>Ga0105048_10003208_pt1 | contig 26744 bp, 23 predicted proteins | sample MAT05_FD_78382 | JGI IMG/M metagenome (GOLD analysis project Ga0105048, IMG submission 78382) | Freshwater microbial communities from Lake Fryxell liftoff mats and glacier meltwater in Antarctica - MAT-05 | ecosystem: Environmental > Aquatic > Freshwater > Ice > Liftoff microbial mat | place...
AACAACAAATCTTTCAATTCTTTTTGGCTTGTGGCTATTGCCTCTTTTTTAAATCTTCACAAACTTTTTTTCATCAGCCAGACAACCTTTCAATTTTGTTATTGTAATTAAGTTAGAAACCATTCAAAAACAAACCATGCAAACAAAGAATCAACCAACTTTAATAGACAGTTGAGCGTCTAATAATAAGTAAAAAGTAATTTTTAAAACGCTGACCGCGATTGGAAAAAGAAGAACTTAAAAAAAAGTTTATTCAAGGAGATAAACAAGCCTTTGATTGGATTTACACCAATTACTCAAAGGCAATGTATTCTCTATGCCTTCGCTATACAAAGAATCAAGATGAGGCGGCAGATATTTTACAAGAGTCATTCATAAAAATATATGAAAAACGTACATTTTTTAATCCTGAATATGAAATAGGGCCTTGGGTAAAAAGAATTGTAATCAACGAAGCCATTAATCATTTTAGAGTAAACAAACGATTTGATTTAATTGAAGACGATAGCTATTTTGAAGAAGTAGAAGAAGTAATTGAAATTGAAGACTTGAGCGGAGTAAAAGAACAGTTGATGACTATTTTGAATGAGATGCCAGAAGGGTATCGTACTGTTTTTAATATGTATGTAATTGATAATTTATCGCATCAAGAAATTGCGGAATATTTAGGTGTTTCAGTGAATACTACGAAAACACAATTATTCAAAGCACGCAAATTGATTCGAACTAAATTGGATGAAAAAAAAATAACCCGAATAACGATTAACAATGAGCAAAGAATTTAAAAATATGGACGATTTGTTTCAGTCCACTTTTGCTGACGATGTCGCAGAAGTTCCTGCATTTGTCAAAACCAATATTGACAAACGATTAGGATTTGATCGAAAAAATAAATTTGGATCGCTATTGCCTGCCTTACTAATTATTTCGATTAGCACATTTGCAACTATTTATTTAACTTCTGATTCCTTTAAAACAAATTTAACTCAACCTATTTCTATCGAAAAAAATCAACTTACTACTACTCCATCATCCGAAAACATAACCGAAGATTACAACGAAAAAAAAATCGTTAACAACAACAACAACAACAACAACAACAACAACAACAGTAGCTATGACAAAAAAAATGACAATACCATTACTAACGCAATTGTTGAAACCAATTTAAATAATGATTACTCGCAACCAAATTTGACTTCGAACACTTTCTCTCTTTTTTCAACGCTTCAAAGTGAAACTAACCCTTTACTATCAGAACAGGAATCTACCATTACAAATCCAACATTAGAAAGCACAACAAGCAATAATTCCAGCGACATTAATTCAGATGAAAGTAGCTCAAGCAATAATGATTCCGTCAATATTAGCTCCGAAGAAAGCACATCAAATGAACATAATACCATCAACCTTATCTCAGAAGAAAATACAACTAATAATAGTGTAAATTCTCAAGAAGAAAACACGACGGTTAACGATTTAAATTCTCAAGAAAAAAATACGACTGAAAATTCTGATTCTACTTTAAATGAACAAACTAGTTCAGCAATATTTTCTATCGATACAAGTTCTAATAATTCTTCAAATTCTACACCAATTAATATCGATGAACCAAAATACAATCCATGGATGTTGAGTTTAACCGGCGGTATGAATCTTTCTAAATCAACTTATAGTTCAACCTCGCAATCAGAAGAAGATTTGTATAAAAACTCAACGAATTCAAAACCAGGAATCGAAACTAATTTTGAAGTAAAATACAGACTTAATAATAGCCTTACATTTGGCAGTGGTTTGGGACTTACACAATTTGTAGAAAATTATAATTTTAGCAAGTCGGCTTATCAATATGACTCAACATTAACTTGGACGTATGTTTATGATTCGTTAGACACAACTATGTTTCCTCCACCCATTGATTCTACTTATACGGCTACTTATGATTCAACATCTGTAAATTTGTATAATCAAACCGGTCAAACAAAAGGAACTTATGCATCGATTCCGTTGAGTATTGGAACACAAATAATTTACAATAAATTCCGTTTTGATTTTTTTGTTGCTGGCAGATTTAATTATTTAATTTCGGCAAGTGGCGGCTATATTTTGAATGATGCATTTGTGCCATTTACGAAAACGTCTAATCCAATTTTTAAACCTTGGTACATTGACATGTTGCTAGGAGCAAGCGTTCATTACAACTTAATTGGAAAACTATACATTTCTGGTACATTCCGTTATCGCCCGCCAATTGGGCAAATGTATCAGGGCACAACTTTTAACCGCTCTGTTCAATACACCCACATTGGACTTGGCTTGAGTTTAAAGTTATAGTTTGACTTGTATAAGTATTTCAAATTCACCTCAACTATTATCCTCCTTTGCAGTATTTTTCCTTGAAATTTGGTAAAAATTAATTAATATTGTTGCGCAATTCAAAATTGCCTTAATTACTTTTAATCACTTACTTTAATTTATGAAAAAAATATTCTACACATTTTCAAGTCTTTGTGCTTTAGCCCTGTCAACAGCAGCTACTGCCCAAATTGGTAGTTTAGATTTATCTTTTAGCACCGATGGAAGAGTTGTTACTGATATCTCTGGAGATTGGAACGGCGCAAGCTCTCTCGTTATTCAGTCTGACAACAAAATTGTAGCTGTTGGTTACGAATGGAATGGCACTGATGCAGATTTAGCAGTTATTAGATACAATCCCAGTGGTTCGTTAGACAACACTTTTGGTGCGGGTGGGATTGTTACAACAGCAATTGGACTTACTGATGAATATGGACTTGCGGTTGCTCTTCAATCGGATGGGAAAATTCTTGTTGCTGGGTATGTTTATAATGGCACAGACAAAGATTTTTTGATTGTAAGATACAATACGGACGGAACATTGGATAATACTTTCGGAGTCGCCGGTGTTGCAATGACAGCAATTGGTAGTGGAGAAGATGTTGCATATTCTATAGTTGTTCAAACTGATGGTAAGATAATTTTAGCAGGTAAAGCAGATAATGGAACAAATTTCGATTTTGCTGCTGCGAGATATAACAGCGATGGTTCGCTAGATATTACTTTTGATACAGATGGAATTTTAATGACTGATGTAAGTACAGATGAAGATTTTTGCCAATCAGTGGCTTTACAAACTGATGGTAAACTTGTTTTAACGGGTGGAAGTTTTGACGGAACATTTTACGACTTTTCTGTTGTTAGATATAATGCAAATGGAAGTTTAGATTTATCGTTTGATACTGACGGTATGGTAACTACAACTGTTGGTAATGGTGAATCTTATGGATATACTGTAAAAATTCAATCAAATGGAAAAATTGTTGTTGCAGGAATAGCTGATAATGCAACAAATGGTGATTTTGCTTTATGTCGATACAACACCAATGGTGCATTGGATGTTACATTTGATACAGACGGAATTGTGATGACTGATTTTGGAGCTGAGGATGATTACTCTTACGCTGTATCAATACAAGCTGATGGTAAAATTGTTGTTTCAGGGTATACTTATAACGGAACAAATGCTGATTTTGGTCTTGCAAGATATAATTCTAACGGCACATTGGACATTACGTTTGATTCAGATGGTTTAGTTTCAACCGACTTTTTTGGCAATAATGAAGGTGCTTATGGAATCGCTATTCAAACAAATGGTAGAATAGTTTTAGCTGGAACAACTGATGATGGTGATGAAGATTTTGCGTTGGCAAGATATTTAATTTGTGATCATTCCGATTCTTCATTCAATGCATCAGGTTGCGGAGCCTTTACAGTGCCAAGCGGAGATGAAACTTATTTGGTAAACGGAATATACATGGATACTATTCCAAATATGGCTGGATGTGACAGTGTTTTAACAATCAATGTAACAATTTTAAACGCAAATACTTCGTCGTACTCAGCACTTGGTTGCGGATCTTACACAGTACCTAGTGGTGATGAAACTTACTTAATTGATGGTATTTACATGGATACAATTCCAAACATTGCAGGTTGTGATAGCGTAATGACAATCACAGTTAATATTGAATTAGAATCTGGATCTTCGATGGCTCAATCATCGTGCAACCCTATAACGATTAACTCAATAACTTACAATTCGTCTGGTATATACACGCAAGTACTCGTTAATTCAGTTGGTTGTGATTCAACAATTACATTGGATTTAGACATTAATTCATTTAATTTAACTATCACTCAAAACGGAAGTACACTTTCCTCTAACGTAACTGGTGTTTGGTTTCAGTGGTTAGACTGTAACAATAATGATACAATAATACCGGGCGCCTATTACATGCAATTTACACCAAGTGTTGATGGAGATTATTCTGTGATTATGACAAACCTTTCTTGTACTGATACCACAGCTTGTTTTAGTATTGACAATGTAGGATTAGATGGTAACTTGTTTGGTAATTTCGAAGTTTATCCTAACCCAACAAGTGGTGATTTAACAATCACTACAAATCAAATTATGACAAATGCTACTCTTAAATTAGTGAGCTTAACTGGTCAAGTTTTACAACAAGAAAATAACTTAACAGGTTCTACTTTCAACATGAACGTGTCTGAACAAGCTGCAGGAGTTTACTTTGTTGAGATTCACGAAAACGGAATTGTGCAACGTGTTAAACTTGTAAAGAATTAGAATTACTTAATAGAAAATAAATAGTTTTAAATAACCGTCAGATAACTGGCGGTTATTTTTTTTTCGATTTGTTTTTGTTAGTAAATAGAAACATATTAGGCATTGAAGGAAATATAAGGATTATAAAAAATAAATTTGAACTAATATTTCTTATATGCCTGGCTTATTAAGCATAATTCTTATATGCCTTATATGTTTAAGATAGAATGTTAGCTGTTTCCAACTAACTTCATTTAAAACAACGACTAAAAAAAAATAGATCAATTTTATGATTTCACTTTTGGTTTCCCAGATCTATAACCAAAAAAATAACCAAATGCAAACGCAATTCCTGCCGTTATAAATGTTATCCAGAATTTAAAAATAATAAGGCATAACAAGGCGATAACAATTATTCCAATTACCATTGTCCAAATTGTTTGATTCTTTTTTTGCATAATTAAAAGTAATTATTTTTTTCACGCAAAGTGCGCAAAGATGCTCAAATGTTGCCTAACAGCAAAAAGTACCGCAAAGAAAATTCTTTGCAGTGCTTTGCGTGAAATTTAATTCTCGTTATTTCATTACCTCACTTTTCACGAAGTCTATTGCCTTTATTAATCCATTTGGATCTTTACCTCCAGCTGTTGCAAAGAAAGGTTGTCCTCCTCCACCACCACCAATTAGTTTTGCTGAATCTCGCACTAAATTTCCCGCATGCCAATTTTTTGCTTTCGCTAATTCGTCAGAAATTGCAATGCTGATTGTTGCTTTTCCATCCGATTTTCCACCAACAACTAAAAATAAATTATCAACTTCAGCTTTTAATTGGAAACATAAATCTTTTATTAATCCACCATCCAATTCTAAAATAGCAGAAGCGTAATTTATTCCGCCTAACTTTTCAATTTTTGTTTTCAATTCGTCTTTGATAGAAATTAATTGACCGCGTTGTAATTTTTCTATTTCTTTTGTGAGCGAATTTTTCTTTTGAATTAATTCCTCTACCGCTTGAACCAAATTTGCCGGTTTGTTCAACAACACTGATACTTGTTCATACTGTTCAGCTCTTTCACTAAAATATGCTTGCGCTTTTTGTGATGTAATAGCCTCAACTCTTCTTATTCCCGCAGCTACCGATCCTTCTGAAACTAATTTAAATAAACCAATTTCGCTTGTAGATTTTACGTGACATCCTCCGCACAATTCTTTTGAATCTCCAAACTGAATCATACGAACATAATCGCCATATTTTTCTCCAAACAACGCCATAGCGCCTTTTTTCTGTGCTTGCTCTATTGGTATCGAACGAAATTCATTCAAATGAATTCCAGCTTTAATGTTGTCGTTTACTTTTTTCTCAACTCGAGCAATTTCTTCATCTGTCATTTTTGCAAAGTGAGAAAAATCAAATCGTAAAACTGAATCATTTACTAACGAACCTTTTTGCTCAACATGTTTGCCTAACACTTCGCGCAATGCATGATGTAAAAGATGTGTCGCACTGTGATTAGATTCTGTCAGTCTACGTCTGTATGAATCAACTTGTGCTTTGAATTTTGCGCTGACTTTTGTAGGTAATTTTTCTACTAAATGTATAATCAGTCCATTCTCTTTTTTGGTGTCAAAAATTTCAATTATTTCTGAATCTGATGTAATTGTTCCTTGATCTCCTACTTGTCCTCCACCCTCTGCGTAAAAAGGCGTTGCGTTAAAGACTAACTGATAAAATTCTTTTGTTTTTTGTTTTACTTTTCGATACTTAACGATGTAAACATCGGATTTTAATAAATCGTAACCAACAAATTCTGACACATCATCTTCCATTAAAATCACCCAGTCGTCGGTTTCCATTTGCGTTGCAGCGCGTGATCGATCTTTTTGTTTTGAAAGTTCCGCCTGAAAACCTCTTTCATCTACCAACAAATTATTTTCTCTTGCAATTAACGAAGTCAAATCAAAAGGAAAACCAAACGTATCATACAATTCAAAAATAGCTGAACCTTCCAATTCTTTTTTATTTTCTATTCTTGCTTTTGCAATTAAATCATTGATACGTTTAATACCTGTTTCAAGCGTTCTGAAAAAACTTGTTTCTTCTTCTCGAATCACTTTTTTAATCAACTCGCATTGACTTTTTAATTCAGGGAAAGCATCATCCATTCCATCTCTTAGCTTCTCAACCAACTCACACATAAAAGGTTCTTTCAAATCAAGCGCCTGATATCCGTAGCGAACAGCTCGTCTTAAAATTCTACGAATCACATAACCTGCGCCAGTATTAGAAGGCAACTGACCGTCTGCAATAGAAAAAGAAATAGCACGAATGTGATCAACAATAACACGCATTGCAATATCTGTCACTTCATTTTCTCCGTATTTTTTATTAGTAATTTTTGCAAGATGTTGAATTAAATCTTGAAATAAATCAGTGTCGTAATTAGATTTTTTATTTTGAAGAACCATGGCCAATCGTTCTAATCCCATTCCAGTATCTACGTGTGTTGCTGGTAAACTTTCCAAATCACCATTTGCTTTTCGGTTGAACTGCATAAAGACCAAATTCCAAATTTCGATGACTTGCGGATGATCATTATTTACCAATGTTTTTCCGTCAATTTTTTTTCTGTCTGCTTCATCGCGCATGTCAATGTGAATTTCAGAACATGGCCCACAAGGACCCGTATCACCCATCTCCCAGAAATTGTCTTTTTTTGAAGCACGCAAAATCCGTTCGGGTGCCATGTATTGTTTCCACAAATTTTCTGACTCTTCATCAAACGGAACACCGTCTTTTTCATCACCACCAAAAACAGTTACATACATTCTATCAACCGGAATTTTGTACACTTTCGTCAATAATTCCCAAGCCCAATCAATCGCATCTTTTTTAAAATAATCACCAAAAGACCAATTTCCAAGCATCTCAAACATAGTGTGGTGATAAGTATCAACACCCACTTCTTCTAAATCATTATGTTTACCTGAAACGCGTAAACATTTTTGAGTATTGGCAATTCGTTTGTCCTTTGCTTCTGCATTGCCCAAAAAATAATCTTTGAATTGATTCATTCCGGCATTTGTAAACATAAGCGTTGGGTCATTCTTTACTACCATTGGCGCAGATGGAACAATTTTATGTTGCTTGCTGTTGAAAAAATCTTGGTAAGCTTTGCGTATTTCGTTGATTTTCATTCGTACCTTGTTAACGATTGTTAATGTGATTGCAAATTTATGCTAAATCGGTAAATTTGCGGCCTTGATACAATTTTTAATTCGCTTAACAAGATTACCCAATAGCTTGATTTAACCGATGACCAAAAAACTCAAAAAGCAAAAGTTTAGATACAACCCCGAAACCTTATCCTATGTAAAGGTAGAGGTAACATGGCGCGAACGTATTTTGAGGACATTATTGTTTGTTGCCCCAGCTATTGTTTTAGGATTTCTTTTTCAATTAATTTTTTCAGGCATATTCCAATCACCCTATGAGAAAAAATTAGAGCGTGAAAATGCTTTTATGGATGATCAATTAAAATTAATGCGCGAAGAAGTAGATTTAATGAGCGCTGTTTTAGCAGATTTAGAAAAAAGAGACAACGAAATTTACAGAGTTGTATTTAATGCCGAACGATTCCCTGATCACATGCGTGAGCTTGGTACCGGTGGTACAGATGAATTTGATAAATTAAAAGGATACGAAATTTCAGAGCGAATAATACGCAACGCAAAACTGATTAAAGAATTAGAAAAACGAATTTATGCGCAATCAATTTCGTTTGATGAAGTAATAAAATTAGCCAGAGAAAAAGAAAAATTGTTGGCTTGTATTCCCGCTATTCAACCTATCTCAAATGATGATTTAACGCGTATTGCATCTGGATATGGATGGAGAATTGACCCGATTTTTAAAACGCAAAAAATGCACTGGGGCTTAGATTTCACTGCGGAAACAGGTACCAATGTCTATGCAACTGGAAATGGTATTGTACGCGATATAGAAGAAAAACTGTGGGGTTACGGAACATCTATTATCATTGATCATGGTTTTGGATATGCCACTCGTTACGCCCACTTAAGTGGATACACCGTTAAAAAAGGAGATAAAATTACACGCGGAATGTTAATTGGTTATGTTGGAAGTACAGGTAAATCTACAGCCCCACATTTACATTATGAAGTTGAATTTAATGGTGTAAAAATTAATCCAATTCACTTCTTTCAATCCGATATAAAGAGTGATGAATATGAACGTTTACTTGAGATGTCGTCTAGCCCTAATCAGACGTTTGATTAAGGCTTATTCTGAAAAATTTTTTTCGCGAATTTTCGCAGATAAATGAAGCAGATGAAAGGAATTGTCAATACACTTTAATCAGCATTAACCTACAATCTGCAGTAAAAAATCTGCGCTACTCTGCGTATTTTTCCTCTTTAAATCTGCGGGGAAGAAAAAAAAGACCACCCCTTTCAGAGCAGTCTTATTTTCAAATTTTTATATTAGAATTATTATTTTGCTAATACTTCCTTTGTAATCTCACCGTAAGAAACCGGATATTCTGTATCGTTAGCTTTAACAACAACAACTCCCATTTTTTTGTCTACACTTACAACCGTTGCTTCAGAAAAAGAAATAGACGTTACAGCCCAAACAACATCACCTGCTTTTACAGCTGGAACCATTGGTATAACTTTACAATCTGCTGTGTTGTAAACTTTCATTTTACCAGCAAATCCAATTGTCAAAACTTTATCACCTGCAACTTTTACGACTTGTGCATTCTCCCAACCCCAATCACTTTTTACTGCTATGTAGTTTCCTTCTTGCCAATCAGACGAAATTTTTACAAACGAATCTGGTTTTAATTGGTACTCTGTTGCACCAATTGATTTTCCGCTCTCGCTGTCTTGTGCTGGATTGTCATAATCCAAATCTAAATATCTAACTTTTGGAGATAAAGGATCTTTTGCATCTGTAACAATAGCACGTTGCATACCTGAACCTGTTTGCCACCATGTTAAAACAATGTCACCTACTTTTGCAGATTGACCTTTTGGTATACTAATTATCAACGAATTTGGCATTTTTTGAATTCCATCAAACAAAAATTCAATATCCGATTCAATTTCACCAGCTGCTGACATTTTTGCATCATAAAAAATCAACGTTTGATCAGCTGGAACTTCTTCTTCAAAAATACTTTGGTACATTGAATAACTTGGAATTAAAACATAATTTCCTGGCTCAGACGTCATTCCTACTGTTGGAAAATCCCAAGGCGTCATACCTGGCTCAGGCATCACAATAGGAGCTACAAGTGTAGTTACAGTATCTTTTTTTGTAGTATCAGAATCTGTAGCGGCATCACCACCACAAGAAGTGTTCAACATTCCTAAAAAAAATCCACCTAATACTAGCGGAGATATTATCATAAATTTTCTTTTCATATCGATTATTAAATTAAAATTGGTTCGTCAAATGTATGAATGCAATTGACATTTAAAGTTATGTGGTGAATAAGTTTTTAGTCTTGTTCAAAATTCAATACCTTTACAGAACACTTCTTTGAAGATGAAAAAAATATTTTCTATTTTTCTTTTAGCTAAATTATCATTTGCCCTTAGTCAAGTGCCTGTCTATTATAGCAGCATTGATTTTACACAAACCGGTATGGCGTTAAAAATTCAACTCACAACACTGATTACAAATACACACACCAGCCCTATTTCTTATTCGGATGTTTGGGATGTTTTAGTAACGTCAGATTTAGACCCAACCAACAGCGCTGATGTTTTATTGGCTTATGGTTATGATGATAGTGACGGGAGTGTCATCAATGACCGCACACGCGACAAGACTAACAATGGCGGAAGTACTGGCCAATGGAACAGAGAACATACTTTTGCAAATTCACAAGGCAATCCAGATTTAGGAACTGTTGGCCCTGGATCTGACGCACACAATTTAAGAGCCAGTGATGTACAAATGAATGGTAACAGAGGCAATTTACTTTTTGCCGCTGGCAGCGGTGATGCAGGCCCAGTTAGTTCAAATTGGTATCCTGGTGATGAGTGGATTGGCGATTGCGCAAGAATTGTTATGTATATGTATTTGAGATATGGATTGCAGTGTAGACCGATTTATTGTGCTTCAGGTTCTACAAATTCTATTGATGCAAATATGGTAGATATTTTGTTGACATGGAATGCCAATGATCCTGTTTCACAACTTGAAATGAATCGAAACAATATAATTCAAACATGGCAAGGTAATAGAAATCCTTTCATTGATAATCCAAGCATTGCAACACATATTTGGGGAGGCCCAACAGCAAATGATCCTTGGGGAGGACTTGGTTTAGAACAAGTTTCAGAAAATTATTTCAATGTTTATCCAGTACCTTCTTTTGATAATCAAATTTATGTTCGTCATTCAAGTATTTCTGAAATTCAATCTGTGACATTGTATGATGAAAAAGGAAGTTTAATGGAAGATTTTTCTTCTGATAAAATTTCTGAAGATGTGTTTCAGATTAACGTTATTACTGATGGAGTATGGATTTTAAAAATTCAAACCGAATCGGAAATCATCACAAAAAAAGTTATTATTCTGTGAACCGAAAAATTAGAATTATTTGGGATTTTCACGGTAACAACGCCGAAGGAACAGCAAGACATCATTTGCGACACCTTCAAGAATTCATGGAAAAAAATAATCTTACATTAATCGATTCGGGCTTGAGTTCTTCTGCCGATTTTCATCATTTGGCCTTTATTACAGTTAATGAAGTAGATGTAAAAACTGTGAGAGATGCGTTGAAACCGCATAGAGCGTTGGTGATGGAGTAAAAAAAGTAATCGGTATTTACTGTTTAAATTTTGGGATTTGGGATTTTGTTTCCTTCACTATGGCTTTCCTCCCTCGAGGGAGGATTATGGAGGGTGACAGACGAGATCATTTTTAAAGTGATTTTTGGTTCAGGCCATTGCTCAATTTGTACCAAAATAATTTTACAAAAAAAACTCTCAACTCTTCAACCTTTTTAACCCTCCATAAACCGAATCGGATTGCTCTTTTTCTCGTTCCCAATTGTTGTTTCGCCACCGTGGCCGCAATAAACAACGGTATCATCTGGCAAAGCGAACATCTTTTCTAAAATTGTTTTTTTGAGCGTTTGAAAATCTCCTCCTGGTAAATCTGTTCTACCAAAACTGCCTTGAAATAAAATATCGCCGTTAATTACAAACTTATCTTTTTCGCTGTAAAACGCAATGTGGCCGGGGCAATGGCCAGGACCGAAAATGACTTTTAGCGATGAGTTCCCAAATTTCAATTCTTCACCTTCCTCAATAAAATAAGCAGGATCCGGAGAAATTTGATATTTTTCAAAACCATAAACATGGGCATAAGTTGCAACAGCGTTCATTGTAGCTAAATCATCTTTGTGAATTCCTAAACCGAGTTTGTATTTATTGGCGACAAAAAAATTACCAAGAATGTGATCAATGTGGCAATGCGTGTTGACCAATTTAACAAGGTTTAATTTATTCTTTTCAATGTAGTCAACTAAAAACTCTTGTTCTGATCGCTCGTAACAACCGGGATCAAAAATCACAGCCTCGTTGGTTTCATCGCTTAAGATGTACGTATTTTCTTGAAAAGGATTAAATGTGAGTTTGTGAACCTTAATCATTGTTTAATTGTTGTTGGCAACAAAGGTAGCAAACATACAATGATATTTGTATCTTTATCGCTCATAGCAATGATTCAACGAATTTTATATATCTTTTTTATTGGTCTTTTTGGACTTGCTTCGAATAATTCGAAGGGACAATTCTATCAAGGTTCTTATCAAGAATTTGGAAAAAGCCGTGTTCAATACAATGGTTTCAGTTGGAAATATCATAACTATAAACGCTTTAAAATTCACTATAGCGGAATCAACGAAGATATTGCGGTTTATGTAGCGCGCACTTTGCAGCATTATTTGGGAGAAGCTGAAGCTAAGTTAGATTATATTTTTCCAGAAAAACTGGAAGTAATTGTTTACGAAAGTCAATCAAAATTCAGACAAAGTAATTTAGGAATCACCAATGATGAGGAAAGCTTTGTAGGCGGTACAACCAGAATTGTTGGCTCTAAAATATTTATGTATTTTGAAGGTGATCATCAAACTTTTAATCAAAATATAAAAGCTGCTGTTTATGAAGTTTTGTTGATGCATTTACTTTTTGGTGGCGATTGGAAAGATCAATTAAAATCAAACATGAACTCTGGAATTCCAGTTTGGCTTGAACAAGGTTTGATAAATTATTTTGTCAAAGAATGGGATGCTGACGTTGAGAGCCGAGTAAAAGATTTAATTCTTACTAGAAAAATTGATCGATTCAATAATCTAACTGAAGAAGAAAAAATGTATGCCGGACATGCAGTATGGAACTACATTGCTGAGACGCATGGCTCTTCTATAATTCCAAATATTATTTACATAACACGTGTTACAAAAAATATTGAACGCGGATTTTTTGCCATGTTGGGAATGGATTTCATCAAACTTAATAAAAATTATATATCGTTTTATCGTGCGCGATATGTTGAAGAATATAAAAATCAAACCGAACCAGTAGGTTCAAAGGTCAAATACAAAATCAAAAAAGAATCTGTTTATTATTCTGCCAAGATTAGTCCCGATGGAAGTAAAATTGCTTATGTTGAAAATACATTGGGCAGATATCGCGTAAAAGTACTTGATACTTTAACTGGAAAAACAACAAAAATTTATGCTGCAATGCCGAAATTGGAACGTCTTCAAGATCACTCCTACCCTTGCATTGGATGGCACCCAAGCGGAGATGCGCTAACATTTTTTGCTGAATCAAAAGGAGCATTAAAAATGTTCATCTATACTTTTGACGATAAGACATTAGTTGAAAAAGAAATGAAAGAGTTAGATAAGATTCTTGATTTTGCTTATTCACATGATGGAAAAAAAATGGTTTTCTCTGGAGTAATAAAAGGTCAGTCAGATTTGTATCTCTACGATTTAATGTCAAATTCACGCAAACAATTAACCGATGATATTTATGATGATTTAAATCCGCAATTTATTGATAATTCAACACGAATTATTTTTGCATCAAATAGAGATAGTGATACTATTTTTAAAAAACCATCTGTTGATTTTGTAGATCGAAAAAACGACCTTTTTATTTATACAATTGCTGAACTTGATAATACTTATAAATTTCTTGAACGCGTTACAAATACTAAGCATGATAATGAACTTCAACCCTATCCTTTAAAACAAAATAAGTATATTTATTTGAGTGATCAAAACGGAATTTACAATCGATTTATTGCAGAAAAAGACAGTATTATAAGTTACATCGATACATCTATTCATTATCGAACAAAAATTGTAACTGCAGCTCAAACAAATTATGTGACCAGCATTTTAGAACAAAATTTGAATACAAATAATCAAATGGTTTATGTTGTGTTTCAAAACAGCAAATTCAAATTTATTTATGACGTTGCAAATACAGAAAAACTTGATGTATTGTGGAATACAACTTATATTGAAAAACGAATAAACAAAAGAATAAAATTAGAAAAAAAACCGAATGAGCAAGAATCTGTCAACGACACTTTACTCATTGACGATTTAAAATATCAGCGCGTAATTGTTGAAATTGGAGAAAACAAATCACAAGTTGCAAACCCAGATGGCACAGCAGATAGCATCAAAAAAACTACACCGATTATACCAGAATTTAAACCGCCGAAGTATTCAATCTACAACATCAATTTTGCAAAAGATTTTGTGCTTTCGCAATTCGATAATAATTTTCTTTTTCCAAATTATCAACCTTACTCAGGGCCTGGTTCTGTTTATTTTAATCCGGGAATGAATGCACTTTTTAAAATTGGTGCTAGTGATTTATTCGACGATTTTAAACTTTTAGGTGGTATTCGAATTCCTACTAGTTTTAATTCGGGCGGTGAATTTTTATTCATGGCTCAACACCTCCGAGAACGCGTTGATCATAGACTTGTGGTTTACCGCCAAAAATCAATCAGCGATGTTTTACCATTTCCTTACAAAGCTTTAACACACGATATACGTTATCGAATTTCATATCCTTTTTCAGAAATTTTGTGTTTTAGAGCAACAGCAAATATTCGTAAAGACAAACAAGTATTTATTCCAACCAACGACGTAAATCTTGGATATGATTCAAGAACAAAGTATAATTCCGGATTAAATCTTGAATTGGTTTTTGACAAAACAATTCCAATTGAGTTAAACATAATGCGAGGAATGCGCTTCAAATTTTTTGCAGAATACTTACAAGAATTGGGCGGAAACTATGAACCAACTTTTAATTTAGGGCTTGATTTTAGACATTATACACGCATACATCGCAATTTTATTTGGGTCAACCGATTTGCAGGAGCAACATCTTTAGGAGGTAGAAAATTATTGTATTATATGGGTGGAGTTGACAACTGGATTTTTAGACCTGACCCAGGTTTTGATAATACGATTACAGTTGACCCTTCTCAAAATTTTGGATTTCAAACTATCTCTACTCCTGTTCGTGGCTTTATTCAAAATGCGCGAAACGGAAATAGTTTTTTAGTTTATAATACTGAATTTAGACTTCCTGTATTTACATTTTTCTCAAATTATCCTATCAAAAGTGATTTGTTGAGACATTTTCAAATAGTTGCATTTGGTGACGTTGGTGCTGCTTGGACAGGTCCAAATCCATTCAGTCCTGAAAATTATTTTAATACTCAAGTCATCAACGACACCCCTGTTACAATTAACGTAGAAAATTTGCGCGAACCAATTATTGGCGGAGTTGGATTTGGATTCCGTTCAAAAATTTGGGGCTACTTTGTACGAATGGACGTTGCTTGGGGAATTGAAGATCTTGAATTTCAAAAACCCATTCCTTATTTCTCACTCACAAAAGATATATGACGATACAAACCATTTTAATACTTAGCGGAATAGGAATTTTTGCCGGAATGATGAGTGGATTTATTGGTATTGGTGGTGGTGTTATCATTGTTCCTGCCCTGGTATATTTTATGGGAGTTACACAACATACAGCAATAGGAACAAGTTTACTTTTAATGTTGCCACCTATTGGAATTTTGGCAGTAATGAATTATTATAAAGCAGGTCACATTAACTGGGGATATGGACTTGTAATTGCGATTGCATTTATAATTGGTGGATATTTTGGTTCAAAAATTTCGTTGCGTCTCAATGCTAATGTTGTTAAAATGGTGTTTGGCATCTTTATGCTTTATGTTTCCATAAAAATGATTTATTCAAGTTATCAAGGAGGATTTAAAAACAATGAAACAAATCATACTTCAGAAAACAAAGGAAATTAAAGCAGAAGTTGTTGCTATTCGAAGACACTTGCATGCTTATCCTGAATTATCTTTCAACGAGTTTGAGACTTCTAAATTCATTCAGCAAAAATTAACTGAATGGGGTATTCCGTTTCAAAACAATATTGTTAAAACAGGTGTTGTTGCATTCATAGAAGCTTCAAAAAATAAATCAACATGTATCGCACTTAGAGCAGACATGGACGCTTTGCCGATTCAGGAATTGAATGAAGTTGAATACAAATCAAAAAATGTTGGTGTGATGCATGCTTGTGGACATGATGTACACACTTCAATTTTATTAGCAACAGCAAAAATTCTGAATGAAATTAAAGACCAACTTCCACAATCTGTCAAACTTATTTTTCAACCTGGTGAAGAAAAATTACCAGGTGGTGCTAAATTGATGATAGAAGCTGGTGTACTGCAAAATCCAACGGTTAGCCAAATTTTCGCCTTACATGTTTTCCCTGAATTAGAAACTGGAAAAGTTGGTTTAAAATCCGGAATGTACATGGCATCAACCGATGAAATTTACATTACGATAAATGGAAAAGGTGGTCATGCGGCAATGCCAAAACAAACAATTGATCCTATTATTATTGCGTCAAATTTAATTCTTGCTTTACAAGATATTCCGAATAAGATTTGTCCAAAAGAAATTCCTTGCGTGCTTGCATTTGGGCGAATTGAAGGATTAGGAGCGACAAATGTAATTCCTGACAAAGTTGAATTGCAAGGCACATTTAGAACAATGAATGAAGAATGGCGCAAAAAAGCGCACGAAAAAATAAACGAAATCGCCAAACAAATTGCAGAATCATTTGGTGGAACAGTTAATGTGAACATAGCCAATGGATATCCTTTTCTAAAAAACGATGAGGAACTCACAGAAAAAACAAGATTAAAATTGAAACAATTTTTTGGTGAAGAAAATGTAATTGATTTACCCATTCGAATGACTGCTGAAGACTTTGCATTCTTTGCAGAAAAAATTCCAGCAACGTTTATTCGATTGGGCGTTAGAAATGAATCAAAAGGTTTAATGCATCCGGTGCACAATTCTTGTTTTGATATTGATGAAGATTCTTTGGTTATTGGAATTCAGACGCTATTGACATTGTGCAATAAATAGGACAATTTAAGAGGAGTCCTTCTTTGATTGGACGTGCTTTTTTAATGCGACCCATGAATGTGAACTAAACTAATAGCGGATTATTTACTTCGTAACCAGACGTTTAAAAAAACAGATTCATTAACAAGCAAATGTTTGTCATTTTTTTTACTGAGTGTGATATGAAATAAACTATTATTGTTAGATTTGTCCAATACTAACCTTTTAATTCTAACACAATGAAAAAATTATTAATGATTGCTTTAGTAGGTGGAGCATTTGCAATGACTTCTTGCACAAAAGAGCACACTTGCGCTTGTACTGCTACAGCCAGTGCCTCTAACCTCAGCTATACTGCTGAAATGAAGAAAAAAGATGCTGAAACTTGGTGTGATTCTTGGCAAACATCTGGTACTGCTATCCCAGGATGGAAATGTACATTAGACTAGTTAATCTTTCTTTATCTAAAAGGTCTTCATGAAAATGAAGACCTTTTTTTTTACAACAATTTATTATGAAACTCTTTATATCCGTTATTTTTCTTGCAAGTTCTATCATCATTCCATTTTATTTTAATCCAATACTTATTTTCTTGGTCACTAAAATTGGGTTTGGTTGGGTAGTTGGAACAATTGTGATTCGTATATTAGTTATTTTCTTGTTCGCCCTTTTCCTTCATTTACTTTTAAAAATGATTTTGAAAACCAGACAAATAAAATTCATTTGGATTTTTTTAATCGCTCTACTTCCAGGATTCGGAATCTCATTTATTTCTCCAATTTATAGCGTAGATTACGGCATGTTTAATGACGAATTAAAACTTGAAAATTATCAAGATTTAAACGCTCATTTAAATTCTAATATTTTACCAGAACATGGATATTCTCTTTGTGCCTTTTTTACAACAAGTTGCCCGCATTGCATGAATGCTTCTGAAAAATTAGGAATAAACATAGATGCCGGACAATCAATACCTGTTAATGTTTTTTTTCCCGGTTCCATTGATGATGCTAAAATGTTTTTAACTAAAAACAACGGAGAAAAATTTAATATGCACTTGATTGATAATGATTCTCTATTCGTAAACCTTTCTGGTGGAGCCTTTCCTTCCATATTCGTTATTGACAGTAAAGGCGAAACTAAATATCATTGGACCGGTGATGAGATGAATTATTCGGCGCTTGATTGGTTGAGAAATAATTAAAGAGTAAGAGATTACGTCTCTTCATTAAAATTAATTACTGGAACATTGCATTTCTTACCTAAACTCGTTGCGAAGTATTAGTGTTTATTTTCTCCTTTTGACTCCAATTCTTGTTTTGATTGAAGTTCTCCACAGATAATTCTTACCTTTGATAGAAAGCAAATCATCTTGAAAACATTTGAAATTCCATCATTTTATCGTTCACCGATTATTAGTCGCGTAAAGGCTTTGCGTGCTGCATCTGATAAAATGAAAAAGGATTTTACACCAACAATTTTAGATTTTGGTTCAATTCAAATTATTCTTGCACGACATTTTGGTTTTTGTTATGGTGTTGAAAATGCCATTGAGATTTCTTATAGAGCAATTGAAGAGAATCCATCGAAAAGAATTTTCCTATTAAGTCAAATGATTCACAACCCGGAGGTCAATGAAGATTTGGTGAAGCGAGGAGTTCAGTTTTTACAAGACACAAAAGGGAATCAACTAATAGAATGGAATGATCTAAGTGCTGAGGACATTATTATTGTTCCTGCATTTGGAACAACTAGGGAAATTGAAAAACAAATTCAAGAAATTGGAATTCAAATAGAACGATATGATACAACTTGTCCATTCGTTCTGCGCGTTTGGAAAAAATCAGAAAAATTAGGGCAAGATGCACACACTGTAATTATTCACGGTAAGGACAAACATGAAGAAACAAGAGCTACTTTTTCTCATACACAAGAGTTTGCAAAGGCTGTAGTTATTAGAGATATTGAAGAGGCGAAAATTTTAGGAGATGTTATTCTTGGCAAGACATCAAAAACCGAATTTGAAACAAAATTTGCAGGAAGGTATTCAGAAAATTTTAATGCGGAAATTGATTTAGAAAAAATCGGTGTCGTTAATCAAACAACCATGTTGGCTTCGGAGACACAAGAAATTTCTGATTACTTAAATTCAATTATTGTACAAAAATACGGCGAACAAAATGCAAAAAAACATTTCGCTAATACAAGAGATACGCTTTGTTATGCGACTAATGATAATCAAACGGCAACCTTAAATTTACTAGAACAAAACGCTAACTTGGCTATTGTTGTTGGTGGATATAATAGTTCAAACACATCACATCTTGTTGAGTTATGTGAAACAAAATTCCCTACTTATTTTATCAAAGATGAAACAGAAATTTTATCAGAAATTTTAATTCAACATTTTGATTTGGATAAAAAAATTCTTGTAAAAACAGAAAATTATTTGGACAGAACAGAACCGCTTCAAGTAATCTTAACAAGCGGAGCCTCTTGCCCAGATGCAACTGTAGACAGAGTGATTCAAAAATTGGTGAGTTATTTTCCAAATGCAATACAAATTGATCAGGTTCTTGATAAATTGAAATAAAAAATAAACCGCTGAGTTCCGCTGAGCAGACGCTGAGTTCCGCAGAAAAAAAAATAAATTATGAAAATAGATTTAGGTGTTCAACCAAGCTCAAGTCCGAGCAATTCTTTGGCTATCTCAATTTACGGCGCCTGCCCTGAGGCACGAAGGGTGGTAAAAACAGCACTTCTCGTATTTGGACTATTATTTATTCCATTCACTGCAGAATCAAGATCAATTTCAATTAGTAAAATCAAAGAGAAAGCTCCTGAAACTATTTTCCTTCGGAAGGTTGAATCAGCAGTTCGTGTGCATGACGCAGACCTATTGCTTTCATTCATGTTGCCTGAATATAAACGAACACAACACGATGAATTTTTAGACGGACGAACGTTACAATTCTTAAGTGAATTTTTTTGGTGTCCGGAAAAATATTTTGATCAAATTACGGGAGTAACTTTGGTGAGTTATAAACTACAAACAGGAAGCAAAACAGATTACGATGTTGTATTTCATTTGAAACACAATAACACTGAATGCGATTGTAGTTTTGGTATGCGTAAAGACAACAATACAAATGTATTTTCAATTTACAGCGCAGTAGGCTAATGGATTTTAAACTTGAATCAGATTATCAACCAACCGGCGATCAGCCCGAAGCCATTCGTCAAATCGTTGAAGGGTTAAACGAAGGTGTCCCTTATCAAACACTACTTGGTGTTACAGGAAGTGGTAAAACATTTACGATGGCCAATGTCATCAAAGAAATTAATCGACCTACTTTAATTTTATCTCACAACAAAACTTTAGCGGCGCAACTATATGGAGAATTCAAACAATTTTTTCCAAAAAACGCGGTAGAATATTTTGTTTCCTATTACGATTATTATCAACCCGAAGCTTATTTACCAACCACAGATACCTTTATTGAAAAGGACATGGCCATCAATGATGAAATTGAAAAATTGCGGCTTGCGGCTACGTCATCACTTTTATCCGGACGACGCGATGTAATAATTGTTGCATCAGTTTCGTGTATTTATGGAATTGGAAATCCTGCTGAGTTTAAAGAAAGTATACACTTTGTAAAAAAAGGAATGCTAATTAGTCGCAATAAATTTCTTTTAAAGTTGGTAGAAAATCTCTATTCAAGAAATGACACGGCGCCTGAAAGAGGTAATTTTAGAGTCAAAGGAGATACTGTTGATGTTTTTCTAGCGTATGCAGATTATGCCTTGCGTATTATTTTTTGGGGAGATGAAATTGAAGAATTGTACACGTTTGAACCGGTAAACAATTCTCGATTAGAAACATTTGATGAATTAAATATTTTTCCCGCAAACATCTTTGTAACTAGTCAAGCCACCATAAATAAAGCCATCGGCGACATTGAACTTGATTTAGGAAAACATTTAGAGTTTCTAAAAAAAGAAAATAAAAACCTCGAAGCAAAACGAATTGAAGACCGCGTGAATTATGATTTAGAGATGATTCGCGAATTGGGTTATTGTTCGGGAATAGAAAATTATTCTCGCTATTTTGATCAACGTGAGCCAGGTTCACGACCTTTTTGTTTGATTGATTATTTTCCAGATGATTTTGTTTTGATGGTGGATGAAAGTCATGTTACACTTTCTCAAATTAAAGCAATGTATGGCGGAGATCGTTCTAGAAAATTAAACCTTGTTGAATTTGGTTTTCGTCTTCCAGCTGCAATGGATAACCGACCTTTAAAATTTGAAGAATTTGAATCAATAGTTGGTCAAACACTATACGTCAGCGCCACGCCAGCCGAATACGAATTAGAAAAATCAGAAGGAGTTATTATTGAACAAGTGATTCGCCCAACTGGTTTATTGGATCCAGAAATTGAAGTGCGACCAAGCCTAAATCAAATTGATGATTTAATTGAAGAAATTCAAATCCGCAGAGAGCGAGATGAACGAGTATTGGTGACAACTTTAACAAAAAGAATGGCTGAAGAACTACAAAAATATTTAGACAAATTTGGAGTACCTTGTCGATATATACACTCTGATGTTGAAACATTAGAACGCGTAGAGATATTGCGCCAATTGCGTTTGGGAGAATTTGATGTTTTAATTGGCGTCAATTTATTAAGAGAAGGATTAGATTTACCCGAAGTATCATTGGTTGCAATTTTAGATGCCGACAAAGAAGGATTTTTACGTTCCGAAAGAGCATTAACACAAACGGTTGGTCGTGCAGCGAGAAATGTAAACGGGCGCGTTTTGTTTTATGCTGACAACATGACTAAGTCAATGCAAAAAACAATTGATGAAACCAATCGTCGGCGGGCTATACAAGAACAATACAATCGCGACAACAATATAACACCAACCCAAACAAAACGCTCCAAAGAAAGTATCTTGAAACAAACAAAAGTTGCTGACCGAGAAGGTGACAATGTGTATTATTTAAATGATGTTGAGCAATCATTAGCAGCCGACCCAGTTATTGAATACATGAGTAAAGAACAACTTTCAAAGACCATTCAAAAATTAAAAAAAGACATGGAGAAAGCCGCGAAAGAGTTGGATTTTATTGAAGCAGCACGATTGCGAGATGAAATGTTTTTGTTGGAGAAAAAACTATAGTTGTAGGGGACGGGCTTGCCCTGTCCCATGAAAATGGTACTAGTAAAAAGACCCCTCAGTCCTGCGGACAGCTACCCTTTAAAAAAGGGGAGCAACACAAAAAAAAATAAAAATTATGACTGAAGAATTAAAAAAATTACTGGATCACGTTGTAGAATATGCGACAGAATTATTGACCGAAACTGGCGAGAGTTATCCGTTTGCTGCTTATATTGATTTGAAAGGAAATCACCATCCGTTAGAAATGGAGATTGACCCTAAACAAATTCCACAAATAGGAACTGTGATTGAAAATCTCACAAAATATTGCGAGGAAGAAATGGAACATAAAAAAATGCGTGGTTATTGTTTGTCATACGAAGTAAAAATAAAACTTGATGAAACAACAACGACCGATGCAATTTGTTTTGAATTTCATCATTGTGAAGAAATGAATTTGCCTAAATTCTATTTGCCTTATACTGCAACAAAAGTTGAAACTCCTATTGGAGAAAAACGTGAAGAAGGAACTGCTTGGAAAACTGTTAAATTAGGAGAAATTTTTGCTGTGAAATAAAACTAATCTACCACAAAATAGAACAAGTTGCACAACGTGTAGTGAGTTGCAATCGATATGACAGTTTTAATTCATGCATCATGGAAACTGAATTTGCAAGGTTTGAAGGTTTATATTGTAAAGCATACATCGTTGAAAAATTACCCCAAGTAAATCCTAAAAGTGCACTAAAAGAATTTCTAGCACCATATCCAATTCCAGCATCCAATCCAATTTTTTTAAATTGAAATAGTAATGTAGAGGAATGTGCAAAAAAACCATCATCCATAAAGAGACTTACAATCGGAAGAATACCGAAATTTCTGGAAATCATAAAACGATATCCGGCATTAATGCCATAATTCTGACGAATATTTTTAAACGGTTTTTCAAATTGAGATACAATAATATTGCGAGAAGAAATTCCAATGAACAAAGCGCGATTGTAAAAAAACAACCCCGCTCCCATTTTTAGCCTTGTGCCCGCCGCAGCCAAAGGAGGCGTTACAACTGTAATTGGTTGTGGATTAAAAATCCCAAAATTGATTTGTTGAACACCAGGAGAAATTCCAAAACTTAAAGTTGATTGTCGAATTTTAAACTGAAAATTGTAATTGATTGAAAAATCTGAAATGCGATAATAGTTGTTATTGTATTTATACATGTTATATCCAATTCCACTCATAAAATTGGATTTTTTATACTTGAATTTATATTCTGCATTAAGAAAAAAAGTACTTGGTTTCGAATAAGTATTTTGATTCGCCATTTGCCCAATTACATTTATGGACAACTTATTCCATGATCCATAGCTTGCTGGATTATGCCAAATCGGTGTAGTCACTTCTGTTAATAATACTGGATTTTGCTGGCTCCAACATTTAAAAGAAAATATAACAATAAAAATCAAGATTAAATTCTTCATAGTTCAAATTAAAACACTTCTACTTTTAAAACAATTCACGTTGACCAAAAGTTACATGTCACGATTATAATTTAGTAATCTTAATAATTTGAAACCAAAAAAAATACTTACATTCAAGCATAAGATTTACGCTTAAAAAACTATATTTGTTAGTTATAAAATACTAACTATCAAATCATCACGACACATATCAGGCATTCACAATTACTGCGATCGTTGGTGCGAACGTTGTAAAAAAACGGAGCATTGTGGTATTTTTATTCCGGACGAAAAGCAACTTTCAATGAAAGAAACGATTGAAGTTGTTCAGAAAAATTTTGATGAAACGTTTCGATTATTGCATGATTGGGCAACCAAAAACAACATCACGCTTGACGATTTACGCAACAGCATGGACGAAGCTGAAATCAAACGACGTGAAAAAAATCGTCGCAACGCAAGAACTAATGAAACTTCTAAAATTGCATTTGATTACAGACAAAATGTTATTGACTTTTTTAGAAAAAATAAATTATTAATAGATTCATACATTCAATCTGCAAAAAGTCAAACTGCAATCGAAAAATCAAACGAATTAACTTACTCAATTGATACGATTAATTGGTATTTGACTCTACTTCCAGCTAAAATAACAAGGGCTTATGTTGGACTATTTGAATTGAATTTAGAATATTCTGATCCAATTCAAAATGATTATAACGGAAGTGCAAAAGTTGTTTTAATAAGTGTTGAAAATAGTTTTCCTGCTTGGGAAATTATTTTGAAACATTTACCGGAATTAGAAGACGATTGTTGGAAATTTTTGGTGATGCTTGATAAAATCAGAAAAAGAATTTTAGTTGATTTTCCCTATGCAATTGAATTTGTTAGACCGGGTTTTGATCAAGTATCATGTTGATTTGAAATTAAGTTTCCCGTTTCTTAAAATTATTCGATGACTTTGTTCATTTAAATATTGACTTCACAAAAAAATAAAATCCATTTTTGGTTTTAAAACATGAAATTAACTTGATAAAAGTCAGTCATCAATCAAATCAATGAACTACTTTTGAGCATACTATAAAAAGAGTTCATGTCAAAAATAAAATTAAAATTTTTAGGAGGCGCTGCCACTGTTACAGGCTCTAAAACATTGGTTGAAATTGAAGGTAAAAAAATCTTGATTGATTGTGGACTTTTTCAAGGTTTAAAAGAATTAAGGCTTTTAAACCGAATGGAATTTCCAATTGATCCAAAAACAATTGATGCGATAATTCTGACACACGCTCATTTAGATCATTGCGGGTACATTCCAGCTCTAGTAAAAAAAGGATTTAAAGGGCCAATTCATTGCACAGTTCCAACGATAGAATTAAGTAAAATCATTTTAAGTGATAGTGCAAAAATTCAAACAGAAGATGCCGAAAGAGCAAACACGCATGGCTATTCAAGTCATGAAAAAGCAGAACCCCTTTATAAACTTGAAGACGTAGAATTAGCAATGAATCATTTTGTAGGTCATCAATTTTCAGAGTGGGTTATTGTAAATGACAAAATAAAATTTCAATTTTTAAATAGCGGTCATATTTTAGGTTCCGCCATGGTTGATTTAAAAGTGGGTGACAAAAAATTTCTTTTTACAGGAGACATTGGCCGCAAAGAACCGATGCTGTTATATCCACCAAAAAAAGTTGAAGAAACTGATTACCTCATCATCGAATCTACTTATGGAGATCGTGTGCATGAAGAAGGAGATGTAAAGACTGAATTATTGCGCGTAATAAAAGAAACGGAATCACGTGGCGGAATTTTAATGATCCCTTCGTTTGCCGTTGAACGTACACAAGAAATTATTTATCTACTATATCAATTAAGAAAAGAACGATTATTACCGGATCTGAAAGTTTATTTGGATTCGCCTATGGGAATTAATGCAACCAATGTATATGACAATTATCCTAACTGGCAAAATTTACCAAAAGTGCATTTTGAAGAGATGTATAACGCTGTTCATTTCATCAACGATTATGAAATGTCTAGGGCAATCGTGATGGATAAAAAACCTAAAATTGTTTTAGCAGGAAGTGGAATGTTGGAAGGTGGAAGAATTTTACATTACCTCAACAATCATATTGAAAACCCACAGAACACATTGTTGTTTGTAGGTTTTCAAGCTGCAGGAACAAGAGGACGAGCTATTATGCACGGTGAAAAAGAAATTAAATTTTTTGGCGAATACAAAAAAGTAAAATGTCATATTGAATCCATTACTTCAATGTCAGCACATGGCGACCGAGCCGAAATGATTGACTGGATGAAAAATTTCAAATCAGCACCAAAAAAAGTTTTCTTGAATCATGGTGAGCCTCACCAAAGCGATGCCTTTAGAGTTCGTATTAAAAGTGATTTAAATTGGGATTGCGAAATTCCGCAGTTGAATTCCGAATACGAACTGTAAACTATTTTCCGTTTTTTATCAATATTTATTAGTTTCGTAGTTCTCAAAAAACAACTATGAAAACTTTTATCAAAATAGATATTGAACTCAAACAGCTACTATATAGGCGTTTACATTACTAAGTTCAAATTATCCTTTGGACTAATTTGAACTTAGTAATGGTATAAAATTTCACAAAATGAAATGGTTCAAACAACTTGGACTTATTTCTATTATTGGAATTAGTTGGGGAATTGCTTTGTTTGAATATTGTTTTCAAGTTCCAGGCAATCGAATTGGTTATTCAGGCAATGGCGGTCCGTTTTCATTGATGCAATTAAAAGTAATGCAAGAGGTAATACCAATGTGATTTAGAAATTTTGCCAATAATTATAAATCTTACAGTGGTATATGCCGATTGGAAAGAAGTTTGGTGCAATGCAGTGAAACGGAATTGGACCATTACTTATTTCACATCGGTATAATTACCTTGGTTGTGTTTACCG
>Ga0105048_10003209_pt1 | contig 26741 bp, 21 predicted proteins | sample MAT05_FD_78382 | JGI IMG/M metagenome (GOLD analysis project Ga0105048, IMG submission 78382) | Freshwater microbial communities from Lake Fryxell liftoff mats and glacier meltwater in Antarctica - MAT-05 | ecosystem: Environmental > Aquatic > Freshwater > Ice > Liftoff microbial mat | place...
TGCCGGGGTTGCTGTTCAAAGAGCTGTTGCCGTTTCTAGGCATCGGCGGCACGTGGATCGATGTGGCCTCGATTGCGGCCCTCGTCATCGCCGGCCTGCCCATCGTGCGCAGCGCCTGGCGCACCCTCATCATCAACCGCGAGATCAGCATTAATTTGCTGATGACGATTGCCGGCATCGGCGCGGTGGCCATTGGTGCCTACACCGAGGCCGGCCTAGTCATGGTGCTGTTTGCCATCGGCGAGGCGTTGGAGGGCTATACCTCCGAGCGCGCCCGCGACTCCATTCGCACGTTGATGCAAGTGGCGCCGAACGAGGCCACCGTGTTGCGCGATTCTCAAGAGCAACGCGTGGCCGTGGGCGATCTCAAACTCGGCGAGACGATTGTGGTCAAACCCGGCGAGCGCATCGCCATGGACGGCCAGATTCTCAAGGGCGCATCGGCTGTGAATCAAGCTCCCATCACCGGCGAGAGTGTGCCAGTGGAGAAGCAAGTCAGCAGCCAGGTGTTCGCCGGCAGCATCAATGGCGAAGGTGCGCTCGAAGTGAAAGTGACGCAACTGGCCGACGACAACACCATCAGCCGCATCATCAAGATGGTCGAGGATGCCCAGGAGCGCAAGGCGCCGGCCGAGCGTTTTGTGGACCAATTCGCAAAATATTACACGCCGATTGTGGTGGTGCTGGCGGCGCTGGTGGCCGTGGTGCCGCCACTGCTGTTTGGCGCGCCGTTCTGGGCGACTGCTGCGCCAACCTCAGCCGATCAGGGCTGGCTGTATCGCGCCTTGGAACTACTGGTGGTGGCGTGTCCGTGCGCGCTGGTGATCAGCACGCCGGTCAGCATCATCAGCGCCATCAGCAATGCCGCTCGCAACGGCGTGCTCATCAAGGGCGGCGCGTATCTGGAGTTATTGGCCAGGGTCAACACAGTGGCCTTCGACAAAACCGGCACGCTCACCGAAGGCCGGCCGCAGGTGATTCGGGTGCGCTCGGTGAATTGCAGCAACGCGCTGGACACCGTATCTGGAGCCTGTGCGCCGTGCGAGGACATGCTGGCCCTGGCCAATGCCGTGGAGAAACGCAGCGAACATCCGCTGGCCAAAGCGATCCTGTCGGCGGCCGAGCAGGAGCATGTGGATGGCCGCTATGCCAGCGCCGACGATGTGAAGGCGATTGTGGGCAAGGGCGTCAGCGGCCGCGTCGCGGGGCGCGAGGTGCTCATCGGCAGCCACAGCTACTTTGATCAGGTGATGCCGCACGATCCGGCCCAATGCGCGGCCATCTCCCATGCCGCCTCGCAGGGGCAAACGCCGATGCTGGTGGGGGCCGATGGCGCTTATCTGGGCTACATCACTGTGGCCGACACGGCGCGGGCCAACAGTCGGCAGGCGGTGGCTGAGTTGAAAAGCATGGGCATTGCCACGGCCATGCTCACCGGCGACAACGCCGCAACCGCGCAGAGCATCGCCAGACAGGTGGGCGTGGATGATGTGGCGGCCGATCTCATGCCGCAGGACAAACTCACCTGGATTCAGCGCAAAACACAAACCCAGAACACGCGGATTGCCATGGTCGGCGATGGGGTGAACGATGCGCCAGCGCTGGCCGCGGCCACCCTCGGCATCGCCATGGGGGCCGGCACCGCCCAGGCCATGGAGACCGCTGACATCGCGCTGATGGGCAACGATTTGAGCAAGCTGCCGTGGGCGATCAAACTCGCCCGTGCCGCCATGCGCACCATTCAACACAACATCATCTTCGCCATCGGCATCAAAGTTGTGTTTTTCGTGCTGGTGCTGCTGGGGCTCGGCTCGATGTGGATGGCGGTGCTGGCCGATGTGGGTGCCAGCCTGCTCGTCACGCTCTACGGCATGCGTTTGGCGAAGTGGAAGGCCGCTTGATGATATTGAGGTAGGCAAGGGCGAAGTATTTACTCAAGGGTCGCTACACCTTAAGCTGTCATTCCCGCGAAGGCGGGAATCTAGACCCTAATCCATTGTGGCGTGATCTGGTTACGTCTAGATTCCCGCCTTCGCGGGAATGACGGCTTGAATTTGTGACTTGGACATGCCTCTACACTTTTAGAATGACTTGCCCTCATCAACTCATTGGCTGACGTGTTTGAGTCGGCCAAGCCGTTTACAATGCGCGCTTGTTCAAGTGGGGGAATCGAGACATGAAGCGTTTGAAGGTTCACAGGCACAGCGTAAAGACGTGGGCCGCGGCTTGTGTGATTGCTGGCTTATTGGCCGGCTGCGGCGGCACCGCAGAGCCAACCTTTAGCCCGAGCGAGGCCGCAACACGCCTGGCGGCCATCCCTACGGCTGCCAACGTTGATCTCAATGCCGCGCCCACCAACGCATTGGCCGCCACCAGGCTGGCCGCCACCGAGCTGGCCGCTCCCACATTGATTCCTGAGCCAGTCACGACAGACGCGCCTACGGCTATGCCAGTTGAAGGCAACTTCGCCCAATACACGGTCAAGGCCGGCGATACGCTTTCAACCATCGCATTCAACTTCAAGATTTCGATGGCGTCGATTCAGCTCGCCAATCAGATGGGTGATTCGCAGGTGGTTCAGGTGGGCCAAAGCCTCAAAATTTCACAGACCAAAATGTTCCCCGATGAGAACGTGTTGTGGGTGGTGGTGGTGGTACAACCCGGCGATACGCTCGGAGCCATTTGCCAGCGCTACGGCACCAGCCTGGATGATACGGTGCGGGTCAATCAACTGAGCAGTGCCTCGAATATTCGCGCCGGCCAGGAGCTCATCATGCCAATTCGAGGCACTGATGCTGATGCGGCGACGGACGAATCTCAAGTGGTGGCGGAAGTGCTGGTGGCCGATACGGCTCCGGCAGCGCCGGCCACGCCCATTGCCGTCGTCACCGTGGTGAATGCCAGAGCGGCCGAAGCGGTTCCCACAGAGGAGCCAACCCTAATCCCTGAGCCTACTGTAGCCGAGCCTGAAGTTGAAGCCGAGATCATTCCGATAGAGCCGATTGTGGCCGTTGAACCCACTGTGATTCCAGAAGCGCAGCCTGAGCCGGCCACGCCAGTCCCGGCCGTCCCCGCCGTAGAACTGGTGGTGGAAGCCCAAAAACAAGCGCCGGCCGCAGATATGGCGGCCAGCGTGGCCATGGTCAATGCCGCGCCAATGAGTGCCGATCCCTTCGGAGCCGGCGACGTTGAGTTCATGCGGGCGCGAATGCTGGTGTTCTATAACCAGGCCCGGGCGGCCGAAGGGCTGGCACCGCTCAATCTCTCGTTCACCTTGCAGCAGGCCGCTCAGTTGCATGCCCAGGATTGCGCCGCGCGCGGCTATGGCAGCCATGTCGGCTCGGATGGCTCGAACTCGCTGATGCGGGTGCAGCGCGCCGGCTTCTACGGCAAATTCTCCGGCGAAAACTGGGCGTGGGGGCATACGGCCGAGGAAGCCTTTGATATGTGGTTCACCCAGGAATATCCCAGCGGACCGCATCGTGACAACATTCTGGGCGTGCACTACACCGATGTCGGCTTCGGCATCGTGGCCAGCCAGGGCGGCTATTACTTCATCGCCAATCTGGGCGCGTCCTAGTGATAACCGAGATTTTCGGTTTTTATAGACCGGTTGAACAGGATTAACAGAACGGCAACGGCTTCAATCCTGTTTATCCTGTCCAACTCGTCCAGACTCCGGCGCAGTGGCTCAGCCCAGATAGCGCAGCAACAGCGTGGCCAGGCCGAGCGACAACGCGAAGCCGCAGCAATCCGTAAACGTCGTCACAATGACGGCCGAGGCAAGCGCGGGGTCAAGTTTGATCAGTTTGAGTAGGAAGGGGATGGCGGTGCCGGCCAACCCGGCCACGACCATATTCCCGATCATCGCGACTCCAATCACCCCGCCGACCACCCAGTTGTTGCGCCAGATCGCCACCCCAACCCCAACGACCAATGCCAGTGCCAGACCTTGCAACAGGCCAATCCAGATCTCTTTCAAAATCACGCGCATGGCGTCTTCGGATTCCACTTCGCCAGTGGCCAGACCGCGCACGAGAATGGTGATGCGCTGGGTCGCGGCATTGCCGCCTTGTCCGGCCACAATGCTGGGCAGCGCGGCCAAAAAGGGCAGTGCGTCGACGGTGGTGGTAAACAGGTTGTAAACAGCGGCGGCCAGAAAGGCCGTGCCCAAATTCACCACCAGCCACGGCAACCGCTTCTTCATCGAATCGCCCACCGAGCTGAACACGCGCTCCTCATCCGGCACGCCAGCCAGACGAAACGCATCTTCGGTCGCCTCGTCTTCGATGACTTCCACCAGATCGTCGTTGGTAATGACACCCAGCAGCCGATGCTCGGCATCGACCACGGGCAATGCCTGAAAGCCATGTTTGCGCAACAGCTGTCCACATTCTTCCTGATCGGTGCCGGCTGGAACCGACATCACATCGGTGGTCATGATGTCGTGCAGCAGTTTGTCGCTGGGCGCGGTGATCAGATCGCGCAGCGAGACGATTCCTTGCAAATGCCGGTCACGATCCACCACAAACAAGTAGTAGGCCGTCTCATTGTCTGGCCCCCACTCCCGCAAGGCATCAATGGCTTTTTGCGCACTCATCTCGGCGCGCAGGGCCAGGAAGCTGTTGGTCATCAGGCCGCCGGCGCTCTCGTCGGGGTAAATCAGCAGCGCCCGCACATCGTCAGCGGCCTCGCGATCCATCTCGGCCAGCACGCGCTGCTGCCGTTCCTCGGACAGATCACCGATGACGTCGGCCGCGTCGTCGGGTTCCATCTCGTCGAGAATCTCACTGAGGGATTCATCATCGACGCGTTTGGCAACGGCGGCCTGATCGTCCTCGTGCATCTCGACCAGAATGTCGGCACCGGTTTCAGGGTCGAGCCGGGGCAGCAATTCGGCTTGATCTTCGAGATCAAGCTCGTCGAAAACTTCAAACTTGTCGTCGTCCTCGAGTGCCTCCAGCGTATTAACAGCCGAGCCTACATCATTGCGATTGAGCGCATCTTCGATCTTCTCAACAACATCATCCAGCTCATCATCATTCAATTCAATACGCGTGTCCTTGCCTGGCGGATTCATGGCTGCACCTCCGTGCCTCGCCGTGCACAGCGCTGCTCAAACAGACAACCCCTGATTTGTCTTATAAGCCAGCGCCACATTCGGCCAATCGATAGGAAAAATAAAACGGACGCAGCCCCTTATAGAGCTGCGCCCGCCTGTTTCATGGCTCAACGCGCGCCAACGTGCACGCACATGCGCCAGCCGGTGCATGTGCGTGCACGTTGGACGGATGGCTGGAAGATCACATGACCTTCAGAACCACCCCCTCGCGCTTTGGAATCTCCAGATTCGTAAGTTGTCCATTAGCAGTTTGGTATGCGCCCGAAGCCGAACCTTGTGGTTTGGCTCCAAAAACCGTCTTGAGCGTCACACCATCGGGCAGCACCTCGTTGGTAGCGATGTTGATTTGGGCTGCTTGCGGCCCCGAGTTTAGCGCAATAATCAGCTTCTCGTTGCCTTTTTGATCCTGTCCCGGCCCACTTTTAATCTCGCGCAGATAGACCACGTTCTTGCCCTCGGCATGTAGCACCCGTATATCGCCATTGCGCAGGGCCGCATACTTCTTGCGCAGGGCAATGCACTTTTTGAAGTAGGCGCGCAGATCGTGGTTCCAGGTGCTCTCGTCCCAATTGAACGTGCGCCGGCAGTCCGGGTCCTTGCCACCCTCCATGCCGATCTCGTCGCCGTAATACACGCTCGGCGCGCCTGGGTAGGTCATCTGACACAGGGTGGCCAGTTTTAAGGCGCTCACATCGTGCTTGGCGATGGATAGGAAGCGGGCCGTGTCGTGGCTGCTGAGCAGGTTCATTTGCACTTCATTGATCGCGCGGTCATACAGGCTCAGCGTGATGTTCAACGAGTAGGCAAACCTGCTGGCATCCAGGTCATTCACCGGCGCATACCCCACGCCAGACGCGAGCATTTCATCGCGTTTTCCGGCCGAGAAGAAGCCCAGGCAGGCCTTGGTGAACAGGTAGTTCATCACTGCATCGAACTGGTCGCCCTGCAACCAGCGTTGCGCCTCGTGCCAGATCTCGCCCACGATATAGGCTTCGGGATTCACCCGCTTTACCCGATAGCGAAACTCCTGCCAGAAGCTGTCGTCGGCAATCTCGGCCGGCACATCCAACCGCCAGCCATCGGCACCCATCTCCATCCAATATTCGCCGACCTTGAACAGATATTCGCGCACGGCCCGCGTGTTGGTATTAAATTTTGGCAGCGCCGGGATGCCCCACCATGCGTCGTAGTTGGCCTTGCCGTGGTAGGCGTTGACGGGAAAGCCGTGAATATGAAACCAGTCTAAATACGGCGAATCGGCCCCGTTCTCCAGCGCATGGTTGAACTGATAGAAGCCGCGGCTGGCATGGTTAAACACGCCGTCGATGATCACGTGCATCTTGCGCCGGTGCGCGGCTTTGAGCAACTCCTGAAACGCCTCGGTGCCGCCCAAAATGGGATCGATGCGATAGTAGTCCTGGGTGTGATAGCGGTGGTTGGCCGTGCTCTGAAACACCGGCGTGAAGTAGATGGCGTTGATGCCCAGATCCTGCAGGTAATCCAGCTTATCGACCACGCCGAGCAGATCGCCGCCCTTGTAGCCATACGTGGTCGGCTTGGTCTCCCACGGCTCCAGGTTGGCTGGCTTGTGCACGCGCTCGCTCTTGGCAAAGCGATCGGGGAAGATTTGGTAGAAGATGGCGTGGCGGACCCATTCAGGTGTTGAGATTGGCATGGCTTGATTTATTTTTGATCTTTCATTTCTGATCTTTGATCTATGATCTTTCGCCTTTCATCGCACAATTTATAACTGGTAACGCGCTGAAAGATGAAAGATCAAAGATCAAAGATCAAAGATCAGAAATGATTAAATGAGCAGATTCGCGAGCACGGCCGCTACCAGCGCGCCGGCCAGTGACGAGATGAAGTTGACCCAATCGTTGGTCAGCCATTTCAGGCCGCGGGTATGTTGATTTGGAGTGCCATCGGCTTCAAACGCCTTCTCAGTCAGCTTCTGTCGGCGCTGGCTGAAATACATGGACTGCACGGTTGCGCCCAACAGGCTGTCGAACATGGCGCCGATGAAACCGCCAATTAAAGTGGCAACTGCAATCGTCGTTATCCGTGCGCTCATTCCAAATCCCACGCCAGAAAGAAGCAAGAACAGCACGGCAATGAAGCTGGAACCGCCTAGCGCGGCCAGCGTGCCGACCAGCGAGATGCCGCCGGACGCACCCGGCTCTACGGGTTGGAAGGTGAGAATCGAGCGCGGCGGTGTGCGGCTCAACACACCCAATTCCGTAGCCCAGGTGTCGGCATTGACCGTGGCCAATGAACCAACCAGCGCGGCCAGATTGCCGATCAGCAAAATTTCAAGGAGAGAGGGACCTGGTGGCATGCCCAAGGCGCGTGGATAAGGTTGAATCGTCGTCTCCATCACCCACCACAACGCTAAAAATCCCAATGCAAACAGCGCGGCCGCACCACCATTGGCCAGTACCTGCCCCACATCACGCGTGCCGCCCTTCTCAAATTGTTCGGCGGCATGACGCTTGGAAGTGCTGTTCTGCTTGTAATGCGACAGGGCCGTGGACGACACAAAAAAAGCCATAAGCAAAATGCCAGCGATCCAGCCGCCAAACCCATACACCAGCGTGCCCACCAGCACCGTGCCGGCCACGCCGCTGCGGGTGAGCGAGCCGCGCCGGTAGGCCACAATGCCGATCAGCAGGCTGAACACCAGACCCGCGATCAGGCGTGACCATGTTTGAGCCGCGGTATTGTGCTCGATGAAACCCATGATAACGTAAATTCTAGCCCAAGTTTGTAAACTGATTTAGCAACTGAAAAATAAGCACCGTGGTGAGTTCTTATCTAACTTCTGATATCTGATATCTGACTTCTATCTCGTCTCTCCCCCGCGCTGCAACCAGATCAAAAATTCCTTGTTGCCATCGCCACCAAAGATCGGCGACTCGATGAGGCCACGCGCCGGCCAGCCCTGCCCGGCCGCAAACTGCTGGATGCGCTCAATCACCTCGGCGTGCACAGCCGGGTCGCGCACGATCCCGCCTTTGCCGACCTTCTCGCGATCGGCCTCAAACTGCGGCTTGATCAGCGCGATCACATCTCCCCCTCTCCCCTTCTCCCCCTCTCCCTCACCCCCTCCACGCGGCGTCAGCCACTTGAACACATTCGGCAGCAACAGCTTAAGCGAGATGAACGACACATCCATGACGGCCAGATGGATCGGCTCCGGCAGCGACTCGACAAAGCGCACGTTGGTCTTCTCGGTCAATATCACACGAGGGTCGTTGCGCAGTTTCCAGTGCATGACGCCGGTGCCCACATCCAGCGCGTAGACTTTGGCGGCACCGCGTTGCAACAGGCAGTCGGTAAAGCCGCCGGTGCTGCTGCCCACATCGGCGCACACCCAGCTTTGTGGCGAAATCTCAAACGCATCGAGCGCGGCTTCCAATTTAAAGCCGCCGCGCGAGACATATTTGGGCGGCTGCTTGATGGCAATGTCCACATCGTCGGCCACAAGTTTGGCTGGCTGATCGATGACCTGGTCATTTACGCGGACTTCACCGGCGCGAATGAGCCGCTGCGCCCAATCGCGGCTCTTGGCCAACCCGCGTGAGACCAGCAAGACATCGAGGCGAAGTTTGGCCATTTCAGAATTTGGTCATTTATTCAGGTGTTCACTTGCTCATTTGAGAAATGAACCAGTGAGCAAGTCATCAAATGAATAAATTCTTATCTGCCGTATTCCAGCCGGTCGATCAGGCGGCCCGGGATCTTGAGCGCGCGCATTTTGTCCTGGGTGATTTTGATGGGGTATTCGACACGGTAAGGGGACCAAGTGAGCTCGGTGGTGTCGAGGAGGGCGTAGGCCGCCCGTGGGTCACCATCGCGGGGCTGGCCGACGCTGCCGGGGTTGATGATGTAGCGGCAATTGGGCTTGAGCGCGGTCGGCCCGCCAAAGTTGGGGTATGACGCGTGCACATTTTTGGTGCGGCCGTCCTTGACAAAGATCACCGGCACATGGGTGTGGCCGACCAGGCAATACGGCTCGTGAATAAAGCCAAAGTTATCCTCAGCCACATTCACATCGGTAATGTATTCCCAGATCGGCTCGCGGGGGCTGGCGTGAACCAGATGGTAATCACCCTGTTCCAACTCCTCGGGCCGCGCCTTCAGATAGGTCATGTTCTCCGGCGTCAGGCAGCTCTGCGTCCAGCGCACCACGTAAGCGGCATTCTCGTGAAAGGTTTCCAGATCGAGCTTGCCCAGCACGGCCCAGTCGTGGTTGCCGGCCAGACACACGTGCGGCAGCGTGCGCAGGAGTTCGATGCACTCATTGGGGTCGGGGCCATAGCCCACCACGTCACCCAAACACCACACGATGTCGTAATCCAGGTCTTTGCGCTTGGCATCGGCCAAAACCGCTTCAAAAGCTGCTAAGTTAGAGTGGATGTCGGAGACGATGAGGCAACGCATGACTAGGATTGAGTTGAATTTGTTGAATGAGTCGAATCTGCTGATTGCGCTGAAGAAGTTTGAATTCGCGCCTCATGGAGCGCTGCCTTCAGCACCTTGAACGACAGTAAAGCACATTTTACGCGTTGTGCCGTCAATGGCATTCCAATCAGCTTCAATACGTGTTGCGGCTCCAATGCTTCAATCGTCGTGACCAACTGGCCGACGACATCGTCCAACAACAACGATGCTGCGGCCTGGCTCACGATGCAACCATCGCCGGTAAATGACGCATCGGCCAGCACAGTGCCGGTCTTATCCAGTTGCACCTCGATGCTAATTCGGTCGCCGCACATCGGGTTGGAATCGACAAAGCTGCCGTCCGGCGCAGTGAGCGTGCCTTGATGCCGTGGACTTTCGTAATGGTCGAGCATTTGCTCGCGATACATCTCGTTTGTAAGGTTCATAGGAGTGCTGCCTTATCTTTACTGGCTGACCTCCATGCTGATTTGCTTCACGCCGACGTTGGGGCACATGATGACCAGGCGCATGTCGCCAAATGGTTCATCGGCATCCACCGTCCAGATCCACGCAATCGCCCCATCGCTGCCGGCCGTGCGCGCCGAGCCGCTGCTGATCGGCTCCAACACTTCCTTGCCGCTCACGTCCAAGCGAATATTGCTCAGCTCGCAATCGGCCCTGGCCTGGGTTTTCACGCTGAGAGTGGCTGGGCCACCGGGAAACACGCGATTGGATTTGGTTTGCACGGTGATGCCGGTCTTGTCCGGCGCCGTGGTCGGCGGCACTGAATCCCCAGCTGCACCGATGATGACGGGCCGGCGACGTGGGCGCGGCGTATCTGTGGGTGGATAGGTGGGCGACGCGGCCAGCGCTGTAATCGTGGCCACGACCGCGGTCGAGGTCAGCAACGTGGGCGAGATGGTGCCAAAGGGGATGGGAGCCGTGGCGGTGGGCGTGCCGACGGTCGTATTAGTCGGTGCACTGACCACAATATCGGGCGCGTTCACAATCGATGTGGCCGGCGGCACAGTGGGTATGGGTGCTGCGGGTGCCCCTGGCGAATTGGTTGGCGCGGGCGAATTCGTCGGCACAAGCGCGGCCACAACCGTGGTCTGAGACTGGGTGGTGGGTGGAGCGGTTTGCAATGGTGACTGCAACGGATTAAATTCAACCGTGGGTTCAGCGGGCACGGCACAGGCAGACATGGCAACACCGATGACAACTGTGACGAGCAGCATGGCCAGTCTGCGCGCAAAAGACATGCCAACAGTGTAACCCATGCGCAAACAAAAAAGCCCGCGTGCGCGGGCTTTCATTGGAGTCATAAGCGGGGAAGTGAAGTCGTGCGCAGGCGCTACTTCTTCTTCTCGTCGGCGGCTTCCTCGTCCTTCTTGCCCTTCTCGATGACTTCGACATCGCTGGTCTCGGCAACCACTTCCTCTTCCTTCGTCTCGACGAAGCGTGAGAGGCGAACGACTTCGACTTCAGGATCGTGGTGCACCTGCACGCCCTCGGGCACCACCAGATCTTTGATGCGGATGACATCGTCGATCTTGAGGTTGGCGATGTCCAGCGTAATGCTGTTGAACAGCTGGCTGGGCAGACACTCGATGTCGACCAGCGGCAATTCCTGCAGCAACACACCCGTGCCGGCCTTGACCTCGGGCGGCACGCCCTCCAGGATAATCCGAATCTGGGTGCGAATGGTCTCGTTCATCGACACTTCATAGAAGTCGATGTGGACGAGGGTGCGCTTGATGGCGTTGCGTTGAATTTCGCGGGCCAGCACCATTTTGGGGCCTGAGCCGGCGACGTTGAGCGTGATCAGGGTGTTGCGACCGGCTTTGCGCAGGGCGTTGGACACTTCGCGATCTTCCAACTGGATATGCGTTGGGGCGATGCGATGGCCATAAATCACGGCCGGCACCTTGCCACTGCGGCGCAAGGCTTTGACACCAAACCCAACGCTGACGCGCGGTTCGGCTGTAAGGTTAATTAACTCTGCCATTCTTGTTGCTCCTATTCAGCCGCCCATGAGCGCCAGACTGCGATTGAGCCGATGAAAGCTCCGCAGCATCGCCTACTCACGGCTGCTACTCCATTGTGTGAAATATGTGAAATCGCGCAATTTAAGTTGCGCGGGGCGCGATTCTACCGCATTTTGGACAGCCAGGATCGTGCACGTTAAACGTGTCACGTGCACGATCTTGGCCATAAACTCTCACGCGCTTTTAACGGCCTCTTGTGCCGTGGGTTGCCCCGCCTCGCGGCGAATCGAGGAGGTGTGCCGCACATTGGCAATAGAGATGAAGGCCACGCTGATGAGGATGATGGCGATGCCGGCCAGCTCGAATGGCGTAATCGGCTCATGCCCAATGAACGTGCCGAGCAATAGGGCGACAGCCGGATTCATGTAGGCGTAGCTGGTGGCCAGCGACACACGCGACTGGCTGAGCAGATACATGTAGCTGCCGAAACCCAGACACGCGCCAAAGATCAACACCCCCCACGCGCCATAGGTTTGAGCCGACACGGCCAGGGTGACGTGTTCGCCTCTCACCAGGCTAATCACCAGCAAGAGCGCGCCACCGATGAGCATCTGGATCGACGTGCGCATCCAGCCGGTGGGTAGATCGAGCTTCTGGCTGAGCACGGAGCCGGCCGACCAGCTCAGGGTGCCAAACAGGCCAATCGCCGGCCCAATCAAACTGCCCCGCATGCCGATGTCGGCGTTGAGCAAAATCACACCCGCAAACCCAATCAGAATGCCCGCCCACTCCACGGGCCGCGGCCACTTGCCCACGAAACCCATGAACAGCGCGATCCAGATGGTGGCGGTGGCGGCCAGGGTCGAGGCCAGGCCGCTGGTGTTCCACTGCTGCGCAAACACGGTGCTGCCGGTGCCCAGCACCAACAAGCACACCGCCATGATGCCGCAATTCAGCACCTGCCGGCGGCTGGGGAATGGCGATTGGGTTTGGGGTTGCGTACGAGCGCGGATGCGCAGGAAGGCAAATGTGAGCAGGCCGGCGACAAGGAAACGCGAGCCGACCAGCCAGTACGGCGGCCACTCGGCCAGCGCCGCATGGGTGAAGAAATACATCGAGCCCCACATCACCCAGATGCCAAAGATGGCAATGGGCAGGGCCAGCGGGTTGGCGGATTTAGATTGAGGCGACATCATCGATTGACCATTGACCATTGAGGATCGACGATTTGCTAAAACTTCAATGGTCAATCGCAAATGGACAATGGTCAATATAATTCATCGCACGCCCAACACTTCAACTTCATCGCCCACCTGGACGCGCCCAGCATTGGCGTGGATGAGGTTCTGGCCAAACATGACACTGCCATCGGCCGTGCGGCGATATTCATTCAACGTCTTGATGGGCTCGCGCGTGCGCACGCCGGCCTCCTGATCAATCGTGGGAATCGGGCAGCGCGGGCACGGCTTGACCAGATCAAACACGACCTCGCCGATGCGAATCTGCGTCCAGGTGTCCTCGGCAAATGCCTCACAGCCACTGACCACGATGTTGGGCCGGAAGCGATTCATCGGCACCGGCTCAGCCCCTTTGACAACCAGCCGCTCGTTCAACTCGTCCAGCGCCGCCTGCGAGATCAGCAGCACCGGATAGCCATCGGCAAACGCCGTCTCATCACGCTCGCGTTTGGCATAGTCGGGATTGAGCTTGCGGGTGAAGTCGGATGCCGGACCCACCAGTCGCAACGGCTGGCCCAAAAATGTAGAGAGCCACTCGGCCGCGGCCTCACCCTGATCGGTCACGCTGACCGTGCTGCGCCACACCTGGCCGGTCAGGCGTGGCCCCTCGCGGCTCAGTCTCACCTTCAGCTCGGCCATGTCGGGGGCGGTGAGGGTGACACTGCTGTTCTCGCCCAACACGGGCCGAATCAGGGCCATGCGTTCCAGCTCGCGCTGGGTGATAAATTTGCCGTCGGGCGTCGTCACCATGAGCGCACGGTCGCCGACGATGCCGTAGGGGCCGATCTCGGCCTGTTGCAGCGCCGTGCCTTTGCAGCTCTTGATGGGGTAGATATTGAGTTCGGATACGCGAATCACAGTGGCGCATGCTACGGCAAAAACGAACTGCCACCAAGTGCCATTGTGAGCGGGAAGTTTGGGGCCACCTACAGGTTGTCGCTCCGACGCCGATTCGCTTAAGCCAGCGTCATCTCACCCCGAATCACCGAGACCGCCGGCCCACCCACCTTCACGGTCTGGATGTCCTCACGCGGCCCCACCACTTCCACCTGAGCCTGACCGGGCCGGCTCAGCCAGTGCCCCTGCTCAGCAATAAACTTGGGGGTCTTGAGCACGCCGTAGTGCCATAAATAGGCGGCCATGCCACCGGTGGCGGAGCCGGTGAAAGGGTCCTCGGCCATATCGGGCGGCAACCCAAAATGGCGGGCGAAAGTGCTCGCGTCTTCAGACAAGCCGTGTGGGCAGAAGACGTGAATGCTGAAGTAGTCGCCGCTGGCGCGCAGACGGGTCAGCCATGGCGTATCCAGTTGAATCCGGCGCAGTGCCGCGTGGTCTTTGACCGCAATCATCAACTGCGGCGTGCCAGTGCTGACAGTTTGAATGGGCACATCAGGCAGCATGTCATCGATGCCGAGACTAAAACCAGGCAGCACTTCATCCGTCGAATAGATGCGCAAAAATTGCGGCTTCTTTTGCGACATGATGATGCGGCGCGGGGTGCCGCTTGAATCCGCCTCATAGATATCGATCGCAATCGGCCCCACCCGCAGCTCCAGTGTGATCTGGGTGTGCGCGCCGGTGAGCTTGATGCGGCCGGCCTCGACCAGGGCGTGAATGGTGGCCACGGTGGGATGGCCGGCCAGCGGAATCTCCTCGGACACCGTGAAATAGCGCGCGCCCACATCGGCGAGAGTCGATTTCAGCACAAAAGCCGTCTCAGACAAATTCTGCTCGCGAGCAATCGCCTGCATCTCCGCCTCACTCAACGTGTCGGCATCAAACACGACAGCACAGGCGTTGCCGGTCAGCGGCGTGGTCGTAAAAGCATCAACCTGAACAAAAGGATACCTGCGCATATGAATTTAAATCGGTCGCAAGAAGGCGGGCATTTTGGACAGGATTTACAAGGTTGGGAGCGGATTTTCATCTTGTAAATCCTGTCTATAAATCTGGTGCTGAGCAGTTAGGAATAAGTGTTTACGCTTCCGTTGCTGGGAAACCGGCCACGCTGTAGCCGGCATCGACGTAGTGAATCTCACCGGTCACACCTGCGGCCAGATCGCTGCACAGGTAGGCGGCGGCGTTGCCCACATCGTCAATCGAAATATTGCGGCGTAGCCAGCTGCTCTTGGCAAACTCGCTGATCATCTGGCGCGAGCCCTGAATGCCGGCCACGGCCAGGGTGCGAATGGGGCCGGCCGAGATGCTGTTGACCCGAATGCGCTTCTCATGCGTGCCCATGTCCATGGCCAGATAGCGCACACTCGCCTCCAGCGCCGCCTTGGCCACACCCATCACGTTGTAGTGCTGGACGGCCCGCACGCTGCCCAGGTAGGTCATGGTCAGCATGGCCCCGTTGGGTTTCATGATCGGCAAAGCTGCCTTGGCCAGCGCGGTGAACGAATAGACGCTGATGTCCATGGCGGTGTGAAAGCCCTCGCGCGTGACGCTGTAGTAGGGGCCGGCCAGGTCATCGCGATTGGCAAAGGCGATGGAGTGGATGAGGATGTCGATCTCGCCGAATTCGGCTTTGACCTTGTCCATCACGGCGGCAATGTCCTCGTCGCGACTCACATCGCACGGTTCCACAAATGTCGAGCCCAGCGATTCCGCCAGTGGCCGCACCCGTCGCTCCAGCTTCTCGCCGGCGTAGCTGAAGCCGAGGGTGGCCCCCTCACGATGAAGCGCCTGCGAAATGCCCCAGGCAATGCTGTGATCATTGGCCACACCAAAGACAAGTGCGGTTTTACCAGATAGAAATCCCATAAAGTTGTTCCTGTTTGCTGTCAGATTTCAGACGTCAGATGTCAGAGGTCAGATTTCCGAGGGCACTCAAAACTTGATGCTGCCGATCTGACGTCTGAAATCTGACATCTGCTATTTGACTACGGATTTGGCTTCTCATACGGCTTCCAGCGCGATTCGGCTGAGACCGCTTTTTGATTGGATCGTGGTGAAGCCGTGACCCAGGTATCCATGTGCTGGCATAGGTCGGTGTAGAGCGCTTCCACAGGCTCGTAGGTGATGGGCGCGAGTTCGGCCTCGGTGGCGCGTGCGCGCAGCTCGGCCACGCGTTGCTCCAGGTTTTCCAGCGCATCGGTAATCACGGTCACGCCATATTCCTGTGAGGCCTCACTGGCATTCTCGCCCAGGGCCAGCCGGCCGCCGGAGCCCGCTTCGTGCTGGCGATTCAACAGCGACATATCCACCAGCTCCGGCCGCACGTACCACAGCGCCGAAATCTCGTATTTGCCAGCGTGATCGCCGCGATGATCCGGCGTCAACTCCATGCTCATCAGCACTTGCACCGGCATGCCAAATTTCTCGAAGAATGCGGTGCCCCAGGTTTGCAGATCGCGCTCGTTGCCGCCGCCGTGGCCGGTGATGACCAGCGCGGCCTTGAAGCCGGCATTCGCAAATGCACGCAGTTGATACAAAAACTGGTGGCACAGCACCTGAGGTGGAATGCCGCCCAGCCGCGAGTTGGTCTCGCCCACGGTTTCCTCCAGCCACTGGGCGTGGTAGCCGCTCTCGTGGATGTGATAGCCCTGGGTGGGAGCCACGATGCCGCCGTAGCGGCGCGCGCCCTCATCGCAAATATAGTCGGCCAGGATCATGTCCAGCCCCAGCGCGGCCACATGCCCATGCGGCTCGCACAGACCCACCGGTAGATATACGATCGGGTTCTCGCTCAGGCGCGCCGTAAATTCATCGGGCCGCAGCTCGGCCCAGCGGACTCGGTTTCTCATAGTGTTTTACATGACCTTGCTGTTATAGAAGTTGTGCACCCAGCGATGCTTGCGGCGCAGCAGCTCAAAAATTTCGGCCGGCAAAGGTGCTTCATCGGCGGCAGCGATGTTTTCGTCGGCGTACTTTGCCACGTGCATGGACGAGATGGCGGTGGTGACGCCAGGATCAAACAGCACAAACTTCAGGGCCAGTGCCGCCAGTGATTTGGCATAGTCTGGCACAAATGATTTAAGTGCGTCTACGCGGCGAATATAGTCCTCGCGCGGCCCCTGATCGAAGTAGCGCGCTCGATAATCGCCCTCGGCAAATTGAACATCCGGCGTCAGAAATCCTGTCAGCCCGCCCTCATCCAATACGCAGCGCGCAATCACGGCCACGCCGTTGTCGCGGCAGATCGGCACCACGCAGTCCAGCGCAGTGGGATCGAAGATGTTGATCACGGTCTGGATCGAATCGACCAGACCGGACAGGATCAGCGGCAGACCCACATCGTGCCGCTGGTCGGGCAACGACACACCGATGGCCGCGATCTTGCCAGCCTCGCGCAGGTCGAGCAATTCGTCCATCCAATAGCCCTCCACACCCCAGTTCGGCCAGTAGACATGCATCTGCATGCACTCGATCACCTCGACGCCGAGTGTGCGCAGGCTTTGCTCGGTGGTGCGGGTAATGTGGCCGCGCGGGAACACTTCGGCCACTGGTGCGGGCAAGCCCCACTGCGTCACCGGTCCAACCGGGTTGATCTTGGTCGCGACAAAAGGCGCTTCGCCATGCCACTCCTTCAGCGCCTTGCCGACAATGGATTCAGCCGCGCCATAGCCACGCGCGGTGTCGATGAACGTGACGCCGTTCTCGAGTGAGTGCAGGACGCCGCGCACGGCATCGCCCTCATCCACCTTGCCAAACACACCGGCCAGGCCAAACGCGCCAAAGCCGATGCGCGAGACTTTTTTGTCCGAGTAGGGGAAGCGGGTGTATTGCATGATGTGGTTACGGGATCGGCGTCAACGTTGCAGTCACGGTCAGTACCATGCTGTCGGTCAGGGTGGTGGTGGAGCTGAGCGTGTCCATCATCGTGGTCGTGATGGGCGAGGTCATGGCCGCTGAGGCCGCAAATGAAGTGGCCGTCGGCGGCGGTGGGGGCGGCGGATTGATGTTGCGCGAGCCCACGGCCAACCCAATCAGGACCAAAGACATGCCGCAAAACCACGCTACAAAGAAAACAAGTCGTTGATTCATGGCCGCCATTGTCGCCTAGTTTGGGTGTGTGCGTAAATGGTCTGACACGGATTTTTTGCCCCTGCACGACGCTATTTTTTGTTTTTGCGCGCCGGCCGCACCGTATTCAGCGCCTGACGCACGCGCTGGGCATAGCGCGCCACCGCGCTCACATGGCCCTCGGCCACGTCATGTTTGCTATAGCGCACCTCGACAAAGTTTTGGGTGAGCTGACTGACGTCGGGTGTTGCTTCAGGCGCGGCCTCTTGCAGCCGTTGGGCCAGCTGCCGGGCAAATTCATCCGGCGTTTGGGCGGGCTGGCGAGTAATGCCTTTCTCGCGGGCGTGCTCCAGGGTTGCCAGATATAGCTGGGTGATTTGTTGCCGTGCAGGCAGGGTTGTAGATGGGTCCTGAGGCGTGGTCGCTGTGGAGGTGGCGGCCGCGTTTGGATTGGGTATGGCTGTCGCGTCCTCGTTGGGTTGAAGCAGGGTGCGCAGCTCATGACGGCCCGCTCGAATCAGGTTCTGCAAGCCCTGCCAGGCCGCGCGCAGCCAGATCACCAATGGCAACTTCTGCAACGCCTCGCGCAGGCCGGTGTGTTGCAACAGCACATAGCGCAAGGCATAGATCAGCACAATGGCGATGATGGTGAAGAAAATAAGGGTCTGCAAAAAGTCCACCCAGGGGGGCATGACGGCCGGCACATCGGGTGTGATGGGTGGCGCGGGGGCCATGGGGGCCGGTGGTGGCGTGGGTGCGCCGCCGGGTTGCCCCAGCAGCGCAAACAGCGGCGCCAGAATCAGTTGCAACAGCCCAATAATGAGAAAGGCCACAAACTGAACCAGATAGAACAGCGCCGCGATTAGATAGTTCAGAGCGGGCACAATGCCAGCCACATTCGTCGTCGGCACCACCAGCGCCAACCCAACCAGGCCGGCCAAAAATGCCAGGCCATAGACCGTCCAGCGCCTGACCAGATTGTGCGCAATTGGCGTGCGTTCCCACAACCAGTTGGCCCGCAGCAAGGTCAGCTGGCTGTGGCCGATCAGCGCCAGCCCCAGCACGAAATACAGCAGCAGGTTCAGGGTGACCAGCGTGCTGCTGATGTCGCGCTGGGTGAGCCGGGCCAGCAACAAACCGCCGCCACTGAGCAACACGGTGAAGATGCCGAATGCAAACACATGCGTGCTGAGCGTTTGCCGCAGCATGGCCCGATCGGTGCGCACGCCGGCCTCGGACTGTTGCTCCAGCTCCTGCTCGCCCTGGGTCAGGTTGGTCAGATCGCTGCCGAGGACGCGGCAGGCCGACCACACGATCAGCACCACCAGCATCGACATGAGAAACGGCGGCGTGAAGAGATAGAGAAACAGGTCGCGCCGCATGAGCGGCAGGTCGGCCCAAATCGCATTGAGGGCATCGCTGGTGCCCACATAGCTCAGCAATTTGAGGACAAAGAGGATGAAGATCCAGCGGGAGGCGTTGAACAGGAACCAGTCTTTGCTAAAGATCGATAGCTTGCTCAGCCGGGGTGCCACCAGCAACAGATCGATGGCGAGAAGAATGGACGCGAACGGCAGAATCGTGGCATACACCCCAGGCACGATCAGGCGGGCCAGCTCGGCGGCGGGAAATGCAATGCAAATGCACAGCGCCACCACGATGGCGTTGCGAATCACAATTGCAAAGGTGTACATCTGCCGCGGATCATCCAGCACCAACTCGGCAGGGCTATCGCCTTCATCGCCGCGAAACCCACCACGAGATTTATGCGAGCCAATGCCGCGTGTCCGTGCGGAAACGATGTCGGCCTTCCTATCGGCTTGTTTGCGCTGGTAGTTTCTCATGGCAGATATTCAGAGGTCAGATATCAGAGGTCAGAGTTCAGATCGTAATTCTTTGATTGCCTATCTGGCGTCTGACCTCTGACTTCTGATATCTTCCCTCCCCTCACAGCGCCAGCTTGCGAATATCCCGCTCATGCAGCATATGATAGGCCGGAATGCGGAGGGCGGCGCAGCTTTGGCGCAGTGCTTCAAAATAGGTGCCGTGGCCGCAGGCAACCACAACCGGGCTGATGCCGTGGCGCTGGGCCAGCATGAGTTGATTCAGCAGCGATTCGCTGAGCCGGCCCGTCACCACAATCAGCGTGGTTCCCCAGGCCAGATGGGCCCGACGCTGCTCCAGCAATTCATAGAGCGGCTGTGTCTCATCGGCTTGCACCTGGGCCAGCAGTTCCAATAGCTGGATGAAATGGGCACGGCCCTTGCGGGATGTGATCCGCGTGGAAGGTTGAGGAGAGCCGGCGTGTGTCGCCGATTTGCCGAGGAGGCCGCGGTCGAGGATGCCGTTGGTCATCAGCCCCACACTTTGCTTGTGCTCGATCAGCCAGTTGCCCAGCGAGGCCGCGACCACGATGGCCAGCTCGGTGCTGTCGATCCAGGCTGTGGGGTCGTATTCGCCGCGGTTCAGGTTCAACGCCAGCATCACATCCAGCGACACACTCGGCTCGAACAGCTTGACCTGCATGCTGCCGCTGGACGCCGTGGCTTTCCAATCGACACGTCTAAATGAATCGCCGTAGGAATACTCACGTTTGCCGCGCAGCCGGGATGGATCTTCGAAAATGGGTTGATGATGCCGCAGCGCACCGAGTAGCGTGCGCGAGGGTAACTGGGCCGCTGGCAACGGCACCACCCGCGGGTAGACCGTCAGCCAGTCCACTTCGCCCTGCACCTTGCGCGGCTCGCTCAGCCCCAGAATGTCGCCGGAGGTGAGTGACAGCGGGCCGATGGGATAGATGCCGCGCCGGCCGGCCTGAATCACATACTCGAACCGGCGCGACTCTTTGGGTCGCAGGCTGATGGCATAGTCGAAGGCGGGCGGCCCCAACTCCACTTGCAGGCTGTCGTGCAGCCGCAGCCACGTGACGGGCAGGCGGCTGGTGTTGGTGACGGTGATGCCGATGGTGACCTTATCGTTGAGGAAAGCCTTGTGGACGAAGTGCCTGCCAAAGCGAAGCGCCGCCAGCGCATGTTGACTCCACCAGCGCCCAATCAACCACGCTCCCAGCAAGACATAGCCCGGCACCAGCAGCGACGGCTCGCGCAGCACAGCGGCCAGCACGAGCAAAATGGCTACGGCGAGAAGAAGTATGCCGGTCATGGTTTTATCTTGTAGAGGCGGTGCGCCAGCCACTGGCGACAGATCCGCCTCTGCGTAGACATGAAAATAAGCGTAACACTTTGATTGAGTTCGATTTAAGAAACAATCGTAACTACTCAGCCTATTAAGTAAGGCTCTCGGATTCGTCGACGAATCCGAGAGCCTTACTCGACAATTGAGGCAGCTACACCCTTATGGGCTGAGTAGTTACAAACAGTCTCTAAAGGGGTCGGGGGTCTCTTAAGCGTCGCAATAACACGAGCCTACGATGGCTCTGGCAATTTTACGGCAACATCTGCCGCACCACCTGCCCCAACTCTTTGGCACCCTTGCGAATCTCGCGCGGCGTGAGGGCGGCATAACCCATCAACAATCCCTGCCGTTGATTCGGCTCCAGGCTGAAGGTGGCGATGGCCGGCGTGCTAAGCCCATTCGCTGCGGCGTGCTGTGCAACCTGGGTGTCGCTAATGCCGTGCGCGGCAAAGGTTTCACTCAACCAACCCACTAGATTCAAGCCGGCATCGGCAGGCTTTACGTCGATGAGGCCGTCGAATTCCTTCTCGGCCGCGGTGACCAATGCCGCTTGCCGCTCGGCATACAGGGTGCGCATGCGGCGCAGGTGCTGGCCGAAGTGGCCCTCGGCAATGAACTCGGCCACGATGGCTTGTTCCAGGGTGTGGGCGTGACGGTTGGCGATGGCACGGGCGGCCGTGAACGCATCGACCAAATCCGGCGGCACCACCAGATAGCCCAGCCGCAGCGCTGGCAACAACGATTTGCTAAAGGTGCCGATGTAGATGACGCGCTGGGCCGTGTCGAGACTTTGCAGCGAGGCCAGCGGCCGGCCGGCGTAGCGAAACTCGCTGTCGTAGTCGTCCTCGATCACCCACATGCCATGCCGGGCCGCGTAGTCCAGCAGCGCCAGCCGGCGCGGCAAACTCATGGTCACGCACATCGGCACCTGATAGGACGGCGACACAAACGCCATGCGCGCATTGGGCGCGCGCGTGATGGCCTCGCAAACGTTCAAGCCTTCATCATCCACCGGCACGGGAATCAGTTTTGCGCCGTTGTTGCTGAGCGCGGCGCGTGCGCCCAGGTAGCACGGGTCCTCGAACCAGACGGCATCGCCGGGGTTGAGCAGGATGTGGGCTGACAGGTTGATGGCCTGTTGGGTGCCGGACACGATGATGACCTGCTCCGGCTCGCACTGCACGGCGCGCGTATCTCGCAGGCGCGCGGCGATGGCTTTGCGCAGCGGCATGTAGCCGGCCGGGTTGGCATAGCCCAGCTCGCGGGTGCTGAGGTAGCGCCAGCAGCGCGCGGCCACGCGAATCCAGGTGTCCATTGGGAATGCGTCGAGCGCGGGCAAGCCTGTGACGAACGGCCGCACGGCGTAATTGTTGTCGTCGCTGACATACAGCCGCAACGACGCCGTCTCTTTGCCGCGGTCGCTCACATCGCGGTTGATCGCATCTCGGTTGATTACGGGCTGGCCTAATCCAGTGGCAAAGTTGAATTCATTGCTTTTGATCTGGGTCGCTAGGGTGATGGGCTGGACAACGGGCCGGGCGCGCAACAGATCATCGGGTAGCGCGTGCGAGACGTAGGTGCCGCTGCCGACCTTGCCCTCCAGATAGCCCTCGGCAAACAACTGGTCGAAGGCTTGCATGACCGTGTTGCGACTGACGCCGAGATCCTTGGCGAAGTTGCGCGTGGCCGGCATGCGCGCGCCGGCCACAAACTCGCCCTCAAGGATGCTGCGGCGCATGCCCTCGTAGAGCTGGCGGTACATCGGCAGCTCGGACTGCGCGTCCAGGTGAATTTTGAGCAGGGCTATTTCAGCAGCACGTTTGGGCATGGCTTATCTTAAACGGAGACGACGGACGGAAGACGACCGACGACTGCAGAACCGTCGTCGGTCGTCTTCCGTCCGTCGTCTCTCCTACCTCGTGGTTTCAAATCGCGGCCGGCAACAAATTCTCCAGGAAGCCGAATGCGCCCAGCCGTTTGCGAATGTCGCTGTAGCCGCGCTCGCCGTGCACGATTTTGCACACGGCATCCCACATCGGCGTCCAACGGCGCGGCAGCGAGTAGCACAGCCTGGGTGCCCACAAATAGATGTGCGCCCAGCGGCGGGCCGAGATGAGATCGGGCATGAGTTCGGTGTCGACAAACTGTTCATACCGTGCGGTAGCGGATATGCCTTCCCCCATCCCCTTTCCCCCTTCCCCAGTGATGGCTTGTGCGGCAAGCTGGCCGCTGCGCACGGACCAGTAGATGCCTTCGCCGGTGAAGGCTTCCACGAGGCCGGCGGCGTCGCCGATCAGCATGGCGCGGCCCTTGTGAATGGGCGAGCCGACCTTGCGCAACGGCAACACGTAGCCAAAATTTTTGCGCACGCGCTCTTGTCTGGGTACGCGGAGTTTTAAGTGGTCGGCATCGTAGCGCTTGAGTTTTTGGCCGTAGTCGTCGCCAAAGGCAATGCCGCCGACGCCGACGTTGAGGTGGTCGTCCTTGGGGAATATCCAACCATACGAAGCGCGTAGCGAGCCGAGATCGAGCGCCATTTTGTCGCGCCAATAGTCAGCAACATCGGCCTGCACTTCCACTTCGCTCTCGACGCCGGGCATGCGCTCCACGTCCTGCATGAGGCCGAGCGTGCGGGCCACGGTGCCAGTTGCGCCGTCGGCTCCGAGTAGCCAGTCGGCGGTGAAGGAGCCGGTGTTGGTGCGCACGATGGCGGTGCTCTCACTCACTTCGAGCGATTCAACTTTGGTATCGTCCATGAGCTGCGCGCCGACGCCCACGGCTTGCTCGGTGAGGTAGTGGTCGAAGATGCTGCGGCGGGTCATATAGACCAGCGGCTTGTCGCTGTGCAGCTCCACCGGCGCGGCCATCTTGTACGAAAAGACTACGGTGTTGATGGTGCGCTCGACGGTGGGCGTGATGTCGAAGGGCAGGCACTGGGCGACTTTGTAGGTAACGCCGCCGCCGCAGGTTTTGTGGCGCGGCAGCTTTTGCTTCTCGATGAGCAGGGTTCGCGCGCCAGCCTTGGCGAGATTGTAGGCGGCGCTGGCTCCGCCGGGGCCGGCACCGATGATGATGGCGTCGTAATGGGTTGCTGACATGGGAAATTGGGTTGGCGTGGTTGCTGAATCGTATTCGTAATCGTCTACGTCTACGATCACGCAGTCGCCTACGATTCTACTCAGCGGTAAGATCGAAACCACATGGCTGAGCTAACGACGCCGGAAGACGGCATGAAGATTACGCGGGATACGAAGTTTGCGCCGGGGGTGTATTACCTGCCCAACGGCATCGAGATTGGGGCCGATGGCATTACGCTGGATGGCAACGGCGCGCTGCTGGTGGGTGCTGCTTCGTGGGCTCCCTTCGGCTCCGCTCAGGGTAAGCCGCTCAGTCAACGCAGCCGCGGCGTGCGGGTGAATCAAAAGCTGAGTGTGACGTTGCGCAACCTAAACGTGGAGCGCTTCTATCACGGCATCTGGGTCAACGCCAGCGCCAACATTCGCGTGTTGAACTGCCAGGTGACGCGCACGCATGAGATTGCCGGGCAGGACACTTTTCTGGATGTGTGGCTGGATCGCACTGAGGCCTACGGCGGCGGCATTTTCTTTAGCGGCATCAAAGACAGTTTCATCGAGGGCAACGATGTGCAGCACCAGCAGAACGGCATCATGCTGTATGGCTGCAACAACGTCGAGATCGTGCGCAATAACGCGTCGTTCAACAGCGGTTATGGCATCCTGCTCTACGAAAGCAGCCAGAATACGGTCGATCACAACATCGCCGACTATTGCAGCCGGATGTATCACAGCAGCAATTGGGACGTGGTGAAAGATGTGGCTGAATTCAAATATCACAACGGCGGCGATGCAGCCGGGTTGGTGATGATGTCGAGCTCGTCGCTGAACACGATAACGAACAACAAGCTGCGCGGCGGCGGCGATGGCGTATTTCTGGGCGGGTTTCACAAAGACCAGATCAAGGTGCCGTGCAACGATAATGTGTTTGAGAACAACGACGGCAGTTGGAGCCCCAACATCGCATTCGAGGCCACGTTTAGCGAGCGCAATATTTTTAGGAACAACCGGGCCGACAAGTGCAAATATGGCTTCTGGCTCGGCTACAGCAGCCACACCACGGTCGAGAATAACTCGATCAAGGACAACTGGATTGCCGGCGTCGCCATCGAGCACGGCCATCACAACACGATTGAGGGCAATACGTTCGAGCGCAACCGCGAGGGCGTGCAGCTGTGGGTGGGGGCGGCGTCAGGGACGCGGCCGGCGTTTGTGGATTGGTTCCCAGAGAGCGCCGAGAGTTATGAGACGGCCATCAAAGGCAACACGTTTACGCGGCACGACATTGCCGTGCATGGCTGGTCGGCTTTGCGTGAAGGTGGCTCGGGGCTGCGCTGTCATCACTTCACAGTGGTTGAGAATGAGCTGGCCGACAACCGCGTGGCGATTCAGTTCGAGCGGGTGCGTGAGAGCAGCATCGCCAACAACCGGATCTTTGATAACGCCGAGGCCGGTATCAAACTCATCGGCAGCCCCGATGTCGCTGTGGCCGCCAATCAGATGGAACGCGTGTGAATCGGAACCTTTGTAAATCTTGGGTCACTGAAGGGAGCCGGATTTTGGACAGAATTTGTAACTGCTCAGCCCCAGATTTTGAGACAGGATTTACAGGATGGAAATCCGCTCCCAATCTTGTAAATCCTGTTCATTCTGTCCAAAATCCGATTCAGTTCAAAAGTCACGGCCGTGCCGCAATGGCAATATCGGCGAGTGCATATTCGTTTGCCGATGGCCCATCCAATACCAGCCGCTCGAATGAGGGATATAGATACCAGCCGATGATCAACCGATACGGCCCCGGCGCAGCATCGGCGGGAATTTGAATGGCGCGGGTGTCGGTGATGATCTGGGAGCGCTGCCAGCTGCCTGTCGGCATCGTCCCATTGGCAGGCGCGCTGTCGAATGCGGCGATTTGTGCGCCGGTGTTGCCGTCGGCCGCCACCTGCCGCAGATGCACAAACACGGTGTAATCGGCCGCAGGTTTGCGCTCGGCCTGCCAGATCAGATCGAACACGACCGTGTCGCCGGCCACAAACTGGGTCGTGGACTGGCGCAGCCCAATCAGCTTGATTTGCCCGCCGAAACCGACATCACGCGCCTGCATCGCATCGCTGCCCTGCGCGGCGCGCTCTGCTGCGCCCAGGTCATACAGCGCCAGAGTAGCATCCTGAAAGCCCTCGGACAACACCCGCACGCCGCGCGCATTCAGGGCTTGCTCGGCCGTGTTGCGCGTTTGCAGCATGGTGGCCCAGCCGTAATTCACCAGCCACAGCCGGCCTTTGCCCTGCGCAAATTCGGCCAACCCTTGCTGCACTTTGGGCGCATCGTCGCTGAGCTCGGTGTTGTTCACGATCCAGGTGGGCAGGCCGGTGGGGCCGTAGTAGTCCATCAGCGGGAACTGGTCGCTGTTCACCAGCACGATGCCGTCTTCGGGACGCGCCTGGGCTCGAATGGTCTGCACCAGTGCGCTGTAGCGGCTTTTATCCCAGCCCGCGTCGAACAAGGCGACGTTGCCGTAGAAGGCGGGAGCCAGCACACATAGGGTCAGGGCGAGCCGGGTGAGGGCGGCTGGCAGCGGGCGGCTGGCAGCGAGTAGCCAGCCGCCCGCTGCCAATATCAGCGGCAGCAGTGCAAACAAAAAGTAGCGCGGGTTGAAGTCGCCGACCAGGCCGGTGGATGCGGCGGTGGCCGAGACAATGGCGAATGAAGCGAA
>Ga0105048_10003211_pt1 | contig 26736 bp, 24 predicted proteins | sample MAT05_FD_78382 | JGI IMG/M metagenome (GOLD analysis project Ga0105048, IMG submission 78382) | Freshwater microbial communities from Lake Fryxell liftoff mats and glacier meltwater in Antarctica - MAT-05 | ecosystem: Environmental > Aquatic > Freshwater > Ice > Liftoff microbial mat | place...
AGTCGGTCGAACATCGCCTTCAGGTTCGACGAGGGACCATACCAATTGATCGGACCGATGATTGCCCACGCATCGGCGAGATCGAGCCGACTGTACAGGTCCATATCCCACATCAGATCCGGCTCCTTATCGTTCGCCTTCGCGTAGCAGTTGCACGGCCACACGCACAGCGCCATCGACGTCGATACGCAGGCGTTGCAGCTCAGGATGTGCGCCCGCCCATAGACGTTACCGAGGTCTTCGTAGTCGACTTCCCATTTCGTCGGCATACGCTCCGCCATGCGGAGCATGAGCGCCCGAGCCTTCGAGTCGACTCCAGGGCAATTGTACTGCCGGCGGTTGGAGCCGGCGATGATGAGCACGCGGAACGGGCGTTCTGCGGTCGGTAGCAGTCCGTTGCGGTCGTCGGGTTTCATAGGGGTGCGATGTACGGGATATGCGAGCCGCAGGACGCATCGGGGCGTCGGCGCGTCGGTGAACTCACGGCACGCGCATTTATCGGACCAAGGGTTGATCGGCACCGTACAAGAAATCGTCGAGGTGCTGCAGAGTTCGTCATTGTCGAGCGACAAGGCTTTTGCGCCGCGCGTCACGCGACGTGGCGATTGAGGATCGATGAGGCCGGGCAAGATACAAACAGCTGGAACACGGAATAAACAGATGACACAGAACCGCACAGATAAGCAAAAAGTTGTTTGCTTATCTGTGCGGTTCCGTAAAATCCGTCAGCTCCGTGTTCCGGTCGTTGCCGTTGCTGTTTCTAGCGAACGCCCTACTTCACCCGCGCCCGCTCCAGCTTGGTCGTGGTCCCGTCGCGCGCTGCGAGAACGACCACACCACCCTGACCAAAGCCCACGATCGTGCGGTTCTCGGGGATCTGCACGCGATCCACGACTTCGCCCTTGCCGTTGATCACGTCGTATACTGCACCGCCCGGAATGGGCTTCGTGGCGATCGTGCGGACCCAGATGTTACCGTCGTCGTCGGCCTTCGCGCTCGTCGCGAAGAACGCCGGCTGGTAGTCGGGCAGCTCGGTGGGGGACACGTAGTTGATTTGCGGCGCCATGATCTGTGGTGCCCCGCCTCCACGCGGAGGTCCGCCGGCGCCTGCGCGTACGTCAAGGCTCATCAACATCTGCGGGGCTGCACCACCGGCGGCGCCGCCCATGCCGAGAGCCGCACCGAACGCTGCGGCCATCGAGTTGCCTTGTCCCGGATTCGCGGCCGCTGCACGATCACGAATGGCCTTGACCGAATCGATGAGCGCGACCTTCTGCTCGTCCGTCAGGCGCTTCCAGTCGAAGGCTATCTTGGGCGACGAGCGATGTGTACCATCGGGCGACATCCAGTCGATGTGATAATCCTTGCCGCGAATCAGGGCCACATCGCCGTTCGAGGTCACGACCCAGTCATCGACCACCGGCAACGGATTGACTTCGATCGAGATGCTGATCTTGCCATCGTCGCTGCGTGACATGTTGGTGTTCGTCTTGGGAATCTTGATGAAGCCCACCGTATCCACCGCGCGCGACTGCACGTTCACGCGGACGATCGCCATCGTGTCCGCGATCGATGGCATCGTCGGGGTGCCGCCAGGTCCCATCTGCATGCGAAACCCGGGCATACCGCGGTACACGAGGTAGCCGTTGCTGTAGTACGCGCCGGTCCCGAGTCCGCCGGCGGCCAGCATCATCGCATCCTGCGAGCGCGGCACCGACATCACGCGACCGATCTTGCCTGCGGGGTCGATCACCAGCATCGAGAGCGACGCCGCATCGACGAACAGCGTGGAGTCACCACGGAACGCGATCAGACTGCCCGAGCGTGGCCCGTAGGCGTTGGCCGTGCTGCTGGTGGAGTCGGCCACGATACTGATCAGCTTGAACGTCGAGTCCACGAGCAGCACACGACGGCTCGAGGCATCGTTGATCAGCAGTCGGCCGCCGGGCAACGCCCGCACATTGTTCACCATACCGAGCGAGTCGCTGGTCGAGGCGTGCATCGCACCGAGTTGACGGATCGGAGGACGCGCCTGCGCGCCAGCGGCGGAAGCCAATGCTGCGAGCATGGTCGGAAGCGCGAGTCGTCGCGCGAACAGGGGAGTCATGACTGTTGTCGTGGTGATGAGGAATGCACTACCGTCGGATTTCAAACGTCTGCGAGCCACCGCCCATACCGCCGCCCATGATCATCGCCCCGGCCGGAAGCATCATGCCGCCACCGCCTCCGGACGTCGCGGAGCGGATCGACTTGAGGTAGCGATCGTCGAGCGCACTGGCCACGAACGGCGGCAACTGGCGACGCTGCGCGTCGGTGAGCAACCCCTTCACGGCCGGCGCGTACGTCCGCAGGATGTCGATACTCGCCTCACGCGCCTTTACGTACTGCGCGTAAATGTCGTCATGCTCGTAGCGCTCGGGCAGATCGGCAAAGCGCTTCGATATCGGTGCCCAGATCGAATCGAGTCGCACCGTGTAGCGACGGTTCATCGTGGCCAGACTGTCGGCCTGACCCGACGACAGCTTGAGCGTATCCTGATCGCGCAGGATCGTCGCCAACGGATTCGGCACACCGCCATTGCCGAACTGGGCCTTGATCATCGCTTCGCCCGCCTTCGTGCCCTTGGTGAGACGGCCGCGATCGAGCGACTGCGTGAGCAGCTGCCGTTCGCGCGTGGGACCGATGTCGTAGCGTAACTGAGCCGTGATCGTGACCGGAACGCGGAAGCTGTTGAACTGCGGATTGGTGGCCCCGAAGCGCTGGTTCACCTCGTACGTGTAGCGCCTGGTCGTAGCGTTGAATCCGCGCACGTACAGCAGCGACTGATCGAGGAACGGCTGCTGTCCCCAACCGCGCAGATTGTTCTCGCCGTGCAGCATCAGGTCGGCGGCACCGAGCGGATTGGACACGTTGAACGACAGGTTGGTGCGCTGCGGCAAGCGCAGCTTGAGCGGATTGAACGAGATCGACATGTTGGCCGTGCTCACCCACGGGCCCTGACAGCTGTTGCGGGCCGCCAGCTTCCCCAGCTGCGACGACAGGCACTCGCGAGCCATCCGCGACCCGTTGTCCAGCAGCGCCTGCACACCGGCCGCGGTGACCGCATCGCTCGACGCATTGCGTGACGCCGGGTTGAATATGAACGCGCGATCATTGCCGAAGCCATCGCCGTTCACGTCGCCACCGATCGTGGGCGTGAAGGGCGTACCCGACCGGAACTGACCGAACCATCCAACGCGAATGAAGTCGAACGCGTTGTAGCTCAGGTTGTACGTGATCTGGTGACGCGAATCGAACGACGAGCGCGACCAGGTCACTGCCTGCGGATCGCCGGCGGTGCTGGTGAAGCCGCGGAACTGCTCACGCACGTTCGAGTAGGTGTAGCTCATGCTCCAACTGAAGTTCGTGCTGAAGTTCGTGGGCGATAGTCGTACACTGCCCTGCGCGCTGCGCGAGTCGAGATCGCTACGCTGCTCCGTGACACGCTGAAACGCTGTTGCCAGGCGACCATCGCCCGCCGCGATCGCTCCTGTGAGCGGGACGATGCTGGTGGGCAGGACATACACCGGTCTGCCGGATTCGTTGTCGAGTGCGAAACGCTGCACGCCCTCGAAGTTGCGATCCACGAAGCTCGATTGCCGCGTGTTCAGCGAGTACGTCGCGTCGAAGCTGGCATTGAAGCGATTCCGCAGAATCGGTCCCGACCAGCTCAGGTTCGAGCGCAGACTGCTGGGGGCCGCGTAGTCCTTGGCGAACAGTGTCACGTTCGGCGCGCGGTTCGAGAACACGGTCCCGGTGCTGCCGTCGGCGCAGCGCGTGGGAATGAGCGCCGGGTTGCCGTAGGCGTTCCAATCGGGAATCGGCGTGGCCGGCCCCACGCAGGCGAGCTGCTGAATCGCACTCGCCAAGCCGGTGTTGTCGATCGCCGACCCCACCAGCGTGGCCTGTGGGGTGTTCTGAAACACGCCGACCCCGCCACGAACCACCGCGCGCGGCCCACGAAACGCGCCATCGAAGGCGCCGATCTGCGGGCCCGTACCATACTGCCACGAGAAGCCCACGCGCGGGCTCACGAACACGCCGTCCGGGACGAGATCGTTGCGTACGACGAGCAGTCGCTCCACGTCGGTGTTGCGAGCCGGTGCGTCGAGGTACCGGTTGGCATCCACGCGCACGCCGTACTGGAACTGCAGACGATTGGTGCGCCGATACGAATCGCCGAGCGAGATCGCACCCACCATCATGCTGGCGTTGCGTTCACGGGGAGCGAGCGCGCGCGTGAAGGAAATGGGAGTACCGGTCTGCAGATCGGCGAGCGAGTTGTACGCGAAGGTACCCAGTCGGTTCACGGTCTGATCCTGCGACGAACCATCGCGGCGCACTTCAGTGGCCAGCTTGAGACGGTGCTTGTTGTCGCCGCTGAACCACGACAGCGTGTTCATGGCCGACACACTGTTCGACGTCTGTGAGATACCGAGGAATTGATTGCCGCCGAACGTCAGATTCTGAACGCCGTTCGTACCGTCGGCGAAATTCGAGTTCACGCGCACGCGCCCGCCCGGCAGATCCATGTACGGCAATCCGTCGTTGCTCGAGGCACTCACACCGCCCGACGTCTCGGTGAGAATGCCGATATTGCGCAGAGTGATGTAGCCGCTGTGCCGGCCCTGCAGACCGCCACCCACCGACGTGCGCTCGCCGCTCGTGGTCGCCAGTCCCGTGTTCAGCGGTGTCGCGGGATTCTGATGGTTCCAGTTACCGCTGAACGTGAGGTTGTACGCGGCGCCGCTGGTGCTCGACGGCGGCGTGAAGTCGATGGCGCCGAACACGGAACCCTGATCGCCGAGACGGCTGGAGGGCAATCCGCTGAAGCCGATGGGTACGCGCGCGTTCTGCAGAATGCCCACGAGGCGTTGCACGGAATCGGCGGCGACACCCGACGCCTGCAAGCCGGTGCTCGATGTGTTCAGCAGCGTCTGCAAGTCGTTGCTGCGACGGCCAAGCTGAAACGACATGTTGTAGAATGCCTTGTCGAAAATGAGTGGCCCCGATACGGAGCCGCCCAAGGAGCCGTTGGTGTACTCCTGCCCGTTCGCACGCGCCGCCGCATCGGTAAACTGCAGCGATGGCGCATCACCCACGAAGCTCAGTCCTCGGCCGATGAAATTCGAGCCGGGCTGCGTGCGCAGACTGAACTGCCCGCCGGAAAATCCGCCACGCGATACGTCGTAGGGTGATGTGGCCAGGGCGCTCAGCACACTCGCATCGCGCGGCAGTCCGGCGCCGCCGAACATCATGCCATTGAGCGTGGTGTTGTTCTGGTCGGCGCCCAGGCCAAGCACGGAGAAGCCGTTCGCGCCGCCGTCTTGCCCGGGTACGAGTTGCACGCCGGGAAGCGTGGCCGCCATGGCGGCGAGGTCACCCATCTGGTCGGGCGGCAGCGCGCTGTTGTTCTGTATTACGCGCTCGGTGCCTCCCACGTCCGCTTGCACCTCGTTGCGGGATACTTTCTGGCGCGCGGCTGTGACCTTCACCGCATCGAGGACCGCGCCCACTTTCGACATCTTGGCATCCGCAATCAGAATGTCTTCGTCGGCGCCACGCTTCACTTCGAAACGCTTTACGCCATAGCCGAGCGCCGTGACGGTGACGATGTAGTCGCCGTCGCCACCGGGGAACGTGACCGTAAAGCGTCCGGAACGATCGGTGCGCGCGGTCCGATTCACGTTACCGGAGATCGAGGTGACGACCACGGAAACGTTGTCGAGCGGCTCACCCTCAACGCCGGTAATCCGGCCACGGATCACGTCGACCTGCTGAGCGACGGCGAGCCGCGGAGAGATAGTCAGGCCTAGAAAAAGAAGGCCAGCCATAGTCAAAAAACGACGAAGCACGTCGGAGGGGGATCGAGGGAACGGGCAGGGCGGGTCCCAATTGATACGGACCGCGTCTCCTACACGTTTCGACACAGGTCACCCGGTATTCGTTTTCTCAGCGTTCTCTGCAACGAACGCTTTTCTCCTTTCCTCTTTGCCTCCTTGCCTCTGTGCGATCAGTTCTCAAAACTTGCCCGGGAACAGATCACACAGAGAAAAAGAGAAAAAGAGGCCAAGAGAACAGCAGCGCACGATTTAGAACTCGCCGATAAAGCCGACCTCGGGCTGTAGTTCGTAGCCGAACCGCTCCTGTACCACAGATTGCGCATGTGCCACCACGGCCCGCACGTCGGCCGCCGTGGCGTGACCGAGGTTCACCAGGATGTTGGCGTGGATGTGGGAGATCTGAGCGTCGCCGACCCGGAAACCCTTGAGGCCGCACTGGTCGATCAGACGACCGGCGCCCACGCCTTCGATTTTTTTGAAGATCGAGCCAGCGCTGGGATGTATCTGTAGCCATGGATGCCGCGAGCCGCGCCAGGAAAGGTTTTCCTGGAGAATCTGGTGGAGGCGGGCTGGATCGGCCTTCGTGAGTTGAAAGGTCGCGCTCAACACCATATCCCGGCGATGGTGAAAGACCGTGTCGTCATAGCCGAAGTTGATGTAGTCGGCGCGGACCACGCGACGATCGCCCTCTTCGGTCAGGATCTCACAACTCTCGAATACTTCGGCGATGAACATCGTCCGCTCGCGCTCCGGGGCGGGCGAGAGAAAATGCAGGTTCTGCCAGAGCGCCCCACCCACGGTGCTCGGGATGCCGACGTAGTGCTCGAGCCCCGACCAGCCGGCACGCACGGTGTCGAGCACCAGATCCTGCACCACGGCACCGCTTTCGGTCCATAGTGTACCATTTGCGGAGATCGTATGGGCGGCCGCCGCGTTCCGGATCACGAGCCCGCGCATGCCGCGATCACCGATCAGCACATTCGCCCCCAAACCCAACACAAACCACGGGATCCCCGCCTGTTTTGCAGCCGTGATGGCCCACGCGAGCTCATCGGCGCTCTGCGCTTCGAAGAGCACGTCGGCCGGTCCGCCGATACGGAACGTCGTGAACGGCGCGAGCGGTGCGCTGAGCTGCAGGCGGCTGCGATCCAGCGGCGGTGTAGCGGCGGCGGATGCGGCAACAAGTGCGTCGGCGATCTGGGCGGGAGTCATGCCGAAAGATTCCCCGCAGCGGGTCCGTGCGCCATCGTTCCGGTGACACTGCTCACCCTCCCTCTTTTCACGTCGCATGCCCGCACCCTTCAGCGCCCGGCTGTACCTCCGGCACCTCTTGGCGGCCGCCCTGCTCGCGGTGACCATTCCTGCGGCCACGCCGGAGCTGCTACCGGCGCAGTCCCGCGCCGAACTGGCCAAGGTCGTGCGCCGGAAGGTGCTCACGAACGGCATGGAAGTGATCGTCGTGGAGAATCATGGCGTGCCCATCGCGACGCTCGAAATCAATGTACGGAACGGCGCGTTCACGCAGAGTCCCGAGTACGCGGGCCTGGCGCACATGTATGAACACATGTTTTTCAAGGCCAACAAAGATCTGCCCGATGCCGAGGCCTTCAACGATCGCGCCGCCGAATTGGGGGCGGTCTACAACGGGACGACGCAGGAAGAGCGCGTGAACTACTTCCTCACGTTACCCGCCGATTCGGTCGCGGGGGGGCTGCGCTTTCTGGCCAGTGCACTGATCAGTCCGAGTTTTCTCGACGACGAGTTGAAGCGCGAGAAGGAAGTCGTGCTCGGTGAATACGATCGCAATGAAGCACAGCCGGGCTTTGCGTTTCAGCAGAAGGCCACGGAGCTGCTGTATCCCGGACAATTCAGCCGGAAGAATACGATCGGTGATCGCACGGTGATCGCCAACGTGACGCCGTCGCAGATGCGTGAGATTCAGCGCAAGTACTACGTACCCAACAACAGCGCACTGATCGTCACGGGTGACGTGGATCCGGAGAAGGTATTCGTGCTGGCCGAGCAGGTGTTCGGGGCCTGGCCGCGTGGTGCGGATCCGTTCAAGGCCGATCCGATTCCGCCCATTCCCCCGCTCGACGGCAACAAGTCGCACATCAGCGAAGAGCCGATCAATGCGGTGGCGGTGCTGATCCAGTGGCAGGGCCCGAGCGTGGGGAAGGATCCGGGCGCGACGTTCGCCGCCGACGTGTTCAGCGACGTACTCAACACTCCGGGTTCGACGTTTCAGAAGAATCTGGTGGACACCGGATTGTGGCAGGGCGTCGGCGTGAACTACTACACGCTGAATCAGACCGGCCCGATCTCGATCAGCGGACAAACCACACCCGAGAAGTTTCGCGCGGCGATGGCGGCGTTGGAGCGCGAGATCGCGCGCTTCACCGATCCCACCTACGTGACCACGCGTGAGCTCGAAGCGGTGAAGGCGCAGCGCACGGTGTCGAGCGCGTTCGGCATCGAGAAAGCCTCGGAGATCGCGCACACCATCGGCTTCTGGTGGAGCGTTTCCAACCTCGACTACTTCATCGGCTACACGGATACCATGGCTCAGCAGCGTATCACCGATCTCCTGCGGTACACCAGCACGTATATCGCCGGCAAGCCACGCGTCACAAGTGTGTTGTTGTCCAGTGAGGCACGCCGCGCGATCGGGCTTACGGAGAAGGAATTGCTGACGCCCGGGGGGCGGAAATGAAAAAGCAGTATGGGGTCGGGTGTAGGGGGTATGGGGTGCTGTGGGCGGTGGGATTCGTTGCGATTGCGGCGACTTCCTTGCCCGGGCAGGCGGTGGCGAAGCGGGTAGTGCTCTCGCCGGCGATCACGTCGCCTTCCGACACGCTCACCTCGAAGTTCGAGGTGGCGGGTATCCCGGTCATTCTGCGTCGCGTGAGTGCCAACAACGTGGTTGCGGCCAACCTGTATCTGTTGGGTGGCACGCGTCAGCTCACGTCGGCGAATCAGGGCATCGAGACGTTGTTGCTCGAGGCGAGTGAACACGGGACAGCGAAGTATCCCCGCGACCTGTTACGTACGAAAATGGCGCGGTTGGGGAGCGCGATCGGCGTGGGCGCGAATGCCGACTGGACCACGATCAGTCTTCGTGCCACCACCACAGGACTCGACAGCACGTGGGCGATTCTCGCCGATCGGGTCATGGCGCCGCGTCTCGATCCGGCCGAAGTGGAGTTGGTGCGTGAGCAGTTCGTGACCGCGACACGGCAGCGCAAGGTCAGCCCCGATGCCTTGCTCGACTACCTCGCCGACAGCATCGCGTTCTCCGGCCATCCGTACGCCCTCGAGCCCACCGGCACCGAAGCGTCACTCACGTCGATCACGACCGCCGACCTCAGGGCGTATCACACGTCGCAGGTCGTGACGTCGCGCATGATGCTGGTGGTGGTGGGCAATGTGTCGCGCACCAAGGTCGAGAAGCTCGTGCGTGAAACATTGGGCCGCATGCCGAAGGGCAACTATGCGTGGACGCTGCCCGATCCGCCGGCGGACTTGCCGAGTGCGTATGTGCTGGAGAAGCGCACGCTGCCCACGAACTATCTGCAGGGGTACTTCCACGGTCCGAAAGCCACGAGCAAGGACTATCCTGCGCTGCGACTGGCGTGCGCGGTACTCAGCGGCCGATTGTTCGCGGAAGTACGCGGTCGTCGCAATCTCGCCTACTCCGTGAATGCGCCGTTCGTGGAACGTGCCTTCTCGCTGGGTGGGCTGTACGTGACCACGACGCAGCCCGACGAGGTGCTGACGATCATGCAGCAGCAGATCACGTCGATGCGTGAGGGTACGATCACCACCGAAGGACTCGAACGGCTCGTACAGCAGTTCATCGTGACCTACTTCCTCGACAACGAAACGAACGCCGATCAGGCGAACATGCTGGCGCGCGCCGAGCTCTATCAGGGAGATTTCCGTCTCGCGGCGCAGTTTGTGGATGAGCTGCGTGCGGTCACGCCGGAGCAGATTCAACAGGCTGCTCGCACGTACATGGGGAAGGTGCGGTGGGCGTACGTCGGTGATCCGTCCAAGGTGACGCCGGCTCGGATGCTGCGCTTCTGAACGATATCCACCGCACTGCACGGACCCGTGGGGTCGCGCTCTCGGTCGATCTCGCCTACGTGGACTACCGCGATATCGGGGTCGCGCTGGTCACGTACGACCGCGCCGGGCAACAGGAATCGCTCTCGGCGCGGGCCTTCGACGTGCCGCTCAGTGGACGCCCTTCGGTGGCACCGCTGGCCGCGTGGTTGCAGGACATGGTCGACGCGCACGCGGTGCGCTGTCTCTGCATCGATGGCCCGTTGGGCTGGCGATCGCCCGACACCGATTCGCCCCACTGCCGACTCAGCGAGCGCGTGGTGCGCGCCCCCGGCAAGACCGGTCTCCCACCCGATGGTGTGAAGCCGCGCACCTACCTCGGGTTCACGACGTTCTCGATCGCGCTGTTCGAAGCGTTGCTGGAGTCCGCCGACTGGGCGCTGCCCGGTGATCCCGCAGGCGCGTCGTCCGCCCGTGTGGTAACCGAGAGTTTTCCCACGGCCGGGTGGCGGGCACTGGGCCTGTCGCCCTTGATGGCCAAGGCGCGCGCGTCGGTCGCTGATGTGGAGGACGCCAGCGCGCGGTTGGAGGCGCGCACCGGCATCACCCTCGAGCAGGTCCGTACGCACGATCAGCTACAGGCGGTCGTGGGTGGTATCGCCGGTGCCTGGTGGGCCGCCGGCCGCACCGAACTGGTGCAATTAGCCGGTGCGCCGCCGTTCCGCCTCGACGGGAGCTGGCGCGAGGGATATATCATGCTTCCAGCAGTCACGACGTGAACACTCCCGGTGTACCTCCTCTTCGAACGACACCCCACCGCCTCCCATGTCGAATCCGTACTCCCGTCGTGACTTCGTGTCCGACAGCGCTACACTCGCTTTCGGCGCGATGATCGTGCCGCGTGTCGTGCTCGGTGGCCCCGGCTACCGCGCGCCTGCTGCCAAGCTCAACATCGCCTGCGTCGGTATCGGTGGCATGGGCATGAGCAACATGTCGCAGATGCTCACGGAGAACATCGTGGCGGTTTGTGACGTGGACTTCGCGTACGTGGAGCGTTCGCTGAACGGACGGCTCAAGCCACGCACTGGAGAGCCGACGCCGGAGGACGTGCGGCTCGGCGAAGCGTACACGAATGCGAAGAAGTACACCGATTTCCGTGAGATGCTCGACAAGCAGAAGGACATCGACGCCGTGCTGATCGCGACGCCTGATCACCTGCACGCCACGATCGCGCTGGCTGCGATGTCCCTCGGCAAGCATGTGTACGTGCAGAAGCCGCTCGCCTACTCGGTGCACGAGGTGCGACTGCTGCAGAAGGCGGCCGCGGCCAATCCGAAGCTGGCCACGCAGATGGGGAACCAGGGCCATTCGATGGAAGGCTCGCACCGCATCAACGAGATCGTCGCCTCGGGCGTGCTGGGTAAGATCCGTGAAGTGCACGTGTGGACCGATCGCCCGGTACGCTATTGGGCGCAGGGTATTCCGCGTCCGCGCGCATCCAATGCGCCGGCACCGACGACGCCGCCGAATCCGCGTCCGCAGTGGAACATGGGCACCGTCGACAACGCGGTGCGTTCGGCCATGGCCGCGAACGATTCGTCGATGCCGCCGGGCCTGAACTGGGATCTGTACCTCGGCCCCGCACCGGAGATCGCGTACCACCCGGCGTATCATCCCTTCGCGTGGCGCGGATGGCTCGATTTCGGCGTTGGGTCACTGGGCGACATGGGTGCACACCTCATCGATCAGCCGTTCACGTCGCTCGGGCTCACGTACCCGACGTCGATCGCGGCGTCGTCCACCCCGTGGGGCGGTGGTGAGAAGACGCCGGCCACGTACCCGATGGCGACGATGGTGCAGTACGAGTTCCCGAAGGTGGGCAAGCGCGACGCGCTCAAGCTCTACTGGTACGACGGCGGCCTCATGCCGCCGCGTCCGGAGATGCTGCCCGCAGAAGTGCCGATGAACAACCCCGGCAGCGACGGCGGTGGTGGGGTGTTCATCGGCGAGAAGGGCATCATGTTCTACGAAACGTACGGCAATAAGCCGCGCATCTTCCCGGAAGCGGTCGCGAAGAAGGCGCAGCAGGTGCCGGTCACGCTGCCGCGGATCATAGTGTCCCACGAGCAGAATTGGATCCAGGCGTCGAAGGGCGAAGCGCAGTCCAGCTCTCCCTTCTCGCAGGCGTCGCCGCTCACTGAAACGATGTTGCTTGGCATGGCAGCGTTGCGCGCCGGACAGGGTCGCAAGGTGATCTACGACAGCGAAGCGATGAAGTTCACCAACGCGCCCGACGCAGATCAGTATCTCTCGCGCGTGTATCGTAAGGGGTGGGAGCTGTAGCGCGTCTCCGTGTTCGTGAGTGTGTGCATGAATTCAGTCGCGCCCCTTTTCCGGTCTCTCCCGTCCCTTCCCATCCGGTGAGTCGAACATTCGCTCGCCGTGGACCTCATCATCGCGCGTGACACCTGCCGCTCCCTTCAGTTCGTGGCCGATCGCCGCGTCCTCGAGCTCTTCGGCCGACCTCGGCTCCGCGCCGAGCCCCATTTCGGCGTCGCTCATATCAGTTCGATTTGATACGGAGAGATCGATCTCGGCGATACCATCGACATCGTCGGCCACCTCGGCGAGGACATCCGTATCGTCGAGCGCCGCAGGATGATCCATTACATCCATGCCCTCGGCGCTGGTAATGGTATCGTCGGAGTACTCGTCGACCACCAACCCGTCAACGTTGCGCACCACATCCGCCTTTAGCGCGGGTAGAGCGTTTGGCGCCGTCGGCTTGTCGTGCGAGGTGTCTTCAGGACGCGTTTTCATGCGATCACCTCGATCGCCGCGTTCGCCGCTCGACCCTCCGCCATTTCCTTGAACCGTTCGAGCGCCTTGCGCACCTGCCGATTGGGCGCGCGACCGAACATGCGTGCGACCAAGTCGCCGAACTTACCGGCGGGCGGCTGCGCTTCGAGCGTGACGAACACATCGGTGCCACCATCGGACATCTCACAGAACATGACCGTCCCGTTGTTCGGAACCTGCGCCGGCTCGACGGTTCGCCAGGCAATCCACTCGTTCTCGCGCTCATCGACAATCTCGGCGTCCCACTCCACGGTGGAGCCCGCTGGTCCCGCGACTACCCAATGCGAATGCGTGGGCGACAGGACGTCGACACGGTCGAGATGATCCATGAACTGCGGAAGCTTCGAGAAGTCGCGCCACATGGCGAACAGCTCCTCGCGTGGCCGCTCCACGTACACGCTCTGACGAACAGTGATCGAATGCGCATGATCGACGTCGGCCGGCGCACCGGGTTCGACGTGCTCCCTGGTGGACACCCCGAGCACCGAATAGGTCTTACAATGCCCCGACGCACCCCGGTACAGCAGTTCGGCACCCAGCAGCGCCAGGCCGTATCCCGCAGTGCCACGTCGGCGCAGACCGAACATCGTGAGAAACCCTCCCGCGACTGCGGAGGCGATACGCTCGGTGGCACCGACGTTCACGGCATCCGATGTGCCCTGCCGCATAATCTTGCGGCGCGGGCGAAGATCATCCGATCCGTTGTTCTCCATCGCACTCAGTGTGTCCTGGGCCATCAGTCGCACCCCTCCGTCGTCCGGTTCGGTCTTCATGGGATCACGGGGCTCTGTTGAGCGAATCCATCTTCATCATCTTCGCCGTACTGACGGCTTCGTCGTCGATCACGATCGCTTCGATGCGCTGACCCGCCGTACCGGTGAGTACCACGCTGTACGAATGCCCGGCCTTGAAGTCCATTTCCCGCTTCAGGAGCTGCTTGCCGTTGCTGCTCATGTTCACACTGACCGTAGTCTTCACGGGATCGATGTTCTTGTAGCCGGCTTCCGAGGTGAGATTCACGTTGTCGAAAAACGGCGACGTCATGCCGGACATCACCACGTCGATTTCACCGGCGCCCCTCACACCGTGGATCACGCGCAGGCGCGCCTTCGTGCTGTCGGTCACGAGCTCATCTTTCAGCACACGCAAACGGATACGGCCATTGTCTTCGGGGAGCGCGACGAGCGAATAGCGCGAACCGTCCATCATGATCTCGTTGTTCGACGCGATCGTCGTGTCGCTGCTGCCGGCCTGTAGGCGGAACCTGGTAACGTTGCCCTCGAGTTCCGTGTACGGGGTGACGGTCTTGAAGCCGATGCCAGTAAACATGGCCCGATCATCGGCGCTCACCGAGGCATCCTTCTCGCTAGGGAGTGCGTTGATCATACGAACCATCGAGACGTCGCGGCGCTCGGCAGTGTTGGCGGATTCAGAGGCCAAGCTCCCTTCGGCGGTGGTCGTTTCGACCGCCATTTGGTCGGCTTTATTTTCTTGCTTGCACGCGGTGATCCCGCTCGCAAGTGACAGGAGGAGAAGCGTTTTGGCAGTTGTGCGCATGGATGGCTCCGTAAGATGGTAGTCGCAGGCGGCGGTGCCCTGCGATGCAATCCGGCGCAAGGTGTGTCAACGCGCGGACACCAGCCACCAATGCATACGCCGTGCCGTCTACTTCGTCCGTGCCGAAAGGACGGCGCGAACGCCGCTGAGCGAGCCACCCACCGCACGCAATGCCACCAACGCGTGATACAGCAGGTCGGCGGTTTCTTCCGTGGCCCGTTCGATATCGCCATCTACGCACGCCGTCGCCAACTCGACGGCTTCTTCGCCGAGCTTCTTGAGTCGCAAGTTACGGTCGCCCAGCAGACGCTGCGTGTAGCTGCCGGACGTGTCGTCCGTGCTCTGCATGCGCGCGGAGATCGTCGCATCGAGGGTGGCGAACACATCGGCCCGCAAGGCATCCTCGCGAAAGCACGAGGTCGTTCCATTGTGGCAGGCGGGGCCGGCTGGCACCACGCGCGCCAGCACGGCGTCGGCGTCGCAGTCGGCAGTCAGTGACACGACACGCTGCACGTTGCCGCTGGTGCCACCCTTGTGCCACAAACCCCGTGAGCGCGACCGATAGTGCATCTCACCGGTGCGCAGTGTGTGCTGGAGCGCCTCGCGATCGGCGTGCGCCACCATCAACACCGCACCCGTGGCCATATCCTGCGTGACGACGGTCACAAGACCACCGCTTTTCGCAAAGTCGAGCTGGTCGATATCGAAGGCGATGGTGTGCACGGGGTCACTCATACCGATACTCCGATAGCAGGATCAAAAGGGTCGACCAGATACGGTCGGACGATGTCGCCGAGAGCGGCGTTGGTCGCGATCACGTCGCCGCCGAAGGCGGTATGGCGACCCCGCCAGTCGGTGAAGCGGCCACCGGCTTCGGTAATCAGCGGATACATCGCGGCCGCATCCCACGGATTCACGATGTCATCGACCATCACCTCGGCGCGGCCCGTCGCCACCAGCAGATAGCCGTAGCAGTCGCCCCAGGTGCGGGACACGGCCGCCTCCGACGAAAGGGCGTGCCACTTCGCGCGCCGGTGCGGCCGCTCGAGGAACCGGTCGTCGGTGATCAAGGTGGTGGCTTCGCGCAACTGCGCCACTCGCGAGACCGAGGCGCGTGATCCGTTCCACCAGCAGCCTTCACCAAGGGCTGCCGCCACCGTTTCCTGAACGGCCGGATAACAGGCGGCGCCGGCGATCACGGTGTCTCCTTCGCAGCAGGCCACGAGGGTGCCCCACAGCGGCACGCCCCGTACGAACGCCTTCGTGCCATCGATGGGATCGAGTATCCAGCGGCGCGGGGCATCGCCGCGCTCATCATCGAGCTCCTCACCGAACACGCCATCGTTCGGAAAGCGCTCGGACAGCCACGCCCGCGCCGCGCGCTCTGCTTCGCGGTCGGCGATCGTGACCGGCGATCCGTCGCCTTTGATCTCCACGTTCACCTCGGTGCGATACCACTTCATGGCGACTGCTGCCGCATACTGTGCAACCTCGGCCGCCGCCTGCAGCAGCACCGCCGCGCTTTCTGGTCGCGTCATGCCGCTACGCCCACCGCCGTGACGCGTACGGGGAGGCCTGCCTCGCGCATCACTTGCTTGAGCGCCTGTACCGACGTGACGCCATCGTGCAGAATGCCCGCCACCAACACCGCATCAGCGCCGCCCTGCACAATGCCATCGACCAGGTGCTGGGCAATACCCGCGCCACCCGACGCAATCACCGGCACATGCACGGCGTCGGCCACGGCGCGCGTGATGGCGAGATCGTATCCCGTCCGCGCGCCGTCGCGATCAATGGACGTGAGCAGAATTTCGCCGGCACCGCGCGCCACGCACTCCTGCGCCCACGCGACCGCCTCGAGCGGCGTTTCTTCACGCCCACCCTTCACCCACACCTTGTACACGCCGTTCGCGTCACGCCTGGCGTCGATGCTCGCCACCACGCATTGCGCGCCGAACCGATCGGCGGCTTCGGTGAGCAGCTCGGGCCGCATCACGATCGCCGAGTTGATCGACACCTTGTCGGCGCCGGCACGCAGCGCGCGCGCCACGTCGTCCGACGTGCGTACGCCGCCGCCGATAGTGAGCGGAATAAACAGCCGTTCGGCCGTTCGGCGCGCCACGTCGAGCAGCGTAGCGCGCTCCTCGGCGCTGGCCGAAATATCGAGGAAGGTGATCTCATCGGCGCCTTCGCGCTCGTAGCGCTCCGAGAGCGCGACGGGATCGCCAACGTCGCGCAGTCCTTCAAACTGTACGCCCTTCACCACGCGTGCGCCCTTCACATCGAGGCACACGATCAGTCGTCGCGTCAGCATGCGATCACGAATCCGAGATCAAGAGACGCACGTTACCCTTCGTACTGAACACCGCGCCCGTTTCCACGAGCGCTTCGCGCAGCGCGAAGCCCAGCCCCTTGATGGCCGCTTCGATGATGTGGTGCTTGTCGAAACCGCGGATCACGCGCACGTGGAGCGTGGCCTTGGCGTTGTCGGCGAACGAGCGCAGGAAGTGCTCGTACAGATTCGATGGCAGCTTCCCCTCGTAGTAGGGACGTCCACCGATGTCGAGTACCACCTGCACCAAGGCGTCATCCATCGGCACGGTGCGCTCGCCGTAGCGCGCGCATCCGGCAGGCGCGAAGGCCGCGACCGCCTGACCGAGCGTGATCGCCACGTCTTCGATGAGATGGTGGCGCATGTCGCCGGTGGCCTGGACCTCGAGATCCACGCCGGCGTAGCGCGCAAAGGCCACCAGCATGTGGTCGAGAAAGACATCGCTGGTGGACACCGTGGCCACACCCGTACCGGCGGTGATCGCCACTCGGATCTGGGTTTCCTTCGATTCGCGATTCACGACAGTCATACGCCGAACTCCTCTGCGAGACGACGCGCATCGAGCGCGCCCGTGTAAAGCGCCATGCCGAGCACCGCGCCGGACAGGCCACGATGTTCGAGGGCGCGCATGTCGTCCAACGATGTCACACCACCCGAGGCGAACACCGGCCAGGCGCTCACCTCGGCCACATCTTCCATGAGCGGAAGATCGGTACCGGCCATCTTGCCTTCGAGGTGCACCGCGGTGACGAGGACGCCGGCTAGCGGAAGCTGGGAGAGCTCGGACACGAAATCGATCACGTCGATCTCCGATGTTTCGGCCCAGCCCCGCGTGACCACTTTCCGCTCACGCACATCGGCCGCGATGATCAGGCGACCGGGAAAGGTGTTGGCCATGTCGCGGCGCCAGTCTTCGTCTTCGACGGCACGCGTGCCAACCACCACCCAGGAGGCACCTTCTTCGAGCAGCCGCTCGATACGCGATTCCTCGCGCACACCGCCACCGACCTGCACGGGCACGGTTGCGTCGCGCAGTATCTCGCGAATCACCTCGTGATTGTGCCCGCGTCCGGTCGCCGCGTCGAGATCGACGACATGCAACCGCGTGAAGCCGGTGCGAACCCACTCGGCCGCGACGGCACCGGGATCATCGAGACGCACCCGTTCGTCGTCGTAGTCTCCACCGACGAGCTGAACGCACTTGCCACCACGCAGGTCCACCGCGGGTACAGCGATCATGACGCACTCCTGAGGGAAGCGGCGAACTGCAGGAACTCACGCACGAAGGCCACGCCGGGGGCGCTGGACTTTTCCGGATGGAACTGCGTGCCGATGATGTTGCCGCGTCGAACCGAGGCGGGGAAGCGGTCACCGTCATGTTCGCTCCAGGCACTCACGAACGGGACATGCGCGGCAGTCGGGCGACAGACATAGCTGTTGGCGTAGTACGCGACGTCGAGTCCCGACGCCAGGAGCAGCGGATCGGTGACGTCGTCGAGGCGGTTCCAGCCGATCTGGGGAATTTGCGTGGCCTGGAGTTTCGTCACCTGTCCTTCCACGACCCCGAGTCCACGGCCCGGTCCTTCGTCGCTGGCGTCGAACAGCAGCTGCATGCCGAGACAGATGCCGAGCGCGGGAAGTCCGGCCAGCAGCGCCTCGCGCATGACCTCACGCCCTGGCGCGAGCCGTTCGGCCGCTGGTGCAAACGCCCCCACCCCCGGCAGGATCACGGCGTCGGTGTCGCGCACTGCAAGCACCGGATCGGTTTCCACCTGTACGACGGCACCACCGGCTTCGATCGCCTTCACCAGCGAGTGCAGATTGCCGGCGCCGTAGTCGAATACCGTGACTCGTAGCGGCGTGCTGTTTCGCGCGATACCGCTCATGCCGACCTCCGTACCGCCATCACCGCATCGAACGCGGCGAGAAAGCGCTCGAGCAGCGGCCACGGTCCGACGCTGATGCGCAGTGTATCGCCGATGTGGGGCAGTGCCGGAAACGGCCGCACCGCCACGCCACGTTCGCGCAGGGCCAGTCCCACGTTCACGCAGTCCGCCACCGGCACGCATACGAAGTTGGCATGGGACTCCAGCGGCGCGAATCCGCGAGCGCGGAGCGCATCGGCCAGGCGCTCACGCAGCGCCACGGCGAGGGCGATGTGTTCGTTCACCCACGGCATGTCGTGTTGCAGAGCGGCGAGCGCGGTCTGTTCCGCCATCGCATTCAGCTTATACGGTCCGCGTGATTTCTCCACTTCCATCACGAGCGACGGCTGTCCGATCGCGTAGCCGATGCGAAGCCCGGCGAGTCCAAAGGCTTTCGACATGGTGCGAATGATGAGCAGGCGGTCCGACTGCCCTACGAGATCGACTGCCGACACACCCGCGAACTCGGCGTACGCTTCGTCGAGGAACACCACACCGGGCGCCTCGCGCAGCGCACGCTCGATGGTGTCGCGGGCCATCAGCGTACCAGTAGGATTGTTCGGTGAACACAGGTACAGCAGCTTCGGTCGCGTGGCGAGCAACGCATCGATATCCGGCTGATGCGACGGCAGCTCCACAGATCCGGCGTACTCGAGCGCATTCATCCGCGCAAAGATCGGAATCATGGCGAACGAGGGCTCCGGCCCTGCGACGAGGTCGCCGGGTTCACCGAAGGCGCGCATGGCGCTATCGAGAATGTCATCGGAACCGCAGCCGGTGACGATCATATCCGGCGTCACGCCCACGAAGTCAGCGAGCGCCTGCTTGAGTTCGGCCGCATACAGCGTGGGATAGCGAGTAATGCGCGCCACTGGCAGCTCGCGCCACGTGCGCTCCGCCACCGGCGGCACGCCCCACAGATTCGTGTTGTCGGTGAGATCGAGATCCACCGGCGCGCGCTTGGGATCGTACAACGGCACAGCGTCGTACGCGGCGCGGGCCACGGCGAGACGTTCGGTGTTGTCGCTCATGCCTTCACACTCCCGGTGTTCACACGCCACGCACGCGCGGCGGCTGCGTGGGCCGCCAACCCTTCCGCGTCGGCGAAAAGGCCCACGTCGAGCGAGAGGCTATCCGCAGCGCGTGGTGACACTTCCTGCCATGTGGTCCAGCGCACGAAGTCGAGGGTGGAGAGCCCCGAGTAACTGCGTCCCGCCCCTGCCGTGGGAAGCACATGGTTGGCACCGGTCATGTAATCACCAAAGGCCACGGAGCTCGATTCGCCCACGAAGATCGTACCGGCGCTGCGTAGCGCTGCGAGGGTGGCTGCCCGCACCGGTTCGGCGACCACGAGCAGCAAGTGTTCGGCGGCCCATTCGTTGGCGAAGGCGACCCCGTCGGCGATCGTGTTGACCGAGACGATCGCGCCGCGTGCGGCGAGGGCCTCGCGCACGATCCGTGCACGAGGCGCCTGCGTGATCTGCGCGAGCACTTCCGCTTCCAGCGCGTCGGCCAACGCCGCTACCTCGCTTGGAGAGCCCGCCAGCACGGCAATGACCGCCGCGTCAGGGTCGTGCTCAGCCTGTGCCATCATTTCACGCGCCAACGCTGCTGGGTTGGACGTATGATCGGCCAAAATGAGTAGTTCGCTCGGGCCGGCCGGCGAGTCGATGGCTACATCGGCCACCAACTGGAGCTTCGCTTCGGCCACGAAGGCGTTACCCGGTCCCATGATGCGGTCCACGCGCGGCACCGTGTTGGTGCCGATCGCCATCGCGGCAATCGCTCCCGCGCCGCCCAAGGCAAATACCCGATCGGCGCCGGCCAGGGCGGCCGCAGCCAGCACCACTGGAGACGGCAAGCCATCGGGGCCCGGGGGCGAACAGACAAGTACTTCGCCCACTCCGGCGACCCGCGCCGGGATGACACCCATCAAGAGAGAGCTCGGATAGGCCGCTCGTCCACCGGGCGCGTAGATCCCAACGCGGGCCAGGGGGTCGGGGCGTCGCCCCACGCGAATGCCGGGTTCCGGCGAGCATTCCGTGGCTACGGGACGAAAGGCCTCGTGGACGGCAGCGATGTTACGGGCCGACCGTTCGAGCACTTGGCGCAATTCCGGATCGAGCGAAGCCAACGCGGCGTCCCAGGTGGCACGGGGGACTTCGATTGCGGAGAGCTCGACTCGATCGAAATCCCGCGCGAAGGCGAACAACGCCGCGTCGCCCTCGTCGCGGACGCGAGCAATGATGCTGGTCGTTCGGCTCCGAACGGTTGAGTCGGTGGTCGACGATCGATCCACGATCGCCCGGCGGGACGAGGCGTCGAGCTCGGCCAGCGGTCCTCGCGCGCGCAGCACCAGCGTCGATGAGGGCGGAACGGTCACGGCACGAGCCTTTCGATGCGGGTCACGAGGATGCCTTCGCCGCCGAGGGCCCGCAGCTGCGAGATCGTGCGGTAGATCGTCGCCGCGCTCACCACGGCGTGGACGGCCACGTATTTCCCGTGATCGGCGATCTCGATCACGGTCGGGCCATTGAGGCCGGGGAGCACAGCGCGCACCTCATCGAGGGCGGCGCGCGGCACGTTGGCCATGAGATAGCGCTGGCCGCGGGCCCGGATGACCGAGCCGAGCGCGGTGACCAGGTCGGTGAGCTCCTGCACACGCGAGGGATCACCGTTGCGGGGGCCGTTGGCGGCGGTCACGAGGTGGGCACTCGAATTCATGACCGTTTCGATCTCGCGCAGACCGTTCACCTTGAGCGTGGAGCCCGTGGAGGTGAGATCGACCACGATATCGGCAATCCCGAGATGGGGGGCAATTTCCGCCGCTCCCGAGACGGGAACGACCTCGACCGGGCGTCCGCGCGACTCGAAGAATGTGCGCGTGATGCGAGGGAAGACCGTGGCCACGCGGGCCGGCTTGCCGTCGGCGCCGATGTCCTCGACTGAGCGGATTCCCGAGTCGTCTTTGGCGGCCACGACCAGGCGGCAACGGCCGAAGCCCAGATCGAGGTGGGAGCGCAGTTCGCGTCCCGACTCATTCACGAGGTCCATACCGGTCACGCCCACGTCGGCGGCACCGTCGGCTACGAATTCCGGGATGTCCTGAGCGCGGACGAAGATGGCTTCGAACTCGCCCCCCAGAGAGGCCGTGAGGGCGCGCTCCCCCGACGAGCGGACCTCGAGTCCGGCGTCGTTGAATAACTCGCGGGTGTCTTCACTCAGGCGCCCTTTGTTGGGCAGCGCGATTCGTAGCATGACGGTCCAGGATAAAGAGAGAGCATCGCGACAAAAAAGAAACGGCCCGTCCGAGAAGGACGGGCCGAGGATCGCTTGGGTGCCGCGGGATCAGCGAGCTGCGCTGTTCACCGTGGCATACACGAAGCGCCCCGACCCGAACGGCCGTGGCTGCGATGTGCATGATGGTGACGGAGGCTAGACATGATGCAGAGGAGCGTAGTCGCAGTCTGGACGCTCGTCAAGGAGGAAAAACCGCACGGCCCTTGGCGCGGAGGGCGCTTGTGAATAACTTCACAATGCTCGTAGGGCCCTACGGGCACAGGACTTGTCCTGTAGAAAGGTAAAATTTTCGATCAGGCTCTAGGAGGCCTTTCGTCATGCGGTTTCTCGGTTTTGCAGTAGTGACTGGCGCGGCTCTTCTGCTCGGCGCTTGTGGTGGTGGTGATAAGGCAGCCACGACGGATTCGGCGGCGGCTCCGGCTGACGTCCCGGCGGCGGCTCCGGCTGACGCGGCTCCGGCGGCGGGCGCGATGGCCCCGATCACGGGCACGACGCACGAAGTGAAGATGATCGGCGACGGCGCGGGCTACCGTTTCGAGCCGGCCAACATCACGGTGGCAACAGGCGACGGCATCAAGTTCATCATGGTCAGCGGCGGCCCGCACAACATCGCCTTCGATCCGGCCGTCGTTCCGGCCGCCGCGAAGGCGGCGCTCATGGCCAACATGCCGGAGCAGTCGGGTGAGCTTTCCAGCAAGATGATGCTGAACGCCGATGAGTCGTATACGATCTCGTTCGCCGGCGTCCCGGCTGGCGAGTATGCGTACAACTGCACGCCGCACCTTGCCATGAACATGAAGGGCGTGATTACGGTCAAGTAAATCGAACGGTCTCCGTTCAGTAGAAGTCCGCGGGGGTTGGCGAACATCGCCAGCCCCCGCGTTCGTTTGCCGCGCGTCGGGCACCGCGCGCGATGGCTCGCGGCCCGCACGCGAAACGCGGCACGACACGGCTTGCTGATCGCCGCGGTCGGCGCGCTCGTCGTGATCGCCGCGCTGCTGCTGTTCGTGCTCGTACCCCGACAGGTCGATCGCGCGCTCGCCGCACAGATGGCCGCGCTTCCACCGGAACGCGATACGCTGCCGCTGCATCTCGAAGGGCTCGCGGCTCGTGATGCGCTCACGCGTCTCGAAACGTCGATCGCGGCCGCTGCCATTGCTTCGCGAGCCGATGTCACCGCGCCGCGGGCCGTCGCGACGACCCCGGACTCGGCGGCGGTCGCGCCGATGCCGCGTGACAGTGCGACGAACGATCTGCAGCGACAGCTCCTGCGCATCCGTCAGGCCCCGCTCGTCGAGAGCTACCGCGCGCTCGCCGATACCAAGCTGCTGCGCGATGATGGGCGGGTCCGCCTACTGATCGACTCCATCGAACAGCTGCAGTCGGTGCGTGAGGCGTATGCGGCACTGAGCGGCCCCGATGCGCGCTACGCAGCGATGACGGCGCGTCTCACCCAGCTGGGACAACGGCTCACCCGACTCGCCGAATCGACGTACGAGAATGCGATCGTGAACGAAAACGTGCTGCCGGGTGTGGCCGGGAACCGGGCGGGAGTCATGGCCGACAGCGCCACCGCCGCTTCGCTGCTCATCGTGCAGACGCCGTTGGCCGACAGCGCGCTCGCGCGCTCGCGCGACGCGGCGGCGACCACGGTGGCCCGCACCGAGCGTGCGCTGCAGGATGCCGCGGCGCTCAACGTCGGTCTGCGCCGCAATCGAGATGCCCTACGCGCGCGCATGCCGCTCGATATCCCACCCATGGCGATGCTGCTGGCTTCGCTGGTGCTCGGGTTGGTGCTGGGGTTCGTGTTCGCCCTCTGGCGCGAGCTGCGTCGCCCCACCGTGGGCGACGAACAGGAGCTCGAGGCGCTCACGCGCACCCGCGTGATCGTCCATCGCGCCGCGGCGACGTCGGTTCGCGTGACGCGCGCGCGCCGACGGGCCGACGAGCAGATGCCACCGATCCTGCAGCCCACGGATGCCGCGTGGCCGTTGTTGCATCTTACACTGAGCAGCATCGGCGATGTCTCGCGATACGTGGAAGTCGTGGCCGACCAACCGGTGCTGGCGGGAGCCGTCGCGCTCAATTTATCGGCCGTGGCGGCGCACGAGTCGCGTGCCACGGTGCTCGTGGATGCCGTAGAGCGCAGCGGGGCGCTGCTGTCGCTGTTGCCCATATCGGTGCTCACGACCGCGTCTACCACGGATACCGCCAGCGACGCGACAGTCCGCTCACGATGGGATGCGTCGCGGTCGCTGGCGATCGGTCGTGATACCTTCATCGACATCGTGCTGCCGCGCCGCGTCCGTTCACGGCAGACGGGCGCGGACCTCGGTGTCACGCGCGAGGCGGCATCGATGGTGGATGAACTGCAGCGATTGGCGGCGCACCACGATCTCGCGGTCTATGTCACCGACCACGATCTCGACCAGTATCTGCCCTTGGAGACCGATGTCGTGTTGTGCGCGCGTGTCGGCGTGACGACGCTGGCCTGGTTGTCCCGCACTCTGCAGCAGCTCGAAGATCGCGGACGCCGGGTGCGCGCCGTCGTGCTCTGGTCGGCCGACCTCCCGCTCACTGGCTGAACACGCCGGCACCCGTCGTCTCGCGCTCTGTGGCGCGCCACGTCGTCGGCGGCTAGTCTCCGTGACATGTGGGCCGATACGCTGTTGTCACTCGAACGTGGGCACCTGATCCGCCTTGCGCTGTGGGCCGGCGCCTGTGTGTTGAGCGGGACGTCGCTGCTGACCTGGTTGATGGTGCGTCGCACGACGGCGCCGCTGTTGCGCCATTTTGCGATACAGACCGCGGCCTGGGGGGCGGTCAACCTCGCGATCGTGGCATGGGCCTGGCGCGGTCTCGCGTTCCGCGATTTTGCCGGCACGCAGCGCTTGTTGGGAGTGCTCTGGCTGAACACCGGTCTCGACGTGGGGTACGCGGCGGTCGGTGTGACGCTGGCCCTGACGGCATGGCGCTGGGGACAGCGCCCTGGTGGCATCGGTGCCGGTTTGGCGGTCGTGGTGCAAGGCGTGGCGCTCGCGTTACTTGATCTGCGGCTCATTTTGGCCATTGGGCCACTGCGGTAGGGAGTAGGGAGTAGGGGGTACGGGGTATGGAACTGCATTCCCTGCTCCGTACCCCTCACCCCGCACTCCGTACTCCTTACTCCGTACTCCTTACTCCGTACTCTCCCATGGAGCCCTCCATTCCCGACCTTCGCGCCGAGCCGCGTGAGCGTGCGTACGCGCAGCTGCTCGAGATGCAGTCGTTGTTGCTCGAGGGTAGCGACGACGCCATCGCCGGCATGGCGACGGTGAGCGCGCTGTTGCACCACGCCTTCAGCCATCTGTGGACGGGATTCTACCGCGTAGTGGAGCCGGGCGTGCTGCTGCGCGTGGGCCCGTATCAGGGGTCACTGGGCTGTCAGGAGATCACCTTCGGACGAGGCGTATGCGGCACGGCGGCGGCCGAACGCCGCACGGTGGTGGTGGCCAACGTGCATGATTTCCCGGGACACATCAGCTGCGACGCGCGATCGCAGAGCGAGATCGTGGTGCCGGTGTTCGATGCCACGGGAGCCCTCATGGCCGTGCTCGACATCGATTCATCGGTCCCAAGCGCCTTTGGCGACGCCGATCGCGACGGGCTCGAGAAGCTGGTGGCTTGGTTCGCCCGCGCGACGTATGTTCCCGTCCCTGCCTAACTCCCCAGTCGCCCCGTCGATGACCGGCTACTCCGATCGGATCAACCACGCCTTCGCCTTCGCGGCGAAGCACCACGATCAGCAGGTCCGCAAAGGCACGCGGCTCCCGTATCTCACGCATCCCGCGAATGTTGCGGTCATTCTCACCCGCTACGGGTGCGGTGAGGACACGGTGGTGGCGGGCATCCTGCACGATGTCGTGGCCGACTGTGTGCGCGACGGCTGGACGCGCGAGATTCTCGACGATCGCATCGGCACCAAGTTCGGCAACAGTATGCTGGACCTACTGTTGTCCGTGACCGAGCGTCGCCTCGACGACGACGACGTCGAACTGTCCACGGACGAACGTAAGGATGACTATCTGGAGCGCCTGCAGCTGGCCAGCGAAGACGCACTCTGGGTCTGCGCCGCCGACAAGGTCCACAACGCGAACTCAATTCTCTCCGACCTGCGCCGCACCTCGTTTCCGGAAACGGTGTGGGGACGATTTTCCGCGGGACGCGAAGGCACGGTGCGCCTGTACGCGCGGGTGAGTGAGCGACTGCGCGCGATCGGATTCAACGCGCCGATCGTGGACGAACTCGCGCATGCCGCTGCGGAGCTGGGCCGGATCTGATCACCGGCCCGCGTTGGTGTAATTACACCGACGCGCCGTAGCTCGTCTCGACGTAGTTCTCGAGAATCACCAGGAACTCCTCGACGATCTTGTCGCCCTTGAGGGTCGTGAAGAGTTTGCCGTCCACGTACACTGGCGCCTTCGGCTCTTCGGACGTGCCCGGCAACGAGATGCCGATGTTTGCGTGCTTGGATTCGCCCGGTCCGTTCACGACGCATCCCATCACGGCGACCTTCATTTCCACCACACCCGGCCGCGATTCGCGCCACACGGGCATCTGCTCCTTCAGATAGCCCTGAATATCCTGGGCCATGTGCTGGAAAAAGGTGCTCGTGGTGCGACCGCAGCCTGGACACGCGGTCACCTGCGGTGCAAACGAGCGTAGTCCCAGTGACTGCAGAATTTGTTGCGCCACGTACACTTCTTCGCGACGATCGCCGTTCGGCTTCGGCGTGAGTGACACGCGAATCGTGTCGCCGATGCCTTCACTGAGCAGA
>Ga0105048_10003212_pt1 | contig 26734 bp, 24 predicted proteins | sample MAT05_FD_78382 | JGI IMG/M metagenome (GOLD analysis project Ga0105048, IMG submission 78382) | Freshwater microbial communities from Lake Fryxell liftoff mats and glacier meltwater in Antarctica - MAT-05 | ecosystem: Environmental > Aquatic > Freshwater > Ice > Liftoff microbial mat | place...
AGCCCGCACCATGCCCCACGTCATCGACTACTACCTCGCCCCGCAGTCACCCTGGGCCTACTTCGGGCATGCACGCTTCGCCGCAATGGCGGACGCGGCCGGTGCGCAGATTCGCCTTCGGCCGATGGACCTGGGTGCCAAGGTGTTTCCGGTCTCCGGCGGCCTGCCGCTGGGTCAGCGGGCGCCGCAGCGCCAGGCCTACCGGCTGCTTGAACTGGCGCGGTTTCGTGATGCGCTGGGGCTGCCGCTGAACATCAAACCGAAGTTCTTCCCGGTTCAGGGCGACGATGCGGCGCGCTTGATCATCGCAGTGGACCAGGCTGATGGCACCGATGCGGCGATGCACCTGACCGGCGCCGTGCTGGCGGCGGTGTGGGCGCAAGAGCGCGACATTGCCAGCCCCGTCACGCGCGCCGAGTTGCTCGCCGAGTGCGGCCTGAGCGCCGCGCGCGCGGCCGATGCCGGCGCGCCCGAGGTGCAGGCGGCCTACGAGCGTTGCACGCAGCAGGCCATCGACGCCGGGGTCTTCGGTGCGCCCAGCTACGTCATCGAGGGCGAGGTGTTCTGGGGCCAGGACCGGCTGGACTTCGTGCAGCGGCGGCTGGCCCGCGGCTGAACGGCCGCGAACCGGCGATCAGCCGGGCTTCTTCAGCAGGGTGACGATGGCCTCGATGTCGGCGCCGTTCTTGATGCCGCGGAACATGGTGTCTTGCACCACCTCGAAGCCGGCATTGCGGAACAGGTCGTGGTAGGTGCGGATGATCCAGGGCTTGAGCAGATAGTCCTCGACACCGCCGCAGGTGTTGGCCAGCAGCAGCCGGCCGCCCGGGCGCGTGCCCTGGTGCAGGCAGTGGGCGAACCAGGCGACGTCGAAGAAGGGATAGAGCCAGCCCAGGTAGCACAGGGTCTCGGCCAGCACCACCAGATCCCACTGCTCGTCGAGCTCTTCTTTCCACTCCATCACGTTGGCCAGGCGGTAGTCGATGTTCGTGATGTTCGCCGCCGCGTTGCGCGCGCGCGCCAGCGCGATGGCCGGCTCGGCCACGTCGAGCGCCACCACCGAATCGCAGCGCTCGGCCAGCCGGCGGGTGAACACACCGGCCGCGCAGCCGATCTCCAGCGCCCGTCCGTAGCGGCCCTTGTCGGCGTCGAGCACAGCGAACTGCGCGTCGTACTTGGCGGTCTCGAAGGGGTTGCCCTCCAGATCCCAGGGGTCGCCCTTGCTCCACAGCTTGTTGAAGAAGACGGTGGCTTCGGCGGCGATCTTTTGCTTGTCGATCATGGCGGGTCTCCGGCCTTGGTGGTGGCGATGGTGGTGGCGTGGCTGTCCAGCGCCTCGAGCATGCGGCCGAGCACTTTCGCGGCGTCGAACTGTGCCTCGGCCAGTTCGCGTGCGGCCTGGCAGTGGTGGGCGTAGCGCGACTGCACGTCGTCCACCGCCGCCAGCGCGTCGTCCAGCGTGTCGAAGGCCAGCAGCCCGTCGCCGGTGGGCAGGTGGCGTGAGAAGCCGGTGTCCTGCACCACCACTGGCCGGCCGCAGGCCAGGTAGCCGGCGCTGCGTTCGCTGAACCAGCCGCTGGCGCTGACCACGTAGCCGTGCTTGGCGACGCTGAACTCGGCCTTCGAGGCGCGCATGTAGTCCTGGTAGAGCCAGGGGTCGATGGTCAGCGCCAGCGGGTCGGCGAGGGCCCAGCCCAGGGCATGAAGCCGCTCGTGTGGTGCCGTCGGGCCGCCCAGCACCAGCTCGAAGCGCTGGCTGCTGCGCGCGGGCATGCTGAGCACACGCTCCATCTCCTCGGACTTCATGCCGTAGCGCTGGCCCGCCCATTCGCGTTCGACGTAGCTGTCCCACAGCATCACGGTGCTGAAGGCGCCTTCGGGTTGCGGCGGGCCCGGCGCCCAGGCGCGCAGCACCACCGGCTGGCGTGTCGGCTGCCAGGGCAGGCCGTCGTCGGGCACGCGGCATCCGGGCTGGCCGATCGACTCGCCGAAGCTGAAGAACGCGTTGTGCGCCTGCGCGAAGCGCCGCTGTTCTTCGTAGTTCAGGATGTCGACCTGCGTGAAGACGGGGTCGGTGTCGATCAGCACGCGACGCGGGATGGCCTCGACCCACGGTCTCAACGGGTTGATGCCCGAGACGTTCAACAGCAGGTCGGCGCTGCGGCACAGCGCCGGCATGCGTTCGCCCGCCGGGCCATGCCAGCGGCCGGTATGCGCGTCGTGATAGGCCCAGCAATCGCCGACGCCCGCGCGGCTGAACACGCGCTGCGTGTAGGCCAGGCCGTAGCTGGGGTCGGCCACCATCATCTGCTGTACCGGGTCGTAGCAGGAATCGTGATCGGCGCTGTCTTCCAGGTACCAGACGTCGTGGCCCAGATCCTTCAGGCCGATCACGTACTGTAGGTGGTGCCAGGTCGGCCCGGCCAGCGGGCCGCGCACCACGTAGCCCATGACGATGATGCGCAGGCGGCGGTTGGCGTCCATCAGCCCGCCCGCTTCACGGCGTCGGCGCAGTCGGCGAAGGTGCAGGCCTGGATGTCGCCGCGGGCCATGCGCGCGCGCACGTCGGCGTGGCACAGGGTCTGCACCTCGCGGCGGCGCTCGCTGCGGTACATGGTGCCGCCCAGCGGGTCGTCGTCGGCCACGAGGCCCGGGTGGCAGCCGAACTCGGTGATGCCCGGCTCCAGCGCGTCGAGCAGCTCGATCAACCGCTCGGGCGACACGCCCTCGGGGTAGGGCTCGCCGGTGTCGGTCTGTCCGTAGAAGCCGCCGAGATAACGCCACGGCCCCTGACCGCGAAGCGGCACCGCCACCGCGTGTGCCAGCGCGCGCAGCGCGCCGCCGACCGGCTCGAGCCGGTGCACATGCTGGTGGCTGTTGAGGTGGTCGGGGTCGCGCCCGACCAGATCACGAAAGCGCGCCAGCTGCCCGGCCATCTCCTGCACCACCGAGGCTTCGTCATCGGCCACACGGGTGTACAGGCGCTGCCACTGGCCGTCTTCGTGCCAGACCCACTCCCACAGGTCGACATGCAGCCCGAGGCCCAGCCGCGGGTGCGCACGCGCATAGGCGGCGGCCGCAGCGGCGGCAGGTCCGTGCACCATCAGGCTGGTGCTGGTGACGATGCCTTCTTCGTGCGCCTGCACGATGCCGGCGTTGATGCCCTCGGTCAGGCCGAAGTCATCGGCGTTGACGATCAAGCGCCTGGGCGCCGCGCTCACCTCAGGCCCCCAGATCGGCCAGCAGCCGCGGCAGCACGACCTCGGCGCGGAACCAGTCGTGCGCGATCGCCTTGGCGGCGCGCGCGTGGCGCGGGTAGTCGGCGTTGATGGCGTGCAGCGCATCGACGGCCTGCTCGGCGGTGTCGAAGGCGAACAGCCCATCGCCGCAGGGCAGCACGTCGGAGAAGCCGGTGTCCTGCGTCACCACCGGCCGGCCGGCGGCCAGATAGCAGGCGCTGCGTTCGCTGAACCAGCCGCTGCGCGGCAGCACGTTGAACTCGCGCGCCACCGTGAATTCGCCGCGCGAGGCGAGGATGTAGTCGCGGTAAGGCCACGGGTCCAGCGAGAGCGCCGGGCCGTCGGCGAGTTGCCATCCGCCCTCTTGCAGCATGCGCCAGTGCTCGCGGTTCAGGCTCTCGGCGGTGCGGATCTGGTGCGGGTCTTGTGCGCGTGAAGCATCAGTCGCGCGGTTGGCTTCATCGGGCTTGCTCAGGTTGGTCGCCAACTCCACCGCCAGCCCCGCGCAGCGCGGCACATCGATGAACTTCAGGAACTCATGGTGCTTGCTCCAGCGCAGCGGCTGGCCCTGCCAGACGGCGTCCTCGCCTTCCTGGCGCCAGTTGCCCACGGTGGTGAAGACCTCGCGCGTGGGCGGCCCGCCGTCCCACAGGTCCATCAGCACCGGCTGTCGGGTGCGCGAGCGCAGCCGCGGCAGTGGCAGCAGCGCCGAGCGCGGTGTGCCCAGGTTTTCGCCGTAACTGACCACATCGTGGTGCGCCTCGACGTGGGCGATGGTGCGCGGGTCGCCGGCGGCGAACATCAGCTCCTCGGCCACCGGGTCGGTGCCGAAGAGCACCATGCGCCTGCACGCGAATCCGTCCCGTTCGACCGAGGTGGCGCCCGCCACGTTGAAGACCAGGTCCGCGCTGGCCAGCCACTGCGCGGCGTCGGCCGCACGCGGGCCGAGCCAGGCTCCGTCGCCCCAGCTGCGCCGGTAGGCCCATTGCGCGTCCATGCCGAAGCGCGCCGTCACGCGCGCCAGGTAGGCCAGCGTGTAGGTGGCATCGTCGACCCGCCGCCACTGCGAGGCGTCGTAGGGCCAGGCCGAGGTGGTCTCGACGTACAGCACCTCGTGCCCGCAGCGCGCGAAGCCGGCGGCGATCTGCATGTGCATCCAGGCCATGCCGGCAAACGGGTCGGCGCCCATCGTGCCCAGCACCGCGATGCGCAGCTTGTTCATGGCCCGGCGTCCATCACTGAACCAGGCTCATCTCGGCGCCCAGCCCGCGGTTGGACATCAGCGTCTCGGCGCTGTCGTCGATGCGGGTGGGCAACAGCCGCCCGTCCTCGACCGCGTAGACCACGTCGCAGTGGCGCAGCGTGGCCAGCCGGTGCGCGACGATGAAGGTGGTGCGCCCGTGCATCAGGCGTTCCATCGCTTCGATGATGGCGGCCTCGGTCTTCATGTCGACCGAACTGGTGGGCTCATCGAGGATCAGGATCGGCGCATCCTTCAGGAAGGCACGGGCCAGTGCGATGCGCTGGCGCTCGCCGCCGGACAGCATCATGCCGCGCTCGCCCACCTGGGTGAGGTAGCCCTCGGGCAGGGCGCTGATGAAGTCGTGCGCATTGGCGGCCTGTGCGGCGGTCTCGATCTGTGCCTGGCTGGCGTCGGGCCGGCCGTAGGCGATGTTCTCGCCGATGGTGGTGGAGAACAGCACCGGCTCCTGCAGCACGATGGCGAACTGCCGCCGCAGGTCATCGAGCTTCCAGTCGCGCAGGTCGACGCCGTCGAGCAGCAGCGCGCCATGCGTGGGGTCGAGGAAGCGCGTCACCAGGTTCATCAGCGTGGTCTTGCCGGCGCCGGTGCGGCCGACGATGCCTACGCGTATGCCGGCGGCGATCTGCGCGGTCAGTTCACGCAGCACCGGCTTGTCGACCCCATAGCCGTAAGCGGCGCCGCGAAGTTCGAAGGCGCCGCGCGCGCGCTCCAGCGGCCGGGCGTCGGGACGGTCTTGCACCTCCACCGGGTGGTCGAGCAGCGCGAAGGCGCGCTCTGCGCCGGCCAGCGAGCCCTGCAGCTCGGTGACCTTGTGCGACAGCGTCTCCAGCGGCCCGTACAGCTGCGCCAGGTAGGCGATGACCATCGTCAGCTGGCCGATCGTCAGCGCGCCGTTCTGCACGTTGCGCACACCCACCCACAGCGCGGCGGCGCTGCCGGCGGCCAGCACCAGCGCGATCAATGCGTAGAACACCACCTGCGCGCGCACCACGGCCATGCTGGCGCGCACCTCGCGGCCGGCGCGGTCGAGGAAGCGGGCTTCCTCCCGGTGCTCCTGGCCGAAGGCCTTGACCACGCGCAGCCCGGTCAGCACCTCTTGCAGCATCGAGGTGACCGAGCTCTCCAGCTCTTTCTGCACATGCCAGCGTTCGCGCACACGGCGGCCGAAGCTGCGTGTCAGGATCACCAGCACCGGCATCACTGCCAGCGCGATCAGCGCCAGCGCGCCGTCCATCGACAGCATGACGAAGAACATGCCGATCAGCGTGCCGAAGGCCGTCAGCATCGGCGCGATGCCGTACACCGCCAGCCACTGGATGGCCGACGCGTCGTACTGGATGCGGTAGAGCGAATCGGCCGTGCCGCGCTGGTCGTGGTAGCTCAGCGACAGGCGCTGCACCTGGCGAAACAGGTCGGCGCGAAAGCCCATCACCACACGTTCGCCGGTCCAGGCCTGCAACATCCACACGCCGTTGCGCTGCACCTGGGTGGCCAGTGCCACGGCGATCACCAGGCCCACCGCCAGCGCCAGCGCGCCGCCCTGGGTGTCGGCCAGCGCACGCGGCAGCAGCGCGTTGGCCCAGCCGGGCAGCGGGTCGGTGCCGATGGCGTGGTCGACCGCGATCTTCAGCGACAGCGGCGTGATCAGCGCGATCGGCACGGCCAGCAGGTCGACGGCAATGATCGCCGCCAGCATGCCCCACCAGCGGCGCAGGTGCAGCACCAGACGGCGGACCAGCGGCATCGTGCTCATGGGCTTCGTTCGCTCAGGCCGGGGTGGCGGCCTGCAGGCCGGCGCCTTCGGGCTGCGGGCGCACGATGTGGCGGCAGGCCGAGGCCCAGGCCGCGCGTGCGAAGGACTGGTCGTGGTGCCGGCGCAGGCTCAGCCACGCGGCCACGCCGGCCAGCACCGGCGCGGCCACCAGGCCACCGCCCAGCGCGGCGGCCAGCGCCAGCAGTGCGGCCAGTGCCACCGTGAAACGCAGCAGCGCTGGCGAGCGGGCAGCGGCGCCGACGCGCAGCAACTGGCGGCCCGCGCCATGTTCTTCCAGCGCCACGCGCAGTTGCAGCGCGCCGCAGACGCCGCCGCGCACTTCCAGATCCCAGTGGTCGGTGTGGCCGCCGCGCCTGACCAGCGTGCCGTCGCTGCGCAGCGCACGCTCGAACTCGGCGATCCACTCTTCGGGTGCGCGCCATTGTTCGCTCCAGAAGGTGGCGGGGGCCTCCGGCAGGTGGGGCCCGGCCAGCGCCGCGCCACGCCGCCGCCAGGGCGTCAGGCCATGCTGGCGGCGCCCGATCAGCCGCGCCATCGGCTGCTGCAGGTGCATCCAGAACACCAGCAGACGCCTTTGCGCACGCTCGAGTACGCCACTCGCAGGGATCGGAAAGCTCGCGCGCGCCGCGGCCAGCGCGGCCTGCACCAGCGGGGCGGCCAGCGCCAGCAGCCACAGCGGCGCCAGCAGCCACAGCGGTGGCCACGACAGGCCCAGCAGCATCAGTGCGCTGAGGGCACCCACGAGGTAGAACCACTCGGGCATCAGCGGCAGCGACAGCAGCGTCGCCGGCGCCGGGGCGTACAGCGACTGGTAGGCGGCCGAGCCCCAGACCCCGCCATGGATCAGCGAGCGGCCGGCGGGGATCGGCAGCGTGAAGCCGCGTCCGTACAGCTGCCCGCCCCAGGCCAGGTGGCCGAGCGCGTTGTAGCGCTCGGGCCATTTCTCTTCCAGCAGCGCCTCGGCCTTGCCGTAGCCCTTTTGCTGGCGCCAGTACATGACGAGCGAGTTGCGCCGGTGGTGCCAGTCCATCGCGCCGGCATGAAAGCCGATCTTGCCGCCGCGCGCTTGCAGCCGCCAGCACAGGTCGACATCGTCGCCGGCCGCGCGGTAGCGCACGTCGAAGCCGTCGATGGCCGCCAGCGCCTCGCGCCTGAAGGCCATGTTGCAGCCGGGCACATGTTCGGCCTCGATATCGGTGATCAGCACCTGCACCGGCCCGCCGGGCGCGTTGGCCACCGCGTCGGCAATCGGGCCGTCATGCGGCGGGGCGATGTTCGGGCCGCCCACGCCGACCCAGTCGCCGGTCTCGAAGCGCCAGGCCAGGTAGTGCAGCCAGTGCGGGTCGGGGTAGGCGTCGTCGTCGATGTAGGCGACGATCTTCCCGCGTGCTTCCTGCCAGCCGGTATTGCGCGCCGCCGACAGGCCGCGGTTGCTGGTGCTGAACAGGCGCACCTCGGGGTACTCGGCGGCGATCTTCGGCGTGGCGTCTGTCGAACCGTCGTTGACGACGATCAGCTCGAAGTTCGGGTACGTCAGCGTGCGGCAGCCTTCGAGCGTGTCGCGAATGGTGCGCGAGCCGTTGAAGCTGCAGCAGACGATGCTGATCATCGGCCACGGCCGGCCGTCGGGCAGCGTGGCGCCGAAGGGCGCTTCGGCAAAGGCCTGGTGCACGGCAGCCAGGGCAGGCTTGGTGCTGCGTTCACGCGTGACGAGGCCGAAGTCCCAGTCGAGGATCTCGTGGCCGCCGCGATGCCACTCGTCGGTCCAGGCGAAGACGAACGCCCCCGCGCAGCCGGCGGCGAAGGCACCGCGCACCTGCCAGGCCAGGCTCTCGGCCTGCATGGCGTCGCCGTTGCGGCGGCTGTCCAGGCCGATCTCGGCCATCACCAGCGGCTTCTCGCCGGCCAGATTCTGCAGCCGGGCCAGGTAGGCGTCGAAGCGCTCGGGCGTCTCCAGGTAGACGTTGAAGCAGTGGAAGTCGACGAACGGCAGCTGCAGGTATTCCGTCGTCGGGAAGTTGACGTAGGTGACCAGCGCGCCGGGGTCCTCGGCCTTCACGGTCTGGACCAGCCGCTTCAACCAGCGTTCGACGCGCGCGGCGCCCAGCCAGCGCACGATCGAAGCCGGGATCTCGTTGCCGACGGCAAAGGCCAGCAGGGCAGGGTGGCCGGCGATGCCGCGGGCGCCGGCGCGCACGCGGCGCACGATGTCGTCGCAGCGCAGCGGATCGTCGAGGAAGGCGACATGCTGCTCCCACGGCAGGCCGGCCATCACGCGCAGGCCGTGGCGCTGCGCGGCGTCGAGCAGCCGGCGCGGCGGCACCGTGTAGACGCGCACGGCGTTGAGGCCGGCCGCGTGCATGGCCGAGAAGTCGCGTTCGAGCACCTCGTCGGCCGGGCAATCGCTGCCGTCGGCCTGGGTGCCGAAGGTGCCGTAGGTGACGCCGCGCACCCACAGCTTCAAGGCGCCGACGGCGAGGAACTTGCCGTTCACGCGCGGGCGGGCATCGAAGCCGGGCTCGGCGTCGGCGCGCAGCAGCGTGGACGCCGCGGCCGGCGTCAGGTCAGCATGCCCCATGCTCATGCCTGCGGCGGATGCGCCGCGTGCCAGCGCAGGGCGGTGCGCACGATCGTCTCGAGCGCGGAATGCTCGGGCACCCAGCCCAGCAGCACCGCGGCGCGGCCTGGGGCTGCGATGAGCGCGGGCGGGTCGCCGGCGCGGCGCGGCGCATCCTCGTGCGGCACGGCACGGCCACTCGCGCGCTGCACGGCGGCGATCACCTCGCGCACCGAATGCCCGCGGCCGGTGCCCAGGTTCAGCGCACCGCTCTCACCACCGCCGAGACGATGACCGAGCAGATGCCCGAGCGCGCGCACATGCGCGTCTGCGAGGTCGGCAACGTGGATGTAGTCGCGCACGGCCGTGCCGTCGGGCGTGTCGTAGTCGGTGCCCATCACCTTCAGCGCGCCACGCTGGCCTAGCGCGGCCTGCACGGCCAGCGGGATCAGATGCGTCTCGGGCTCATGCACCTCGCCGAGCTCGCCGCCGGGGTCGGCGCCCGCCGCATTGAAGTAACGCAGCGCCAGCCACCTGAGGCCGTGCGCGAGGCCCTGCCAGTGCAGCGCGCGCTCGACGAAGAGCTTGGACTCGCCGTAGGGGTTGACCGGGCTTTGCGCGTGGCCCTCGGGGATCGGCACCACCGCCGGTACGCCGTAGGTGGCGCAGGTGGAAGAGAAGACGATCGTGTCGACGCCCGTCGCCTGCATGGCTTCCAGCAGCGTCAGCGTGTGGATCACGTTGTTGCGGAAGTACCGGGCCGGGTCGGTCATCGACTCGCCGACATGGGCGCTGGCGGCGAAATGGATCACCGCGTCGATGCGCTCGCGGCGCAGCGTCTGCTCGATCAGCGCGCGGTCGGCCAGATCGCCTTCGACCAGCGGGCCCCAGCGCACCGCGGCGCGGTGCCCGGTGCTCAGGTTGTCGAAGGTAACCGGAAGGTCGCCGGCCGCAGCCAGCGCCTTGCAGGTGTGGCTGCCGATGTAGCCCGCACCGCCGGTGACCAGGACGCGGCGTCCTGCCATCGCGCGGGGGCGGCTCAGGCCGCGGCGAGTTGCGCCGCGCCGGCGCCGCGCGTGAGCTGCGCGTCGAAGTGGGCGATGGTGCGCGACAGGCCCTGTTCGAGCTGCACCGTCGGTTGCCAGCCGAGCACGGCGCGGGCGCGCGTGATGTCGGGCTGACGGCGCTTCGGGTCGTCCTGCGGCAGCGGCTCATGCACGATGCGCGAACGCGAGCCGGTCATGCGTTTGACCGCGTGCGCCAGCTCGAGCATCGTGAACTCGCCCGGGTTGCCCAGGTTGATCGGCCCGACCACCTCGCGCGGCGAAGCCATCATCCGCATCAGGCCGTCGACCAGGTCATCGACGTAGCAGAACGAGCGCGTCTGCTGCCCGTCGCCGTAGATGGTGAGCGGCTCGTCCATCAGCGCCTGCACGATGAAGTTGCTGACCACGCGGCCGTCGTCGGGGCGCATGCGCGGGCCGTAAGTGTTGAAGATGCGCACCACCTTGATCGGGATGTCGTGCTGGCGGTGGTAATCGAAGTACAGCGCCTCGGCACTGCGCTTGCCTTCGTCGTAGCATGAGCGCACGCCGTTGCAGTTGACGTGGCCCCAGTAGGTTTCAGGCTGCGGGTGGACCAGCGGGTCGCCGTAGACCTCGCTGGTCGACGCCAGCAGGCTCTTGGCGCCGGTGCGCCGCGCCAGACCGAGCAGGTTGATGGAGCCCAGCACGCAGGTCTTCATCGTGTGGATCGGGTCGGCCTGATAGTGGCCGGGGGAGGCCGGGCAGGCGAGGTTGTAGACCTCGTCGGCGTTGAGCACCAGCGGCTCGGTGATGTCGTGCCGGATCAGCTCGAAGCGCTGGTGCGCCAGCAGGTGGCCGATGTTGGCCTTGCGCCCGGTGAAGAAATTGTCGACACACAGCACTTCGTGGCCCGCGGCAATCAAACGTTCGCACAGGTGCGATCCGATGAAGCCGGCTCCGCCGGTGACGATGATCTTCTTGGTCTTCTCCATGCAGGCTCCGGTCGACGAGGGGGGTCAGGAGTGGGCGGTGCCGACTGCAACGCGCCAGCGTCACATCAGGTTGACTGCGCCCTCTGCATCGGATTGGACGAATCGGGATGGCAGAACGGGGTGTTAAAAGGCAGAAGCGCCCGCGCGACCCTGCCGTCGCACATGTGTAATGGTGTGTTACGGCGGGTAGGTCGTCGACGTGCGCCGCATTGCGCGGGCGGCCGGCTCAACCGCGGATCGAGATCAGGCTCGACAGCGTCGCGGCGGTGCGCAGCAGGCTGGGCAGACAGCGCTCGACGGCATGCTGCGCCGGCAGGCGGCCGGCCTGCCAGCTCAGGCCCAGCGCGGCCACGGTTCGCTGTACGCCGTCGTTGACGGGCGCAGCCAGCGCACCACGGCCGTCTTCGAGTTCGCGCTCGACAAGCGCCCAGCCCTGCCGCGCAACGTCTTCGATCGTGCGCTGGAGCGTGGCCGGGTCCGCCGCCGGGTGTCGTGCGTATACAACGAACGGCGGCGCGGCGAGCCTGCGCTGGCGCTCGTCCGGGTCCAGCGCGGCCAACAGCACCTGGCCCATTGCGGTGTCGGCGGCGGGCAGCCGATCGCCGATGCCGGGCCTGGGCGCGGCGGTGTCGCGCCCAGGCTGATTCAGCAGGCAGACGATCTCGCGGCCATCGAGCACCGCCACGGTGCATGACTGCTGCAGTTCTGCAGCCAGCGCCAGCATCGGTGGCCCGGCCAATGACCACAGCGGCTGCGAGCCGAGATACGCCAGGCCCAGTTCAAGCGTCTGCGGCGTCAGCCTGAACTGCCGTCCCTGCGCCTGCACGTAGTCCAGCGCCACCAGCGTGAGCAGGATGCGCCGAGCGCTGGCGCGGCTGAGGCCGGTGGCCGCCGCGACTTCGGTCAGCGTCTGACGCGGCGCCGCGGCGCCGAAGGAGCGGATCACCGACAGCCCGCGGGCGAAGGACTGCACGTAGCTGTCGCCGGGCGACGGGCCGGTACTGGGCGATGCGCGCGGGCCGCTGTCGACGGCCTCGGGCGAGGGCGGGGGCGGGGGCTCGGCCATGGCTGAACAGGATTATCACGGCGTGGCCCAGCTCAGGACGCGCTCAGCCCGAGCCGCTGGCTCTCGCTGAACTGCGGATCGTCGCCATCGCCAAGGGCAGTCACCGCGCATGAGCGGCCCAGCCGCTTGGCCACGTACAGCGCGCGGTCGGCGCGCGCCAGCGCCTGCACCATGGGTTCGGGGGCCTGCCAGAGAACGACGCCAAAGCTCAGGCTGAGCAGCGGCAGCCCATGTTCGGCGGCCTGCGCCTGCACGCGCTCGACGATGCGCTCGGCCACCAACAAGGCGCTGGCCACGTCGGCCCCGCGCAGCAGCAACGCGAACTCGTCGCCGCCCAGGCGGCCGGCGATGTCCTGTGCGCGCAGGGTCTCCTGCACGCAAGCGGCCACCAGGCACAGCGCGCGGTCGCCCGCGGCGTGGCCGAGGCGGTCATTGACGAGCTTGAAGTGGTCGACGTCGAACATCGCCACTGCCGAGCCGATGGCGCCGTCCTGGCGCGCGGCTCGTCGCGCCAGTTCGTCGAAGCGGCGGCGGTTGGGTACCCGGGTCAGCGCGTCGAGGTCGGCCAGCACGCGCAGCCGGCGACGCGAGGCGCGCAGTTCGCGGTCGCTGCGCTCGCTGACCATCATCAGCGTCGTGAACGCCGTGACCAGCGCAGCGGGCGCGGCCGCCAGCACCTGCAGCACGATGGCGCTCAGGCCCGGTTGCAGCCAGCTGTCCACCAGCGCCGGCAGCATCCCGGCCAGTGCAATCGCGGCCGCCAGCACGCGCACCGGCGTGCTGGCCGCAGTCGACGCGGCCAACACGCCGGCGACATACAGATGCAGGCCGGCCACGGCCACGGCCGGCGCCAGCAGTGCGGCGACACCGTCGGCGGTCTGCGCGCCGCTCACCAGCGCGGCGCCGGCCAGCACGGCAAGCGACGCAGCCAGCGCCACCGTGTCGAGCGCGGTGCCGCCGGGCCAGCCGCTGCGCGGCTGAAAGCGTCGCAGGCCGATCAGCGTCAGCACAGGCCAGCCCAGCAGCAGGCCCTGCGCCAGACTGCCCGCCAGGCGACCACCCAGGGCGCCCAGCAGCGCGGCACCGCTGGCCAGCCACAGCGCAGCCACCCAGAAGCGCCATCCGCGGTAGTGGCGTTGCCGCGGCGCAATCGTACTCAGCGCCAGGGCAGCCACCACCAGCGCGGTGCTGGCGATCCACAGCGCGTCGCGGGTGTCGTCCATGACTCGACATTGTGGGCAGGCGTCGGTGGCAGGTTGTGTCAACTCCGATGCCTCTGCAACCGGATGAGTCCCGGATGAGTCACCCGGCTTCGGTACCATCTCTCGCGGCCCGGCCGCATGATCAGGCCGGATGATCAGGCCGCACAGGGGCAGACGATGGCGATGGACGTGGTGGACTACGAGATCAAGGGCGCCGAGATGCAGTTCGTCGAGGTCGAACTCGACTCCGGCGAAGCGGCGGTGGGCGAGGCCGGCAGCATGATGTTCATGGACCCCGGCATCGGCATGGACACGGTGTTCGGCGACGGCCGCCAGAACGCCGGTGGCGGCCTGTTCAGCAAGCTGCTGGGCGCCGGCAAGCGGCTGGTCACCGGCGAATCGCTGTTCACCACCGTTTACACCAACAATGCAGGCACCAAGCAGCGCATCGCGTTCGCCGCGCCCTATCCGGGCAAGATCCTGCCGATGGATCTGCGGCAGCTCGGCGGCATGCTGATCTGCCAGAAGGACGCCTTCCTGTGCGCCGCGCGCGGCGTGTCGCTGGGAATCTTCTTCCAGCAGAAGCTGTCGGTCGGCTTTTTCGGCGGCGAGGGCTTCATCATGCAGAAGCTCGAAGGCGACGGCCTCGCCTTCGTGCACGCCGGAGGCAGCATCCTCAAGCGTGAGTTGCAGCCCGGGCAGACGCTGCTGGTGGACACCGGCTGCGTGGTCGCCTTCACCCCGAACGTGAACTTCGAGCTCCAGTACGTCGGCAAGATCAAGACCGCACTGTTCGGCGGCGAGGGGCTGTTCTTCGCCAAGCTGACCGGCCCCGGCACGGTATGGCTGCAGAGCCTGCCGTTCTCGCGCCTGGCCTCGCGCATCTTCGCCGCGGCGCCGCAGCGCGGCGGCTCGCGCGAGGAGGGCTCGGTGCTGGGCATGGTCGCCGGCGGTGGCGTTCTCGGCGGCATCCTGAGCGGCGACAAAGAGTGAGGCGCCGCCGCACGCTGGCGCTGGCAGCCGCGCTCGGCGGCGGGTTCGCACTGGGCCCGCTGCCCGCGCGGGCGGCGGCGCCGCGGCCGATCTTCGTGCTCAACTCGCTGGACGCCACGATCAGCGTGATCGATCCGGTCAGCTACACCGAGCGCCGGCGCATCCCCACCGGCAAGGAGCCGCACCACCTGTACCTGACGCCGGACGAGAGGGCCCTGATCGTGGCCAATGCCACCGGCAACTCGCTGACCTTTGTCGACCCGGTGACGGCCGAGGTGCAGCGCACGCTGCGGGGCATCGCCGACCCCTACCATCTGCGCTTCTCGCCCGACATGCAGTGGTTCGTGACGGCGGCTAACCGCCTGGACCACGTCGATCTGTACCGCTGGCAGCCGCAGGACGCGGCCCAGCCGCTGAAGCTGGTCAGGCGCATCGCGGCAGCGAAGACGCCCAGCCACCTGGCCATCGACAGCAGCAGCCGCACGGTCTATGTCTCGCTGCAAGACAGCGATGAGTTGCTGGCGATCGACATGGCCACGCAGGCGGTGCGCTGGAAGACCCGGGTCGGCCGCATGCCGGCCGACCTCTTCCTGAGTGCCGACGACCGCACGCTGCTGGTGGCGCTGACCGGCGACTCGGTGGTCGAGGCCTGGGATGTTTCGGGCGCGGCGCCCCGGCTTGTCCAGCGCGTGCCCACCGGTGCCGGCGCGCATGCCTTCCGCGCGCGCGGCGACCGGCGCAATGTCTTCGTCAGCAACCGGGTGGCCAACACCATCAGCCTGCTCGACCTGCAGACGCTGACGGTGGTGGCCCAGTACCCGGCGCCGGGCGGGCCGGACTGCATGGAACTGATGGCCGACGGGCGCACGCTGCTGGTCACCTCGCGCTGGGCGAGCAAGCTGACCTTCATCGACACCGAGACGCGCCGGGTGCTGCGGCAGGTGGATGTCGGGCGCTCGCCGCACGGGGTGTGGACGCTGGACCATGCGGCGCGTCAATAGCGGCGGTTGCGGTCGCGATCGCGGTCGCGGCGGCCGGCTCGCCCGCGCCGCGCTCGTCACGGTACTGGCGGCAAGCGGGGTTGCCCTGGCCTGCGACAAGCCGGTCTACCTGAGCTTCGACACCGGCCACATGGGCGTGGCGCCGCTGGTGGCCGAGGTGCTGAACCGTCACGCGGTGAAGGTCACCTTCTTCCTGGCCAACGAGCGCACGCTGAACGGCGGCGCCAGCCTGGACGATCAATGGGCACCCTGGTGGCGCGCCCGGGTGGCCGAGGGCCATGCCTTCGGCTCACACACCTGGGACCACGAGGTCTGGCAGGGCGACCTCGGCCCGGCCGGTGCCGCCGGTCTTCGCGTGCGGGCGACGATGGGGCCGACGGCCGGGCGCACGCGCGAAATCACGGCGGCTGACTACTGCGCGCTGCTGCAGCGCCCGGCGGCGCGCTTCGAGGCCATCACCGGGCAGCGAATGAACGCACTGTTCCGCGCCCCGGGCGGTCGCATCTCGCCGGCGCTGCTGAAGGCCGCGTCGGCCTGCGGCTTCACGCACGTGGGCTGGTCTGCGGCGGGATTTCTGGGTGATGAACTGCCCAGTGATCGTTTCCCGAATGAGCGGCTCTTGGCGCAGGCGCTGCGCGACATCCGGCCGGGCGACATCCTGCTCGCGCACCTGGGCATCTGGTCGCGCAAGGACGCCTGGGCGCCGGCGGTGCTGGAGCCGCTGATCGTCGGCCTGAAGGCCCGCGGGCTGTGCTTTGCCACGCTGGCCGAACACCCGGCTTACGCCGCGGTGGGGCGCGTCGCGGCAGCGCCCGCGCGCTGAGTGGGCGCCAGCAGATGGAACTGCTGTCCGGCCTGTTCGGTGACCTGCAGCAGGCGCTGTTCGAAGGGCTGGTGCAGCCGCTGCTGTTCCACGCCGGGCTGGGCAACCGGATCGAGGACGGCTTTCGCGCCACCGGCTGGTTGCTGGTGGGGCTGCTGCAGATCGCCTTCATGCTGACCGTGCTGCGTGCGCTGGAGCGCTGGCGGCCGGTCGAGCCGGTGATCGACCGTGCCGCGGTGCGCACCGACATCGTCTACACACTGATCCACCGCCTGGGGCTGTTCCGCGTGCTGCTGTTCTTCACGCTCGACCCGCTGTGGGACGGGCTCTTCGGCACGCTGCGGCTGTGGGGCCTGCCACCATGGTCGCTGGACGGCGTGTGGCCCGGTGTCAGCGACATCGCGTGGGTCAGCTTCCTGATGTATCTGCTGCTGTTCGACGCGCTCGACTACGCCATCCACCGTGCGCAGCACCGCGTGGGCTGGTGGTGGCAGCTTCACGCGCTGCACCACAGTCAGCGCCAGATGACGCTGTGGAGCGACAACCGCAACCACCTGCTCGACGATCTGCTGCGCGACAGCCTGTTCGTCGGGGTGGCGCTGGCCGTGGGCGTGGCGCCGGGGCAGTTCATCGCCATCGTCGCCTGCATGCAGCTGGTGGAGAGCCTGTCGCACGCCAATGTGCGGCTGTCCTTCGGAAGCTGGGGTAGCAGGCTGCTGGTGAGTCCGCAGTTTCACCGCCGCCACCACGCCGTCGGCGTCGGGCACGAAGCGCACGGGCCGGGCAGCCTGGGCGGCTGCAACTTCGCGGTGCTGTTTCCGCTGTGGGATGTGCTGTGTCGCAGCGCCTCGTTCGGCGGCCCCGACCTGCCCACCGGGCTGCGTGACCAACAGCCCGGCCCTGGCCAGCGCGACTATGGCCGCGGCTTCTGGTCGCAGCAGTGGCTGGGGCTGAAGCGACTTGCGGGGCGTGCATGACGCGGCCCGCACCGGGCCCCGGTCGATGATCGACGTGCTGGTCTGCGCCTGGCGCGCCGCGCTCAACTGCCTGCATCCACGCGTGCTGCTGTGGTGTCTGCTGCCGCTGCTGCTGGCCGGAGGCGCCACCTTTGCGCTGGGCTGGCTGTACTGGGAGTCGGCGGTGGCGGCCGTGCGCGACACGCTCGAGGCCTGGGCGATGGTCGACGCCCTGCTGCGGTGGCTCGACAGCATCGGTGCCGGCAGCCTGCGCATGATGCTGGCGCCGCTGATCGTGCTGGCGTTGGCGCTGCCGGTGGTGGTGATCGCTTCGCTGCTGGCGGTCGCCTGGCTGATGACGCCGGTGCTGACCACGATGGTGGCGCGACGCCGCTTCCCGGGTCTCGAGCGCCGCCACGGCGCCGCCTGGTGGCAGGGCGTGCTATGGTCGTTGGCCTGTGCCACGGCCGCACTGCTGGCGCTGGGCCTGAGCCTGCCGCTGTGGCTGGTGCCGCCGCTGGCCTTCGTGCTGCCGCCGCTGATCTGGGGCTGGCTGACTTGCCGCGTTTTCGCCTTCGATGTGCTGGCCGACCATGCCAGCGCCGACGAGCGGCGGCTGGTGCTGGTGACGCAGCGCTGGCCCCTGCTGGCGATGGGCCTGGTCTGCGGGTTGCTGGGCGCCGCGCCTGCGCTGCTGTGGGCGGCAGGCGCCGCCTCGCTGATCTTTGCACCGCTGCTGATCGTGGTCGCCGTGGCGCTGTACACACTGGTTTTTGCCTTTTCCGCGCTGTGGTTCGCGCACTTCGCGCTCGGCGCGCTGGCGAGGCTGCGCTCGCACGAGGCTGACGAGAGATCTGCCGCCGCTGAACCGAAGGTCGAAGCCGCTCACCCGCCCCCCGCGCTGCAAGGACTGCCTGCCCCATGAACATCGGTCTGATCATCATCGGCGACGAGATCCTGTCGGGCAAGCGCGCCGACAAGCACCTGGCCAAGGTCATCGAGCTGCTCGGTGCGCGCGGACTGGCACTGGCCTGGGCGCGTTATGTGGGCGATGACCGTGCGCGCATCACCGAGGCTTTGGCGGCGGCCTTCGCCAGCGGTGAACTGGTGTTCTCCTGCGGCGGCATCGGCGCCACGCCGGACGACCACACGCGCCAGTGCGCGGCGGCGGCGCTCGGCCGCCCGCTGGTGCTGCACCCGGAAGCGCGGTGGCTGATCCAGCAGCGCATGCAGGAGGTGGCGGCCGAGCAGGGCGTGCCCTACGACCCCGACCGCGCCGACAACGTGCACCGTCTGAACATGGGCGTGTTCCCGGAAGGTGCGTCGATCGTGCACAACCCGTACAACCGGATTCCGGGCTTCTCGGTGGGCGACGTGCACTTCGTGCCCGGCTTCCCGGTGATGGCCTGGCCGATGATCGAGACGCTGCTCGACCAGCGCTACGCCCACCTGCACGGCGCCCAGCGCCTGGCCGAGCGCTCGGTGATCGTGCTCGGCGGCATGGAAGCCACCCTGACACCGCTGATGGAAGACATCGAGCGCCGTTTCGACGGCGTGCGCGTGTTCAGCCTGCCCAGCGTCGACCACCCGCAGTGGGGTCGCCACATCGAACTCGGCGTGAAGGGCGACGACGCGGCGGTCGGCGAGGCCTTCGAAGCCCTTCGGGTGGGACTGCTCGCGCTGGTCGTGCAGCTCGGCCCCGAGTTGGTGCGATAACGCGCGGTGGCCGTGCCCCGAAAGTGTGCGTTAGAGTGCTTCAAGACGGTGCATTCCTGAGGCGACCCAGCCGCGCACGAGCGGAACGAGATTTCGCCTGACCGGCCATCGTCGGCACGGAATCTGCTTCGTAGAGGTGCGTCAACCGGCCCAGCGGGCCGTGACCGAGCACCACCCGATCACCCCACCCATACCAACGCGCCAGCTAGGAGAACCCGATGGCAAAGACAGTTGCCGACGTGATGAAGATGGTCAAGGACAGCGAGATCAAGTTCGTTGACTTCCGCTTCACCGACACCCGCGGCAAGGAACAGCACGTCACGGTGCCGGTTTCGCATTTCGACGAAGACAAGTTTGTCAGTGGCCACGCCTTCGACGGCTCGTCGATCGCCGGCTGGAAGGGCATCGAGGCTTCGGACATGCTGCTCATGCCCGACCCGAACACGGCCAACATCGACCCCTTCTTCGAAGAGCCGACGATCATCATGAGCTGCGACGTGCTCGAGCCGAGCGACGGCAAGCCGTATGAGCGTGACCCGCGCAGCCTGGCGCGTCGCGCCGAGGCTTATCTGAAGTCCTCGGGCATCGGCGACGCCGCCTTCTTCGGGCCGGAGCCCGAGTTCTTCATCTTCGATCAGGTGCAGTGGAGTTCCGACATGTCGGGCGCCAGTTACAAGATCGGCTCGGAAGAGGCGCCCTGGTCTACCGGCGCCACCATCGAAGGCGGCAACCTGGGCCACCGGCCGGCGCTCAAGGGCGGCTACTTCCCGGTGCCCCCGGTCGACAGCTTCCAGGACATCCGCTCCGAGATGTGCCTGATCCTCGAGCAGCTGGGCATCCCGGTCGAGGTCCACCACCACGAGGTGGCGGCACCCGGGCAGTGCGAGATCGGCACCCGCTTCAGCACGCTGGTGCAGCGCGCCGACTGGCTGATCCTGCAGAAGTACGTGATCCACAACGTGGCGGCGGCCTACGGCAAGACGGCGACCTTCATGCCCAAGCCGGTGGTCGGCGACAACGGCAGCGGCATGCACGTGCACCAGTCGGTGTGGAAGGACGGCAAGAACCTGTTCGCCGGTGACGGCTATGCCGGTCTGAGCGAGTTCGCGCTGTTCTACATCGGCGGCATCATCAAGCACGCGCGCGCGCTCAACGCCATCACCAACCCGGGCACCAACAGCTACAAGCGGCTGGTGCCGGGCTACGAGGCGCCTGTCAAGCTGGCCTACAGCTCGCGCAACCGCTCGGCCTCGATCCGCATCCCGTACGTGCCCAACCCCAAGGGCCGCCGCATCGAGGTGCGCTTCCCCGACCCCACCTGCAACCCGTACCTGGGCTTCAGCGCGATGCTGATGGCCGGTCTGGACGGCGTGGAGAACAAGATCCATCCGGGCGAGGCCGCCACCAAGGATCTCTACCACCTGCCGCCGGAAGAAGACGCGAAGATCCCGACCGTCTGCCACAGCCTGGATCAGGCGTTGGACGAGTTGGACAAGGACCGCGCCTTCCTGACCAAGGGCGGCGTCTTCACCGATGCCTACATCGATGCCTACATCGAGCTGAAGATGCAGGAAGTGACGCGCTTCCGCATGAGCCCGCACCCGGTGGAGTTCGACATGTACTACTCGCTTTGATGGACCGAGCCGACAAGGCCTGAACGAGGGGACGGCATGCCGTCCCCTCGTCCTTTGGGTCATGCCGTTGGCGCCACAATGCATGGATGAGTTCAGTTCGTCGCGCATCCGCCCTGTTGCTGCCGGCCACGCTGGCTGCCGCTGCGCTGGCGCTGCCTGCGGGCGGCGCACTCGCGCAGGGCGCGACGGCCGGCCTGGTCTACCGCTGTCCGGGCCCGCCGGTGCTCTATACCGATGCGCTGTCGGTGCAGGAAGCGCGCGATCGCGGCTGCCGCACCATCGAGGGTGCACCGGTGACGGTGGTGCAGACGCCGCAGCGCCCGCGACTCGCGTCGGGGCCTGCTGGCTCGGCCCCGGCTGCGCCCGGCGCGCCGGGCGCAGCACCTGGCCCGCGGCCGCCCGAGGCCCGCGTCGACCCCGGGGCCCAGCGTGCGCGCGACAGCGATGCGCGGCGCATCCTGGGCGAAGAACTGCGGCGCGAAGAAGAGCGTCTGGTGCAATTGCAGCGCGAGTTCAACAACGGCGAACCCGAGCGCCGTGGCGACGAGCGCAACTACCAGCGCTACCTGGACCGGGTGGCCGAGATGAAGGCCGGCATTGCACGCAAGGAATCCGACCTTGGCGCGCTGCGGCGCGAACTGGCCAAGCTGCCGCCCTGAGCGCGCCGCGTTGCGGCTGGTCGCGCGGATGAGCGCGCCGATGAGCTCGCCCGATGCCGGCATGCCCGGCTTCGAGATGTTCGACCTGCTGGCGACGATGATCGCCCTGACCAGCCCGGACGGCCGCTGCCTGCGCGCCAACGCGACGCTGGAGAACACCGCCGGCGTCTCGCGCCGAGCACTGCAACGCACCAGCGTGCTGGATTGGTTGGTCGACTCCACGCCGCTGCGCGAGGCGCTGCGCATGGTGTCGCGCAATGTCGTCGCCGTCGGCCGCTTCGACGCGATGATGAAGCGCCAGCCCCACGGCAGCACCGAGCTGCCGGTGCACGTGATCGTCGGCCAGACCGACAGCCCGGACTGGGTGCTGGTGGAGATGATCGAGATCGAGCAGCAGACCCGGCTGGACCGGGAAGAGCGCGCCCACGGTCTGGTGCAGGCCAGCAAGGAGCTGGTGCGCAACCTGGCGCACGAGATTAAGAACCCGCTGGGTGGCATCCGTGGCGCCGCGCAACTGCTGGAGATGGAGATCGGCGGCCATCCGCCCGGCCGCACCAAGCCGGGCCGTGGGCCGGTCCGCGCGGCGGCCGAGCTGTCGCCAGAACTGACCGAGTACACCCAGGTCATCATCCACGAGGCCGACCGGCTGCAGGCACTGGTCGACCGGCTGCTGGCGCCGCACCGGCGGCCGCAGGTGCTGGGCGATGTCAACATCCACGAGGTCTGCGAACGTGTGCGTTCGCTGGTGCTGGCCGAGTACCCGCGCGGGCTGATGGTCGAGCGCGACTACGACGCTTCGCTGCCCGAGTTCCGCGGCGACCGCGAACAGCTGATCCAGGCGGTGCTCAACATCGCCCACAACGCCACCCAGGTGCTGTCAGAGCGCATCGCCACCGGCAACGCCAGCCTGGTGTTGCGCACGCGGGTGGCGCGGCAGGTGACGGTGGGCAAGCATCGCTATCGACTGGCACTGGAATTGCATATCCAGGACAACGGACCGGGCGTCCCTGAAGAGATCCGAGATCGCATGTTCCAACCTCTGGTAACGGGCCGTGACGGCGGATCGGGCCTGGGCCTGACCCTCGCGCAGACCTTCGTACAGCAGCACCAGGGCACGATCGAGTGCGAGAGCAGTCCCGGCCGTACGGTCTTCAAGATCGTGATCCCGCTGCCTTGAGAGCCGCCCCGGCGGAGCTGCGCATGAAACCCATCTGGATCGTCGACGACGACCAATCGATCCGCTTCGTGCTCGAGAAAGCGCTCGCGCGTGAGCAGCTGGCGGTGCGCAGCTTCGCCAACGGGCGCGATGTGCTCACTGCACTGGACGACGACGAGCCGCAGGTGCTGGTCAGCGACATCCGCATGCCCGGCGGTTCGGGCATCGAGCTGCTGACCAAGGTCAAGGCCAGGCTGCCCGGGCTGCCGGTGATCATCATGACCGCCTACTCAGACCTGGACAGCGCGGTCTCGGCCTTCCAGGGCGGGGCCTTTGAGTACCTGCCCAAGCCCTTCGACGTGCCGCGCGCCGTGGAGCTGATCCGTCGCGCCGTCGACGAGAGCCTGCGCGAAGAGGTGCGCGAAGGCGCCGACAAGCCGATGCCCGAGATGCTCGGCCAGGCCAGCGCGATGCAGGACGTGTTCCGCGCTATCGGGCGACTGAGCCAGAGCAACGTCACTGTGCTGATCACCGGCGAGAGCGGCACCGGCAAGGAACTGGTGGCCCGCGCGCTGCACAAGCACAGCCCGCGCGGCGATCAGGGCAGCAAGGGCGCATTCGTGGCCATCAACACCGCGGCCATCCCGAAGGATCTGCTGGAGAGCGAGCTCTTCGGCCACGAGCGCGGCGCGTTCACCGGCGCACAGGCGACGCGGCGCGGCCGCTTCGAGCAGGCCGACGGCGGCACGCTGTTCCTCGACGAGATCGGCGACATGCCGTTCGATCTGCAGACGCGGCTGCTGCGGGTGCTCTCGGACGGCCAGTTCTACCGTGTCGGCGGCCACCAGCCGCTGCGCGCCAACGTGCGCGTGATCGCCGCCACGCACCAGAACCTGGACGAACGCGTCAAGCAAGGCGCCTTCCGCGAAGACCTGTACCACCGGCTGAACGTGATCCGGCTGCGCCTGCCGCCGCTGCGCGAACGGCTGGAAGACATCCCGATGATGACCCGCTTCTTCCTGCAGAAGAGCGCCAAGGAACTCGGCGTGGACGCCAAGCGCATCACCGAAGGCGCACTTCAGCGCGTCGCGGCTTTCGAGTTCCCGGGCAACGTTCGCCAGCTGGAGAATGTGTGCCACTGGCTGACCGTGATGGCGCCGGCGCAGGTGATCGAGGCCAAGGACCTGCCTCCAGAACTGTGGCAGTCGGCGGGCGAGGCCGCGCCGGGCGCTCCGGTCGCTCAGGTCGCATCTGCCGCGCTCGCGACACCGCTGCCGGGCATGCCCACGCCAGCCTACAGCCCCGCGCCTGTGGCGACGGCGGCCGCCACAGCCCCGATGGGTGAGCCCGCGACGCCGCAGGCCGCGGCACTGCAGGCCGCCCAATGGCTGGCTGATCTGGAGAGCGAGGCAAGGCGCCGCCTGGAGAGCGGCGAGCCGGCCGTCTGGGACGGCCTGACGCGGCAGTTCGAGGCCTCGCTGATCCGCACCGCGCTGGAGGTCACGCGCGGGCGCCGGATCGAGGCGGCGCAGCGACTGGGCATCGGCCGCAACACCATCACCCGCAAGATCCAGGAGTTGGGCCTGGAGTGAGCGCTGCCGGGGCGACGCGCCCTGCGTTCAGTCGATCAGCTCGACCAACTCCACCACCACCGGCGCGTGGTCGCTGGGCCGCTCATTGCGCCGCGGCGCCTTGTCGATGTGGCAGGCCGATACCCGCGCCTTGAGTGCATCGCTGACCAGGATGTGGTCGATACGCAGACCCTGGTTCTTGCGGAAGGCCAGGTTGCGGTAGTCCCACCAACTCCAGCTCTTCGCAGGTTGATCGAACAAGCGGAAGGCGTCGTGCAGCCCGAGCGCCGTCAGGCCGCGGAAGTGCGCGCGCTCTTCGGGCGTGCAGTGGATCTGCCCCGCCCAGGCCACCGGGTCATGAACATCGCGGTCCTCGGGGGCGATGTTGAAGTCGCCCAGCAGCACCAGCCGCGGGTGCGCCGCCAGCTCCACCGACAGCCAGTCGTGCAGCGCCTGCAGCCAGCGCATCTTGTAGACGAACTTGTCGCTGTCCGGCGCCTGTCCGTTGGGAAAATAGCCCCCCACGATGCGCAGGCCGGCCACGCTGGCGGCGATGACCCGCGCCTGGGGGTCGTCGAAGCCGGGGATGTTGCGCACCACCTCGGTGGCCGGCAGACGCGACAGCAGCGCCACGCCGTTGTAGGTCTTCTGGCCGAAGAATTCGACGCACCAGCCGGCGGCCTCGATCTCGGCGCGCGGAAACTTGTCGTCTGTCAGCTTGGTTTCCTGCAGCACGACTGCATCCACCGGGTTCGCCACCAGCCAGTCCAGCAGTTGCGGCAGGCGCACGGCGAGCGAATTGACGTTCCAGGTGGCGAGTTTCATGAAGCCAAGAATATTTTGTGAATCATGTACTTGTGAACTTGAGCCGCGGGTTGGCTGCGCATCTGGCTGCACCTGGTGTCACCGCGTCGCTGGATTCTGCCCTTGCCGTTCGAGTGTCGGCCGGTGCGGGCGCTCAGCCCCGCAACCCAGGCCGCGCGGGCGACAGTTCAGCTGCAGTCACCCCTTCAGCCACGATGTCGGCTGGCATGGGCTGCCCCAACAGCAGAGACGCTGCGGCCCGGGCCAGTGCCGGGGCCATCTGGATGCCGTAGCCGCCCTGGCCCGCCAGCCAGAAGAAGCCTGTGAACGCCGGCTCGAAGCCCGCCACGGGTGAACGGTCGGCGACGAAGCTGCGCAGGCCCGACCAGCGGTGGCGGATGCGCCGCACCTGCAGCGTGGTGGCCGATTCGAAGCGGTCCACGGCGATGGCCACATCCAGTTCGTCGGGCGCGGCATCGCAGGGCGGGCTGGGGTCTTCGTTGGCCGGCGACAGCAGGATCTGCCCGGCGTCGGGCTTGAAGTAGAAGCCTTCACCGACGTCGACGACGAGCGGCCAGGCATGAATGTCCAGCCCGTCCGGGGCGTCGAGCGTCATCGCCGTGCGGCGCATCGGTTGCAAGCCCACGCCCGGTACGCCCGCCTGCGCGGCCACCTCGTCGGCCCAGGCACCGGCGGCGTTGACCAGCACCGGCGCGCTGAAGACCTGGCTGCGCACCTTCACCTGCCACAGCCCATCGGCTCGCGACAGCGCGGTCTCGCCCGCATCCAGCACCAACTGCACGGCGCCGCGCCTGGCCTGGCGCAGGTAGGCCTGGTGCAGCGCAGAGACGTCCATGTCGTGGCCAGAGACATCCAGCAGCGCGCCGGCCACGGCCTGGGGCCGCAGGATGGGACAGATGCGCAAGGCCTCGGAGGCGCCGATGCGGTGCAGGCAGGCTGCGGCGCCGGGCGCGGACAACATCGTGTCCAGCTGCACCAGGCGCGACGTGTCGGCAAAGATCATGGCGTCGCGCCGTTGCATCAGCGGCGCTTCGGTGAAACCTTGTGGCGGATGCAGCAGAAAGTCCCTGCTGGCCCTTGTCAGCGCACGCACGGTGGCGTTGCCGTAGCTTTCGAAGAACATGGCTGCCGAACGCCCGGTGGCGTGGCGACCCGGCTGGTCTTCACGCTCCAGCAGCACCACGCGCCGCTGCGGCGCCAGCTCGGCCGCCAGCGAAGCGCCAGCCATGCCGGCGCCGAGGATGATGACGTCGCAGGACGTGTGGTGGCTGGGGGCGGAAGTCATGGCAACCCCTTCAGGGCAAGGCCGGCCAATGCAGTCGGGACGGCTGGTCTGCCGTATGGAAAAGTGTCTGAACCGCCGGACGCAGCGCGGTCGTGGCCACCGGGCCGCCATCGTGCGGGTTGGGGTCGGCCCACGGAAAGTTGGATCCAGCCACCATCAGCCGAAGCCGGCTGCCGGCCGGCAGTTCGTGGGCCACGTACGTCATGGGGATGCTCACGCGCTCCGGTTCGCAAGGGTCAGCGGCTGCTCTCGGTCGAAGCCGTGACGGTAGCGCAGCCGCAGCTGGCCGAAGGACAGCTTCACCGTCTGCCGGTCGGCGCGATGCTCGGCCAGCCACAGCACCAGGTCGGCGTCGGGCGCGTCGGCCGCGACGAAGAGCACCGCTTCGCCTTCGCCCAGCAGCGTCAGCGGCTCGGTCAACAGCCCGCTGTCGTAAACCAGGGTCTCGTGCTGGCGTTCGCGCTCGCGCAGGTCGAAGCGCCCATCGGGTTCGCGCGCGGTGGCCAAGGCGGCGACGAAGGGCAGCGTCGGGTCGTCCACGAAGCGATCAGGCGGCGATGCGGCTGCGGGCGGCTGCCGCAGCAGGCGGCCGTCACCGCGCGCCGAGTTGGCGCGGCCGTCGCTGTCCAGGTACAGGGTCAGCGGCTGCGTCTCGCGTGGCGGAAAGGCCCGTGCAGGCCGCGCGGCGCGCCGACGAGGAAGGAGCATGAGCCAGGCGACAAGCCTGCAGGCCATGCTGGACGCCATCTTCGAGCCCGCCCGACGCAGCGATGCGCCCGGGCTGGTGGTGGCCATTGCCCGCCACGGCGAGGTGCTGTACCGACGCGGCTTCGGCCTGGCCAGCGTGGAGCACGGCGTGGAGCACGGCGTGGCCAACACGCCGCGCACGCGGCTGCGGCTGTCGTCGGTCAGCAAGCACCTCACCTGCATGACCGCGCTGCTGCTGGCTGAAGAGGGCCAACTTGACCTGGATGCACCCGCCGAACGCGTCCTGCC
>Ga0105048_10003213_pt1 | contig 26733 bp, 26 predicted proteins | sample MAT05_FD_78382 | JGI IMG/M metagenome (GOLD analysis project Ga0105048, IMG submission 78382) | Freshwater microbial communities from Lake Fryxell liftoff mats and glacier meltwater in Antarctica - MAT-05 | ecosystem: Environmental > Aquatic > Freshwater > Ice > Liftoff microbial mat | place...
CCACCAGCTCCACCAGCAGCGTGAACATTACTTGTTAATGATTGCTGTTGTGCCTGAAGTTGTGCTTGATGTTGAGCAGCTATGGCAGCCGCGTTAGCAGCATTATTATTTGCGTTATGGTTCGCGTTATTGTTTACATTGTGATTAGCGTTATTATTTGCATTGTGGTTAGCATTATTAACTGCATTGTTATTTGTATTGTTATTTACAGTCGTTGGTGGAGGGGTTACAGGAGGAGGGCTTCCACAATTATCAACTAAGCCACCAGTAACATTATTCATTTGGGATTCTAACCAATCTTTTTCATCAAACTTTGGAGGGTTAGAAGGGAACAAAAGTATTTTTTCTTCTGGCTCCACTGCCTTTAGAAAACCAATAAGAACAATAGATCTAATTCCATTATCTATTTCTTTAAGAGTATTTATCATCGAGTGCCTCCAAAAAGTACTTTCAAAATGTTAAAAATATATTAACATAATAAATTTATTTGTCAAGTTTTTCTGACATCCTATAAACTTACTCTTAAACATTCATTAGAATCAATAAGTTAAAAGCCCGCCATTATCTGGGCGGGCTTTTGAAGTTGTTATAAATTCAATTACTCATATTTAACGCCGCAACCATAAGGTTTGGTTGATGATACTTCAACAGGCTTGCCTGCCTTTAAATCATTAAGGGCTGCACGGATATAATTTTTGGCATCTTTGATTTCTTCTGGATTAAATCCTGATTTATCGTCAATTGCTCCTTTGTAAACAAGGATACCCTCTTTATTGATAACGAACATATCGGGGGTCGTTTTTGCATCATATAATTTACCGATTTTACCATCTTCATCCAAAATTTTATGGGCTGGAACAGCTTTTTGATCGGCGATAATTTTATTGGCTTCCTCTGCGGTTACGTTACCTTGTTTGTCTTTGGCTGATGATACAATCGAAACCCAAACAACACCGTCTTGGGCGGCTTCGGCTTGAAGGGCTTGCATATTGCCAGACCCGTAATGTTTTACCACAAAAGGGCATTCATGGTTGGTCCATTCAAGAACAACAGTTTTACCCTTTAATTCGGACAGCATCACATGTCGTCCATTGGTATCATTGGCCATAAATTCTGGTGCAGGCTTACCAATTTCAGGTGCAGCATGCGCAGCACTAGATAAAGGAAGTAATACAAGGGTCAGGAGGAGGAGTGATTTCATTTTTATTTTCCTTTTATATTAAGTTTTTTGTTCGGGGTACTTTTCTAGGTTACTCTTCGCCATTGATAAACTCTGAAATAATACCAGAGGTTAAAATCTGCGGAAGAATTTTTGGTTCAGGCCGTTTCCCTGTCTCAAGGTTGCGTGCGCCATAAAAGACATAGAGCGGAACGCCGTTTCGTCCATAGTCAGCCAGAAATTTTGTAATCTCTGGATTTTGGTTGGTCCAATCGCCGATGACCAATTGGACATTTTGACGTTTGAATAAATCTTGGGTGGCATCGGTCATAATCGCAATCCGTTCATTAACCTTACATGTAATGCACCATGCGGCTGTCATATCAACAAAGATGGGATCATTTCCCGCCAATAATTTCTCTAATGATGCCACTGAATAGGCTGTATGGTTCATGGATTGAACGGCCATATCATCAGTTTTTGATGGAGTTGCATTGGTATGGCTTAACCCTGCAATGACAAACGCCAGAATGATACTTCCGATGGAAAGGGCGTGAATGCCTGTTTTCCATGGTTGTTTTTTGGGTTCATGACGTGATATCCAAATTCCAAAGGCAATCAGGATAAGGCCTGCAAGCCCCAATAAAGTTCCATAACTTCCATCAACCTGTTGGGTATAAACCCAAATCAACCATGCAACAGATGCAAAGAGGGGAAAGGACATAAATTGGCGGAACGTCTCCATCCATGCGCCGGGTTTAGGCAAAGATTTACGAAGTGGTGGAATAAAGCATAAAAGTAAGTAAGGAAGTGCCAACCCAAATCCAAGCGCCATAAAGATAGTCAATGCAACAAAAGGTGGTTGGGTTAAGGCATAGCCCATGGCTGTTGCCATGAACGGGGCGGTGCAGGGGGTTGCAACAATGGTTGCCAACACACCCGTGAAAAAACTTCCTTTATATCCATGATGCGATGCTAATTTATGACCGATATTGGCAAGCGGGCCAGACTTGATTTCAAAAAAACCTGATAGATTTAAAGCCATAGCAAATAATAAATAGGCCAATAATAAAATGACTATCGGATTTTGTAATTGAAATCCCCAACCAATTTGTTGCCCAGCAGATTTTAATATAATTAACAAACCGGCAATTACTCCAAAGCAAACAAGAATCCCTAATGTATAAAATATCCCATGAAGATTTGCATGACGTTGCTCACGGTCAGACATTTTGATAAGGCTTAAGGTTTTAATGGACAGGACAGGAAAAACGCACGGCATCAGGTTAAGGATAAACCCCCCAAGGATAGCCAAAAATATGGCTTGAATAAAAGAAGGAGGGGTCACAAAGGATGATTTCTCAGGCACAGCCTCTGCTCCACCAGAGATGGCGCTTTTAGGCATAACAGCCACTGATAAGGCTACTGATTTTTTTGCACCCGAATTATCTTCATAGGTCAGAACGCTATTTAATGTTTGGATTTCATTTAAGGCACGGCTATCACGCTCTAATTTAACAACCAATTTATTATCAGTAACTTTAATATCTTGAGGGGCAGCATATTTGATAAGACCCCATTCCTCAGGAAAGAATAAAAAGTTTTTTGAATCCTTTAACATCAATAATCCTTCATCATCCAATTGATAGGTGATGATGATATTTTGATTCATTTCCTCAATTGTCCCCTGCCATGCTTTGGATTCAGGGATAGATAGTCTTGCGGCTTCAAACAGGGCGGGATGTGCGGGGGCAATGTCTTGATTTGTAACAGGCAAAGAAATTGAAAAATCTTTAGTCTCAGGGATACATATATCATGACAGACTAACCATGATAATTTGGCATTGATGGTAACAGTATCTGCCGTAATATTTTTTGGTATATCGATTGAAGTTAAAAGAGTATTTTCTCCGCTATATCCAAAATTCATCAATGGGCCAGTGGGTTGCGGGGATGGCGCAGGATAAATAATGTCATTCGGTTTAAACCCCTCGGGGACAGACCATTCAATCGATAATGTTTCCCCCGAATCCCCGGGATTTTTCCAATAAGTATGCCACCCTTCTGTATGTTTTTGAGAGATAGCAAAATAAAGCGTCTGACCAGCAATTATGGAATTAAATTCAGGGATAAGATTGGTCTCGACATAAGGGACTGTTGGAACTTTAGTCGTGGATTCGGCGTGGGCGGTAAGGGAATATAATATAAGAAATCCTGCCATGATGGCGGTGTGCTGGTTTTTTCCAAACTTAAATAGTTTCATATTTTATTCCTGTTGAAGTGGTGCAAAGTTTGATTATCATACAAAATTATCTGTTCACCGTCATTAACCATTCTTATATGATGTTCTATTACCGTATTCGAAAGTTTTACAAAAAAGGTTACATTTTATGTCAGATTATTCTTCAAAAGCGTTATGGACACCCTCAGACAGTTTAAAAAAATCATCACATCTGATGAAATTTGCGGGTTTGCATGGCTTCGCCCTAGACACAGATTATAATGAATTGCATGATTGGTCAGTGACCAAGATTGCTGATTTCTGGTCGGGTTTCTGGGATTATGCGGGCGTGATTGGTGAGAAGGGCGATGTAACGATTATCAACGAATCCAGAATGGAACAGACTAAATTCTTTCCACATGGTCGTATTAACTGGGCAGAAAATTTGTTAAAACACCGCGATGATAAAACGGCTATTATTTTCCGTGATGAATTATTGCGAGAACGCCACATAAATTTTAAAGAATTATCGGATATTGTCTCTCGTCTGCAACAATCTCTGATTGCTGCAGGTGTTAAATCGGGGGACAGGGTTGCGGGGTATATGCCCAATATGCCTGAGACGATTATCGGCGCATTGGCTGCCGCTTCCATTGGTGCTGTGTGGTCGTCGGCTTCTCCTGACTTTGGAGTACAGGGCGTGATTGACAGGCTGGGTCAGATTGAACCTAAGGTTCTAATCTCAGTCGATGGGTATTTTTATAACGGAAAACCGATTGCAGTTTTACCAAAATTGGTTGAAATTTTACCAAAATTACCAAGCATAGAAAAAATTATTATTGTTCCTTTTGTCTGTGCCACACCTGATTTATCAACCGTTGCTGGGGCTATCACACTGGATGACTTTGTTGCACCATTTAAAGCGATGGAGCCAATATTTGAGAGAGTTCCGTTTAATCATCCTTTATTTATAATGTTCTCATCGGGAACGACAGGGATTCCAAAATGTATTATCCATGGGCATGGCGGAACATTGCTTCAACATATGAAAGAACATCAACTTCAATGTGATATTCATGAGGGAGATAGGGTTTTTTACTTTACAACCTGTGGATGGATGATGTGGAATTGGCAAATTTCTGCGCTCGCAACAGGTGCAACATTGATGCTTTATGATGGCTCTCCTTTTTATCCTGATCCTTATGCATTGTGGGATTATGCATCGAAACATGATTGTATGTTATTTGGAACAGGAGCTAAATATATTGATGCTCTGAAAGCTAATGAATGCGTGGTCAAAGATAAATATGATTTATCTGCGCTTAAGGTCATTACATCAACAGGATCACCCTTGGTTCATGAAAGTTTTGATTATGTTTACGAGACTATCAAGGCCGATGTGCATCTGGCATCTATTTCAGGGGGGACAGATATTGTCTCGTGCTTTGTGATTGGAAATCCTGTTTCTCCTGTCTATCGTGGGGAAATCCAATGCGCTGGGCTGGGCTATGCGATTGATGTGTTTGATGACAAAGGCCAACCGATGATGGCGGGTCAGGGCAGTGGTGAATTGGTCTGTACCAAACCATTTCCATCAATGCCCGTTGGATTTTGGAATGACCCACAAGGCGAGAAATATCATAAAGCGTATTTTGACAGGTTTGATAATATTTGGTGTCATGGAGATTGGATTGAAAAGACACCACATGGCGGGTTTGTGATTTTGGGGCGCTCGGATGCAACGCTCAATCCGGGGGGTGTAAGAATTGGTACGGCTGAAATTTATCGTCAGGTAGAGCAAATTCCCGAAGTCATGGAAAGTATCGCCGTGGGTCAATTATGGGATAATGATGAACGTGTTATTTTATTCGTACGTCTTAAAGATAATTTGGTTTTGAATGATGATATAATGGGTCGTATCAAATCACGTATACGTTCTGGGGCATCTCCACGCCACGTGCCTGCTAAAATCTTACAGGTCTCTGATATCCCACGGACGAAAAGCAATAAGATTGTTGAACTTGCGGTTAAAGAAATCATTCATAACCGCCCTGTCAAGAATATTGAAGCTCTCGCAAATCCTGAAGCTCTCACTCTTTATAAGGATTTACTAGAACTGAAAACCTAAAAAAACATAATAAAAAAAACCGGCTGTGAATTCTTCACAAGCCGGCAGAGTTGAGTGGGTAGTAGGGTAGTAGGGTAGTAGGGTAGTAACTTGTTATCAAAACGGGAACAATATATCCAATAACTGTGCTCCGTTGCGGGGTTGCTGGACATCGGTAATTTGTCCTTTGCCGCCGTATGAAATTCTGGCTTCTGCAATTTGGTCATATGAAATACTGTTGCCAACACTCACATCTTGGGGGCGTACAACGCCTGCTAATTGCAAAATACGATTCTCGTAATTGACTCTGACTTCTTGCGATCCTTTGATGACCAAATTACCATTTGGTAAAACTTGCATCACCGTCGCCGCTAATTTCATTTCAATTTTTTCTTTGCGGTCGGTGGCTCCATCACCAGAATATTTTGAATCTGAAGTCCCTGTAACTAAATTGTTTATGTCCAACTCCTCTGGAAAGACTTGAGTTAAATCAGCTTCCATCCCTAAAAGATTAGGAAGTCCAGCAGCTTCGCTGGTATTTCTTGTTCGATCCGTTTTGTTTTCCATCTTGCCTTTATCATCAATATCAATAACAACCGTCATAATATCACCGACTGTTTTAGCGCGTTGGTCTTTAAAAAACCCTTGCTGCGCGCCAGTCCATAATGAATTTCCTTGACTAGGAAAATCTGTTTTGACAGGCATTGGCATTGTTACAGGCTGATACCCTGCAACAGAAGTTGGGTTGATAATCGCTGATTGTTTGGGCGGCTGCCCAATATCTTTTAATCTATCAACGGTGTTACAGGCTGTCAGACTGGTTCCTGCAAGAATAAGTAGAATAATTTTTTGTGTTTTTACCTGTATTTTCATTTTCATTTTAACCCACCTTTTTGTTTTTTATTGTACTGAAACTGTTTTGCTACCCGTTACTTCACCGCGCAAAGATTGGTTGCTTGATAAATTCATGACGCGGATAAATTCACCTTCTGCGCCATTCTGCATGGCTTTTCCTTTGGCAGTTAATTGAAGCCCAGCATGATTGAATTGAAGGAGAATTTCATCACCGCGTGCCACTAATTGTGGTGATTTTACATCACGGACACGAACAGGAACTCGCGCATCGACAATACGGGTTGGCGTTTTGCCAATTAAATTATCGGCATCAATAATCGTATCTTTTGACAGGCTGCGTGTTGCAACATCCATCCATTCAATATCAACAGAGCTAATAATATCGCCAGCGGTCACAGCAGCCGAGAGGACTGGGATAGGCATCGTTTTTTCAATAAGGCCACTAATACTTAATGTTTTAACTGGGTTAGCAGCAGAGGGCGCAGCCAAGATTGCTGTAAATACATCTCGTCCTGCGGTATAATTCATTTGGGCAATTTCAACTGTTGTCTCAACATTGCCGGGTAATATTATTGTTGGGGCAACATTATTTAAAGTAACATTAAAATCTCCGGTAACACCACGTGCCAATAAATCTTTTTTGATGACAGCTAACATATCATCTGATCCAATGGTTTGAACAACACTGCGGACAACAATCTGGTCTGATGGGTGCGACGATTCCCACTTGATATTATAAACATTGGCAATGCGGTCTAATGTCTTTGAATTAAGAATAACTGATTGCCCTGGGGTTGGTGCATTTCCGATAATGGCATCATATTTTGTTGCGACATCATCAAATAAATCTGATACTTTGACGACCTTGTCATGGATGGTGGCTTCAGATTTTAGGGTGGCGGCATCGGCTGATTTTACATTTAAAAAAGCATAAATGAAAACATATCCAACCGTTAAAACAATCGCCATTGATTTAAATACCAATCGGCACATAAATAGAATACTTTGTTTTGTTTCTTGTCTTTCAGATTTTGTCATTTTATTTACCCACTTTTTTTGTTTTTTACCTATGGTTTTATCTTTGCAAACTCCATGCCAGTTATAATATTATGACTATCTTAGCTGATTCACTGAATCCATCATTTCATCAGATGTAGAAATGACGTTTGAATTCATTTCATAGGCACGTTGTGCCGTAATCAGCAAAGTAATTTCTTTAACTGAATCAACGTTTGATTGCTCTAACATCCCTTGACGAACAAGTCCCATATTGTCTGAACCGGGGTTGGCGGTCAGGGGTTGTCCTGATGCTTCGGTCTCTAGGAACATTGTGTCGCCCGTGGCCTCTAAACCTGCGGGGTTAATGAAATCAACAAACTCCAGCTGGCCAATCTGCTGCATTGGAACCTGTTGAGGTAATTTGACTGAAACTTGACCCTCTGTGCTTACCTCAACATATAACGCGTCAGCAGGAACGGTGAATCCGGGCAATAATCTGTATCCTTCCGATGTCACAATTTCGCCATCTCCGTTGGTCTGGAATGCCCCAGCGCGGGTATAGGCTGTATCGCCATTGGGCAATTCGATTTGGAAAAATCCACGTCCATTAACGGCCAAATCTAAATCATTACCTGTCTGTTCTAATGTCCCTTGTTCTTGAATACGGTATGTTGCGGCTGGACGAACTCCTAACCCTAATGACAATCCAGTCGGCACAATTGTGCCAGTGGATGATGATGTTGATCCGGGGCGGTCAATATGTTGGTACATCAAATCTTTAAATTCAACGCGGGACCGCTTATATCCTGTGGTTGTCATGTTCGCGATATTATTTGAAATATTATCAACGTTTAATTGTTGTGCCATCATTCCTGATGCGCCGATTGAAAGTGATCTCATAATTTATCTCCTACTATTCTAATTTATCCGTTAATTTTTGCTAATTTTTGAATGGCACCAACTTGGCGGTCTTGCTCGTTTTGCACCATACGCATGGTGGATTGATAAGATCTTAGAATCTCAATCATACGGGTTGTTTCTTGAATGGCATTGACGTTTGACCCCTCCAACGACCCTTGAATCATTTTTGTCTCTGTTGCTGGGCGACCGGGGGTTGTTGCGGAATATAAATTATTTCCTTGAGGTTTCAGGTCTTGCAAATTATCGAATTCAACCACAGCAATTTGTCCAACGGCATTTCCATCGGCAACAACATCGCCTTGATTGGTAATTTTGACTTCTTTTGACCCAGCAGGTATTCCAATTGCATTACCACCTGCTCCAGATACTTTAAATCCACTGGATGTAACTAACTCATTATTATTATTGACTGTAAAATTTCCTGCACGTGTGTATTGAACTTCTCCACTGGGGGTGCTGACAGATATAAATCCGGGGCCTTGTAAGGCCATATCATATGGATTTCCTGTTAATTGGATGGTTCCTGCTTGGGTTGAATCGTATTGACCTTTGTCAAAGACCATTGAAAGGTCATTTTTATCGTATCGTTCTTTGGATACAAATTCTTCGAACATGGGGTTTTGTGCTCGAAATCCCGCTGTATTGGCGTTGGCGACATTGTTGGCAACCATTGTCATGGCACGGTTAAGAACCATTTGCCTTGATAACCCGACGTAAAGACTGCTTTCCATGTTAATCCCTTTTTCCCAAAGTAAATTATCTCGTTGGAAAGACTGTTGCAGAGTCCATGCCAGTTCAAAAAGCTAATATTTTCAGACTATTAGGGATTTTTATCGATTTTCCAGAGTGGTTTTGACAAGGTAAAAAAGGTTCTGGAAAAAAACGGGATGTTAAACGGCAAAAAATTCCTCATCTTGATACGGGGTATTTGAATGAGTTGATAAATTGCCATTTCATGAACCCGAAGACTTGGGTTAGAATGATTCGGCATAAGCTGATTCATACTTCAAATTTTCACCACTTTTTAAAATGATTGAAACCCATGGCAGACTCTCCAAATAAAGAAATAGATACACCCGTTCCAGTCCTAGAAGGCGAAGCTGGAGGAGGGGGTAAAAAAAAGAAATTAATTTTGATTCTGGTTCCTCTGCTACTTTTAATTGGCGGGGGCGCTGGGCTTTATTTTAGTGGGATGCTCGATAAATTACTCGGCAAGGAGGCGTCTGTGGCTGAGGCAGGGGCTGAGGGCGAAGGCCATGATAAGACAGATAAAAAAGAGGCTAGCGACAAAAAAGAAGGTGAAAAATCTGGAGAAAAGGGCGAAGGCGTTGCGGGTCCTGCTTTCTTGAAAGTTCCTGATTTAATTATCAACTTAACCAGTGAAGGCCAACCGCGCTATTTAAGATTATCTGTTCAATTGGAACTTGAAAATGAAGCGGATATGAAAGCGGTTGAAGCGGTTCTACCCCGTGTGATTGACCAATTTCAAACCTATTTAAGGGAATTAAGGGTTCAAGATTTACGGGGTTCTAAAGGAATGTATCGCTTGCAAATGGAACTTTTATCTCGTGTGAACGCGGCTGCAGCACCAACCGAGGTTAAGGATGTCCTTTTTCAAGAAATTCTGATACAATAACCATAAGAATAAGACTTTGAATTGGCCTGTTTCTTGTAAGGGCTGATTTATATATAAAAAAATTGATGACGGAACCTGAAAGGATAATCTGATGGCTGATACGCCAACTCAGGAAGCTGAGCAGATGAGTGATGAAGAAAAGCGGATGATGCAGGAATGGGAAACCATGTCTGGAGAAGGCGCTGACTCTTCTAATGTTGGACTTGAAATGGATGCGGTGCCAAGTTCTGAAGGGGATTTTGCCCCTGAAACCAATACCCGTATTTTAAACCAATCTGAAATTGATTCTCTTTTGGGATTTGATGATGATGCGACCCAGAATGAAACATCTGGCGTCATGGCGCTTGTCAATGCGGCCTTGGTTAATTATGAACGCCTTCCAATGCTTGATATCGTCTTTGATCGTTTGGTCAGGTTGATGTCTACTTCTCTTCGTAATTTAACATCTGATAACGTTGAAGTCTCTCTTGATCAAATTTCTACTGTCCGTTTTGGCGACTATTTAAATTCTATTCCACTTCCTGCGATGCTCACAGTTTTCAAGGCAGAAGAATGGGATAATAATGGATTGATAGTGGTTGATAGCGCTCTTATTTATTCTGTGGTGGATGTGCTTCTCGGTGGACGCAAAGGTACGCCGTCTATTCGTGTCGAAGGTCGCCCTTATACAACCATTGAAACTAAACTGGTTGAACGGATGTTGAATGTGACATTAAATGATATGTCCACAGCTTTTGATCCCTTATCACCTGTCAGTTTTAAGCTGGAAAACATGGAAACCAACCCAAGGTTTGCAACCATTACCCAACAGGGGAATGCCTGTGTTTTGGTCAGGATGCGCATTGATATGGGCGACAGGGGCGGACGCGTTGAAATTCTTATTCCTTACGCAACACTTGAACCTATACGTGAATTATTGCTTCAAATGTTTATGGGTGAAAAATTTGGTCGTGACTCTATCTGGGAAACTCACTTAACGAGAGAATTATACGATACTGAAGTTCATATTCAGGCAGTCATGGGTGAAAAAACGGTTATGCTTCGTGATATGCTGAATTGGAAAAAAGGAACAATGGTGATGTTTAATACAAAACCATCTGATGAAATTGAAATGCGCTGTGGTGATTTTCCAATGTTTTTGGGGCCGATGGGTCAAAAAGAAGGTCAGATTGCTGTCCGCATTGAAAAATACATTCCGCCTGAAAAGGAATAAGAAAACTAGGTATCATGGAAACTATTATTCCTCAAATTTCATTTGCTTTTGATATTTTAATTACCCTTCTTTTGGGGGCAACGATTTATTTTGCGATTAAATTATCACGGCATTTAGATAGTTTTAGGTCTAATCGTACCAGTATGGAAGGCCTCATTCGTGAATTATCAAATCAGATAACCCGTGCCCAAGAAGGAATATCAGTGCTAGATGAATTATCTGCTAATCGTGGCGATGAACTTCGAACCAGTATTTCAAAAGCACACTCTATATCTGATGAACTGCAAATGATGACTCAATCAGGAAATTCTTTGGCAGATAGGCTAGAAACAATGGTTGTCCGCAATAGAGCTATTGTTGATGAAATGGATGATAAAGCCAAGAATATTGTCTATCCGTCCTCACGGGCGACTGCCCCACCCCCATTGGCCGCAATTAAACCTACTTATTATGAAGAAACATTGCCAAAAGCCAAATCTGATAAATCATCCGATTCATTTTTTAATATTCGTGATCCTGATTTCGAAGATGAAGATAAAGGGTATAGTCAAAATGATACTTCATTTTCATCTCAAGCAGAACGTGACTTGGCCGAGGCTCTGAAAAATCGTCTTCCAAAGGGAAAATAGGATAAATGAAATCATCTTTTGATATAAAAGCTTTCCTTCGCAAATTACGGATACTTCCTATTTTAATAGTTGTCGCATCATTTGGATTTATTGTTAGACTGGGCGACAGTTACGTCAGTTTGAAATCAATGTCTGGGTCTGCCTATGCGGAAGAGACTAAAGAAATAAAAAAAGAAACGGAAGATAAATCAACACCACCTGAACCCCCTGCAGAAAATTTAAAATCTGATAAGCAATCAGCGCAAGGTGAAGCGGATGTAAAGATTGACTTGCCCTCAACCGAACCAGACGAAAAAGCACCAAATCCTGATGTTAAATGGCAAGATTCTTCTGATATTGAAACAACAGATTCAGACATCAAACAGGAAGTCTTTGATGATTTAACGAAACGCCGTTTGGAAATAGAGCAAAAAGAAAAAAAATTAGGGCAAAGAGAGGCCTTGTTAGAAGCAGCACAAAAAGAACTTGATAAAAAAGTTAAAGAAATGGAAGGGTTGCGCGATGAACTTCGTGAACTTCTAAAACAACAGACAGCAGATGAGGCCACGCGCATTCAAAGCCTTGTAAAAATCTATTCTGGGATGAAGCCTAAAGATGCGGCGCGGATTTTTAATACACTTGATACCGACATACTGTTGGATGTCGTTGGCTCTATGCCTGAGTCTAAGGCGGGTGCTATTCTTGCCTTGATGGAATCAGACAGGGCAAAGCTTTTGACAACGCTTTTGGCAGAGCAGAAAAAACTCCCCGAAGTTCCATAATTCTATATTATAGTCTGCGTATTATTTTGTTAAGTGTTTTGTTAATAATTTCATGGCAGACTGATTTTCTGGTGACATATCATGTCGCTTTCTATAACTAACCATCTTTATCTAAGGAGAAGTCGATGACCGTCGATAAGAATATGAATGTGCTAATTGTTGATGATTATAAAACAATGTTGCGCATTATTGGGAATTTGTTAAAGCAATTGGGTTTTTCTAATGTGGACGAAGCAACCGATGGTGGAATGGCTTTAACCATGTTTCAAAATAAAAATTATGGTCTTGTTATTTCTGATTGGAATATGGAGCCAGTATCTGGAATTGACTTGCTTAAACAAGTCAGAGCATTGCCAACAAATGGTAAAGTTCCTTTTATTATGATTACCGCTGAAAGTAAGACTGAAAATGTAATTGCTGCTAAACAGGCGGGGGTTAGTAACTATATCGTTAAACCCTTTAATGCGGAAACATTAAAGGCGAAAATGGCCACTGTTCTGGGCGATTTCTAAATTTATTTTTCTGTTTTATTTTATTTAGGGGAATGCATATGGACTCTCTAAAGCCTGAGATAGGCCGCGATAAAGTCGTACAAATTATCAATTCAGTGATTGAAAAAGTGGGTGCCGCTGAAGATGTCTCACGTGAGATGATCTATCATGAACTTAAAATGCTCCATCAATTGATTGAAGATACGCGTAATGAAATCAGAGCATCTCGAGCAAGTGATGTGTCTGGTACTCATATTCCTGATGCCACAGATGAATTAGACGCTGTAGTTGAAGCGACTGAGGAAGCTACGGGAAAGATTATGGATTCTTGCGATGCTATTACATCTTATTGCAGTAAATTAGAGTCTCCTCATAATGAATTTCTGGTTGGAGAAGTGACTAAGGTTTTAGAAGCCTGTTCTTTTCAGGATATTACAGGGCAACGTATCAATAAGGTTGTGAAAAGTATCAAACAAATTGATGAAAAAGTCAGTAAATTGATGGCCGTCCTTGAAGAGAAAATCCCAGGTCTTCCAAATTCTGTTCTGTCTGATACGCGTGAAGGGGATGCCAAGCTTCTTAATGGCCCACAAATGCCTGATAAAGCAATTTCCCAAGCGGATATTGATAAATTATTGGCCGACCTGTTTTAGATAACTTCTTGGAACTCTCTAAATTTCTAGGGGGTTTTGTTGATTTTATGATGGCTTATCCTTGTCGTTTGCCTCAGTCTGTGGCAATTTCTAATGATGACACGTATTTCCCCCCTTTTAACATCAGTGATGGCCCTGTCTCTTTTGTCTTTTTCTGCGCAAGCGATGGACGGAAAAGAGATATCGCATCTTAAAGTTAGGGGCAGTGATAAATCAGGATATTCAAGACTTGTTTTTGATTGGGGTGCGGTTTCCCAGACTCCAAACTATACAACCAAAAATTCAGATGGTTTATTAACTCTTACTTTTGATAAGGCTCAGAATTTTTCGGGCGATGGAATGTTTCCTCAATCTCTATCTCGGGTAACAAATTATAAAATTATATCTCCGACACAATTGCAAATTAGTTTTATAGCGGGACAAAATATCCGTCATTTTATTGCAGATAATAAGCTGGTGATTGATATTAAGGGTCAGGCTGAAAAAGTAGATATAAAAAAACCAGATATAAAAAATAAGTCTGAGCCAATTCAGCTTGCTTCAAAAATCGAGACAGCCGCAGGCGATAATGCAAAAGAAATAAAACCTGAAATAAAGCCAGAAGAAAAAAACATTATCGAATCTTTGAAATCAGAAAAAAATATCATTGTTGATGAAGAAAAATCAGCAGAAGTCGAAAAATCAGCAGAAAAATCTCCCGATATAGTCAGTCAAGCCTATACAATATCTATCACCTCTATGTCGTCTATTCCACTCGCGGTATTTGAACGAAATGGGTATCTTTGGATTGCTCAAGGCAAAGAAAATGTCAAAATACCCCCACAAATTTCTGGGAAAGGAAGTGATGGTCTTCCTCCTTTCCAGCCTATCTTACAAGACGGAATCTCTGTATTTCGAATGAAGGTCCCTTCTGGGCTGGGGGCTGTGGCAAAAGGTGGCGGGCTTGCCTGGAAAATTGATTTGACTGATAAGCAACCTTCAAAATCGGATCACCTGACCTTTCAGAAAATTTTGAAAGACGAGCAGGGAAAAAATGTAACGAGTTTACTCTGGCCTGCCCCCTCATCACTACGGGTTGTCCAAATCAAAGACCCTGATGTGGGTGATGTAATAACGGTGGGTATGGTCGAACAGGCCAAAGATTTCTTGGGATTAACGCCTTTGTCCTATGTTGATTTTGACACGCTTCCAACTATTATCGGCTTGGCACTTATTCCTAAGGTAGATGATTTAAATATTGCCAAAGTGGATGAAGGAATATCAATTTCCAGAGAAGGAGGATTGCGAATTGCCTCTGATAGAGATGTCACAACGGCCACACAAAAACCGCAAGATAATTTAGAAACGGCAAATAATAATCTTGGGGGAGCCTCTCTTTTTGATTTTGCATCATGGCAAATAGGGACAGAAATTGAACTTCCTCAAAATCAGCGATTGATGATGTTACAGATTGGGGAACAAACAGATACACGAAAGGCGGAAACTCTTATCAATCTTGGGAAGCTGTGTCTGTCTTTTAATTATGCACCTGAGGCTATCGGGTATTTAGAATTGGCACAATCACTTGTTCCTGAAATTGAAAGCAATCCTGAATTTATCGCGTTAATGGGCGCGGCACAGGCTTTGTCGTGGAAACAGAAAGAGGGTTTAAAACTTTTTAATTCGGCAAGTTTAAATGATATTCCTGAAATTGGGCTTTGGAAATCATTTACTCTGGCTAAACTGGACGACTGGCAACAGGCGGCTAAGACAATGCCTGCTGATTTATCTCCGATTAAAAATTATACCCCGCAAATCAAAATTCCATTTGCACTAACGATGTTAGAGATTGCGCTTCGTGAAGGAAATATTGCCCGTGCCAAAGAAATTATAGAAATGCTAGAGCCTTACCGTGAAAAGATGGCTCTCCCTTATGCGTCTGCTTATGATTATTTGTTGGGGGAACAATATCGACAAACACAAAAACTAAAAGAAACCAAAGAGATTTGGAAAGGCTTGACGGATGGTAAGGATGATTTGTACCGATCAAAATCACGCTTTGCTTTAACGGAAATGCAATTAGCATCAAAAGAAATTACTGAAGATAAGGCAATTGATAATCTTGAGGGGCTCCGTTACGCATGGCGGGGCGATGATTTAGAGGTGTCAATCAATCACAATTTGGCCGAAATATATCTGAAAAAAGGTGAGCCAGTTAAAGCCTTAAATCTGATGAAACTGGCCTATTCTCTAAATCCTCAATCAGAGCAGGGTAAAAAAATTGATGCAGAAATGCGGTCTGTGTTTCAATCTTTGTTTTCAGAGGGACAAAAAAAACCGATTAGCCCTGTTGATATGCTTGTTCTCTATAATGAATATTCAAATCTTATCCCAGCAGGCGAAGCAGGCGAGCAATTAACACGTCAATTGGCGGATAGGATGGCAAGTGCTGATTTGCTGCCACGTGCCATCGCCATCATTAAAAAGCAAGTTGATGCAGGATTAAAAGGGGCAGAGGGTGCGGCTGTCATCATTCGCTTGGCCACGCTTCAAAATATGGACGGTAAACCCGATGATGCTCTGGCTATGCTGGATAAGGCAGAAGCGATGTTGGTGGGATTACCATCAGAAGATGTTATCCCACGGCAAACAGATATTGGATTATTACGCGCCAAATCCTATTCCCTTAAGGGCAATACGGACGATGCTTTTTCTGCGCTGGCGTTACTGCCTCAGACAGATGATTCCCTTAAACTCAAGGCAGATATCGCATGGCGTGGGAAAAAATGGCAAGATGCTGCCGACTCGCTTGAACAATTGGTACAAAATCAAAATATCAATTTGACCAAACCTTTGACTGATGAACAGGGTGATTTATTATTGAACTGGGGCGTTGCTCTCTATCTTGCAGATAACCGTTATGTCCTTGCGAATTTGCGTGAACGTTATTCAGATGCGATGTCGGCAACAACAAAGGCTCAAAAGTTTGAAGTGGTCACACGCCCACGCCAAGGGTCATTATTGGCGGACAGAGAAACGATCAATTCGATTATTGATGAAGCCAGTATTTTCAAAGATTTCTTAAAAAGTTTCAGGGCAACAGATGCCGTTGCACCTCTGCTCACTCCACCAACAGTTCGGGGGGATACAGCAAAACCTGTTGAGATTCCTGAATCCTTACGGAACGTCCCAGGGATAAAAGCGGATGAAGTTTTAGGTGATTAGTTAAGGTATTGCTGTGCTTGTCGTGGACGGTATAGTCACTGTGCTTGACAGTCCCCCGCCCATATCGCCCGCCGTAACATCAAAACTCTTGATAAGTGACCCACAGACTAAATTCCATCCATCAACAAGTACAAAGAAAATAATCTTAAACGGCATTGAAATCACAATCGGCGGTAACATCATCATTCCCATCGACATCAGAATGGATGATGTCACAATATCAATGACGAGGAAGGGAAGGAACAGCATAAATCCAATTTCAAATGCACGACGCAATTCTGAAATCATAAAGGACGGAATGATAACCTGCATCGGTACATCCATTGGCTTATCGACATTGGTTGTCTTTGATGCATCCATAAATAACATCAAATCTTTTTCGCGAGTGTGTTTTAACATGAACATTTTAAAAGGTTCAGACGCACGTTTAAACGCTTCAACCTCATCAATTTCTTCGTTGATAAGTGGCTTAACACCGACATCATAAGCTTTTTGAAAGGTTGGAGCCATAATAAAAAATGTGAGAAAAAGCGCAAGCGAGACCATCACAGAATTCGGTGGCGTTTGTTGAAGTCCAATGGCCGAGCGAAGGAAAGACAAAACAACAATAATCCGTGTAAAGGATGTCATCATCATCAGGATGGATGGAGCAAGAGCCAGAACAGTGAGCAAGCCCATCATCTGAACAATGCGGCCTGTCATTGTCCCACTGCCTTCACCTGCATTATCACCCATGTTAAGTGACAGGACTTGAGCCACAGCATCATGACTATGCGTGAAAATAAAAATAGTAATCAACGCATAAACGAATTTAAAAGTTATATTTTTAAACATCATTTCTTAATTCATCCTTTATTGGCATCGATTGCTCAACAACAGTTTCGCCGTTTGGCCCCAAAATAACAAGATGGTCTTTATCATCACAGCGTAAGAGTACAGCTTTATGTCGTAAATCAATAGGCAGGATTTCAACAATTTTCAGGCGACGTTTTTTGCCATGAATGGCGGACACTCCACCGCTTAACCCTAATTTTTTAAGTATAATCCAAAGCAAGGCCATCAATGAGACAACGAAAATTAAGGCAACAATAAAACGAATAATATCGGGGGATTCCATTATTGTTTCTCGGCTTCCTGTAATTGTTCCATCGTTAAAAGAGCGTCAAAAGGATCTGGCTCACCATTTGCTTTATAGACGTATGATAAAACTTCGGCAACAGCCAGAAAGGCTTCAGATGGGATAGGGCTGTCTAATTCGACCTTGGCTAACATTTCAGCAAGAGCCGAATCCTCACGGACTTTTATGCCGTTATCAAAGGCCATTTGCAGGATTTGCTCGGCAATTTTTCCCCGTCCAGCGGCAGTGATGCGCGGGGCTTCATCTGTTTTTGCCCCTGTTGTAATGGCGACTGCCGTAGGATTTTTTGGTTTTTTGCTTATATTTGAATGGGTTAGATGCCCTTCACTGATATCAACCCCCTGTTGATTGGTTGCAGAAGGGTGGGGGGGCTGAGGCGGCTTATGTGGCATGATTTCTGCAAAACTCTTATTGGGATTAGGAATATCTAAAACAAGAAGACCATAAGGGGACGTATCATGACAATCGGAAATATCAGTATTTTTCAGGGTATGAACGCAAAAATGAATTATTTGGGGATGCGCCAAAAGGTTATTTCCCAGAATGTGGCAAATGCCGATACATCAGGCTATATTTCCAAAGATTTATCGAAACCCGATTTCTCGAAACTTGTGTCTAATGTTGATAGGAATAAAATGCGGGTGACAATGGATACCAGTAATCCTTTGCATCAACTGGCTTCAACCCAATCTCCTAATCCAAAAACAGGCATTAACAAAATGCCTTATGAAGTTGAACCCGATGGGAACTCGGTCAGTTTAGAAGAACAAATGGTCAAAGCCAGTGAAGTTCAAATGGATTATACTTTGATGCTCAATCTCTACCGCAGTTCAGCAGATATGTTGCGTGCATCCATTGGTAAGAAATAAGGGATAGGGGAACAAAATGACAGATTTATTATCCACTATGAAAGTGTCCGTTTCAGGAATGAAGGTTCAAAGCCAACGGATTAACGTCATCGCCCAAAACGTTGCCAATGCGGACACGGCTCCCTCCAAGGCGGGTGAAACGCCGTATGCGCGGAAAACGATTTCATTTAAAAATGTTTTGGATAAAGAAACACGCGAAAACATAGTGATAGTTGATAAAGTGACCCAAGATAAAAATGCAGAATTTGTCAAAAGATATATGCCGGGTCATCCTGCTGCTGATACTGATGGGTATGTACTCATGCCTAATATCAATTCATTGGTTGAAGCCATGGATATGAAAGAAGCGTCAAAATCATACGAAGCGAATATGGGAATTTTTACACAAACTCGGGATATGGTCAGTAAAACAGTCGATTTATTAAGATAATTTATGCTAAGATAAAACTATAAAATAAAGGAAATCAAAATGGTCAACATCACATCAAATCCAGCCGCCGCCGCTAATGCCTATGGCGCGACATCAAAAATTGGAAATGTTTTGGGCGGTGACGAATCATCGTCTGCCTCAAAACCATCCTTTGGAAATTTCTTGGAAGATGCAACACGTTCGGCCATTGGGTCATTAAAGGCTGGCGAAAAGGCAACGGCTGGTGGCATTACTGGAACAATGGATCCTCTGGCCATTACTCAGGCCGTAACCGAGGCACGTTTGACATTGGATACTGTCTCTGCCGTACGCGACTCCGCCGTCGATGCCTATAATAAAATCCAAGGCATGCCGATATAATTAAAAAATCTTCTTCTTCAAAGACCTATCTTGGATATCGGCTGGAAAGGCACGTGACCGCACCCCCTCCCGCACCCCCCTCCCGCACCCCCCTCCCGTTACCCCCTCCCGTTACCCCATGTTCCGCTAAACCGTTACCCCGTTGAAAAACGGGGTTCACTCTTTTCGGCTCATTTCTGGATTCAGTCACGTGTGGCTCGCAATGACGGGGTTATTCACCAATGGGCAGAAAATCAATTTGGTCAATGTCTGACATGATGCGGGCGGTATTGGTCAGGGCGATGATGATGCGTTGATAATGACCAATATCTTCAATGGATAGAGCGCGTCCCTTGCGGTCTTTCAACCATTTTTGCGCGGGTTGATATCCGCCGATATAAAAATTCCATGCCACTTCGGGAACATTTCCAAAATATTGTGTGGCGTTGATATAGACATTGCCGTTTTCAAACCGTGGCTTACTAACAATATGGTCGCCATCAATCGGGTATGTGGTCATACGACTATCAAGCAACGGGCTTTCCATCAAATGCAATGCCCGCAACTCTGCCCCCTTATCCGCCAACGCATGAAAGATGGTGGGGTTTTCAGGGTACGGAATACGCGGAAAATCAGATTTCAAAAACTCGGCATATCGCGTCCGATATTTCGGCGCGTGTAACACGGCATAAATATAATCAAACAGATTTTCGGGTGTAACATCAGGAATAGATTTTTTAATCTTGGCATATATTTTGGGATCAAGGTTAGGGCGCTTTTGGTTGATGCCCTCAAAACCAGATTCGTAGGCCCAGAGTGGCATAAGACAAGATTGAATTGTGCTTTCTCCTGATTTAGCCTCACTCAAAAATTTTGTAACAAAAAAATGGTCAACTCTACCTGATTTATTACTTCTTGCCGTAATTAGAGCGATATTCCTAGAATTAATCATGTGCCTCATTACCTCGCCACGAGGCATACAATGAAATCCTTTTGATTTTCCTGTGTAGTATGTCCAACGGATATCAAATGGACGATAGGTAATCTGCTGAATATTTTTTTGATTTAGCCCTGTTACCAACAACTCTTTTTGTGCCAATTCTATTTTCCAATCACGCACATCTTTTCCTAAGTTAAAAGCCTCACGGGCTTCTTCAACAGGTAATGATGAAAATCGTTTAATAGTAGAAATTAAATCATCACGTTTTTCATGAATGGTCAGCGCGTCGCGGGCGGTCACAATACCAACAGAATTAACAGGGAATAATTCTTCCAATCTAAACCCGTTTTTATATTCCCCCATCATATCGTTATTTTTAGGAATAAAAAAATATTCAGACATTGAAGGGCTTAACTTATTCCATTCTATTTTCTTGATAGAATTTTTATCTAGGAAATCATATTTTCCTTGGCGTTCTCCCCATACATCATAATGAAAGACATTTGCCAAAGACTTTTTCTTACTTTCCGTTTTCTTTTTAACCCCGATTATAATCGCCACGCCCTGTTGTATATCAAAGACGTTTTTATCGGGCGTGCCATCGGGGGATATTTCTTTTTTCTTGGCGTTGCCATGTAAATCCAGAATATAAATATCATCAAATGTGTTTAATAATTTCCAACGCATTCCACGAAAGGTTGGGTTATCTAAATAAGAATGGTTGGTGATATAGGCCAAAACACCTTCGCCATTTTTTTCGATATAATGTTCACCCAGACGAATAAACTTCACATAGTCATCATTTAACCATTTAGAATTTTTTTCCTGTAATTTACCGCCCGATGGTTCTTTTTTATAGGCTGTAATTAAATCCTGAATCCATTCTCCATTATTGGACGAATGACCGCTATAAGGCGGATTACCAAACGCCACCATAATCGGTTTATCTTTTTTGATGCGGCTGGCCTCATTTGCTTCTTTGGATAGCCAGCTTGCAAACAATGTGTCTGCATCGGGGTGATATTCTTCGAGTGAGTTGGTCAGGTACACACTCACCCGTGGGGGTTTTTGTGGGTTGGCGGGTTTATAGCCTGTCTCGCGCAATAATAAATCCAATTTCATATGGCACATGGCATAGGATGCCATCAGTAATTCAAACCCGTGAAGGCGGGGCAGAAGGTCGTTATCGACATACTTGCTCCATAACCCTTCTTGTCCTTCAAACTTGCGGTAAATTTGTTTTATCGCTTCGGCCAAAAATGTGCCTGTGCCTGTGGCCACGTCCAATAACTGCACCTTATGGACCACTTGTTTTTCTTTGACACGTTTGCCACGCTCAATGCGGTCTGTTTCAATTTCTACTTCAACTTTGCTTGTGTCTGCCAAGCCGTCTTTTAACCCGAAATGATCTTTCAACACATCGTCAATGGCACGGACAATAAATTGGACAACGGGTTCGGGGGTGTACCATACGCCACGGGCTTTTTTCAGGCTTTTATCATATTCGCCCAAAAAGGTTTCATAGAAATGCAAAATCGGGTCATTCTGTCCCGTGGACTTACCAAAATCTTTCAGAATATCGCCTAAATTGGTAGCACGGTAAACTTCGCACAACGCATCAACAATCCACACCACGCGGGAATCTAATTCTGACCCCGCCACATAAGAAAATAATTGGCGCAAAAATGGATTGCTGGCAGGAATTAAAAGCAAGGCTTCTGACCGCGAGAATGTATCAAGGGTCGTATCATGCAAACGTGCCGTGAATAAGCCATAGGCAATGGTCTGGGCATAAATATCCGCAAATTGCGCCGCGTCCAAATCATGCATCAGGATAGATTTAAATGCTTTCATTTGGTCTTTAAGCGTGCTGTCTTCCTCTGACTCTAATGTGGCACGGAATACATCGCGCATCAGGCGGGCTTTATGCGCCATCATTTCGGCCAGTTTTTTCGATGATTTAATCGTTTGTCCCTGAAAGGCCGCAAAATCAATCAGCAATGTTTTTAATTTTTCAAAATTTTCAGGAAGGGGTCGAATTGTTTTCCCATCGACCTCGGCAATTCTAATCGTTTCAACTTTTTCCTTATTCTTGAAAAAACGAAATTCAAGATAGTCAGTCAGAATTAAATTATCGAGCGATTCAAGATAGCGTTTAAGCTGTTCATCTTTTTCGATTTTATCTAATGACACGCCAATATCTTTGGCTTCGATATATCCCACAGGCACATTTTTACGGGTCAGAACATAATCAGGTGCGCCGCATTTAATGCGGGCGGGTTCGTTTGTTGCCTGAATATTCTGGATGATTGTTTCCAACAGGTTTTGCAGTGACCCGCGATAGGTATGTTCCCGCGCATCCCCCGTTGCAAATCGTTTGCTGATATCCTGAACGTAATCTGCGAAATCCATAGTATATTTATAGAGGATTTCAGACTCAAAAGCGAGTGATGAAATGGAAACGAAATCTATGGAGGACAGGCCATATTTCTTATTTCTTCTGCTTATCGGCTTCGGCTTTGGCGGCTAATTTTTTTTCTAGCCAATGGATATTATATTCGCCTGATATAAATTCGGGTTGTTCTAAAATCCACATATGCAGGGGAAGGGTTGTTTTAATGCCGTCAACGACTGTTTCCCCAATCGCACGTTTCATACGGGCCATGCATTCTTCGCGGTCTTTACCGTGGACAATCAATTTTCCAACCATCGAATCGTAATAGGGGGGAATGCGGTATCCACCATAGACGGCACTATCGAACCTTACGCCCATTCCACCTGCCGCATGAAATAATTTAATTTCACCGGGGGATGGGATAAATGTTTCAGGGTCTTCGGCATTGATACGCACTTCCATGGCGTGACCACGGAAACGAATATTCTCGCCCAAGTAACGCAGTGGCTCACCTGCTGCAACACGAATTTGTTCGGCAATTAAATCAATGCCTGTGAGCATTTCAGTGACAGGGTGTTCCACCTGAATCCGTGTATTCATTTCCATGAAAAAGAATTCGCCTTTTTCCCACAGAAATTCAATTGTACCTGCACCCACATATCCCATATTGCGCACCATATCGGCGGCCAATGTTCCAATTTTTTGGCGGGCGGCATCATCTAATGCGGGGGAAGGGGCTTCTTCAATTACTTTTTGGTGACGGCGTTGGGTTGAACAATCACGCTCGCCCAAATGAATGGCATTGCCATGTTTATCGCCAAAAACTTGGACTTCAATATGGCGTGGGGTGGATAAATATTTCTCCATATAAACAGTATCATCACCGAAGTTTGCTTTGGCCTCGGCGCGGGCTGTGCGGTATTGTTCAATAAATTCTTCGGCCTTGGTCACAACCTTCATCCCACGACCACCGCCACCTGATGCGGCTTTCATTAAAACAGGAAATCCCATCTCAATGGCCATCGCCAAACCAGTTTCTTCATCATCAACCGCCCCGGGTGATCCGGGGATAACAGGAAGCCCAAGTTTTACGGCAGTTTGCTTGGCGGAGACCTTGTCGCCCATCAAATCAATATGCTCAGGCTTGGGGCCAATAAATGTAAAGCCATGTTCTTCGACCATGCGCGCAAACTGTGCATTCTCAGATAGGAATCCATATCCGGGGTGAATGGCATCTGCCCCTGTCACCGTTGCCGCACTTAAAATGGCATGAATGTTTAAATAACTATCCCTTGATTGTGGGGGGCCAATACAAACACTTTCATCAGCCAATCGAACAGCCATAGCATTCGCATCTGCGGTTGAATGCACAGCCACCGTTTGAATGCCCATTTCTTTACAAGCCCGATGAATCCGAAGGGCAATTTCACCACGGTTAGCGATAAGAATCTTTTTAAACATTATAACCGAATCTCCGATGATCAGATGTTCCGATTACCCGAATTGACGGGTATCAGACTCATCATTGTTAATATTTTTGGCCATTTTAGAAATTAAAGATTGAAGCATTCTTGAAACTTTATTTGATCGACTATCCCAATCTGTTGCACATGCTTCATTGATGTAACTTAATTCTTTTGTGTATTTTATCCATAAAGATGTTTCCTCACTTGATCCCAAAGCAATCAATAAGAATCTTCTAAATTCTGTCTTCGAAGATTGTTGTTTGGCAAAACCTTCGGCAATATTGGCACAAATGGATTTGCTGGAACGCCTTAATTGGTCTGCCAAAGCGTATTGTTCAATTTTCGGAAATCCTAAACTTGCCTTATGAATCTCTAATGACAAAGAAAAAGCCTCTTTAAAAACATCAAGCTCGTCATAATTTTTAATAAAAGCCAATTTTTCCTCTTTTATTGTTTTCGGATTATTCTATCACGACAAGGACTTCACCAAATTCAACAGGCTGACCACTTTCAACCAAAATTTGGGTAATGGTTCCGCCTTTCGGGGATTTAATGGGGTTCATGACTTTCATGGCCTCGATAATCAATAATGTATCCCCCTCTTTAACGGTTGCGCCTTTTGATATAAACGGCGCGGCCTTTGGCTCGGCTGACATATAGGCTGTCCCAACCATTGGCGAAGTCACAGCACCGGGATGATTGGCACCAACTGCTAAAGGCGCAGATGTATTGGCGGCCTGAGGAATAGTGGGGTCGGACAACATAATATTTTGGGCATTAACAACAGCATGGCCTGATTGTGCAGGCATCACAAAACCACCTTTATTAACACGGATCATCTGTTCGCCTTCTGCGACTTCAATTTCGGTCAGGCCTGTCTCTTCAAGAAGTTTAGACAGTTGCAAAATGGCTTCTGAATCAATTTTCATTGGGTTTTCTTTCTCGTTATATATACGTCATCAACACTTAATTATGACAAACAACCTGTCACAGAACAGTTCTTCTTAGTCAAATTTGAATGAAAAGTCAAAACAACAGGAGGCATTATGACCTATTTTGTCCCCAAACGTTCAGAAAGTGCGCTTAATCCCATGGCGTATCCTTTGGCACCATGTCCTGCAAAATGGGCAAAGGCATGGGGTTCAACATAGGATATGCGGCGAAACGGTTCACGCTCTTTTGGATTGGAATGATGAACTTCAACAACTCCCACCACGCCATCCAACATTTTTAAAGCATCGTAAACGGCAATGGATGTATGGGTATAGGCAGCGGCGTTAATAATTAACCCCTTGGCAACCGCACGGGATTCTTGAATCCATGTGACCAAATCACCTTCGTGGTTGGATTGTTTAAAGACAATATCAAATCCATATTTTTCGCCCTCTTTGCGGCACATATCTTCAATATCTTTGATTGTCTGATGCCCATAAATTTCTGGCTCACGTGTGCCGAGCATATTTAAATTTGGGCCAAGAAGGACGTAAATGATAGGGCGTGACATTCTAATTTTTATCTCTGCGATTGAAATGAATAAGACATTGAACAGATTATCTGTGAAAAAAATAACTATAACAAGGGAAGATATGAATTTCGATACCTTTCGTATCATATTTTGATTTTTGACATTATTTATGATATATATTGAATATACAAAAAAAGAAAAGAGTCTTAAATGCCACAAAATGGGTATTGGATAGAATGTATTCCTGTTTGCACAGGATCAACTGAACCAGCAGAAAATGCAGGCCCTCTTTATCACGCCAGCATCGCAGCTATTCCTGAGGCAGGCGTCACCGCAAAAACCCCCGACACCGCCATCCAAGAATTAAGGGATAAACTATTAACCCTTCGCCATGATTATTGCCAACGTGGCAAAGACCTCCCCGCACACGATAATCCCGTCCAACCCCCTCGCAACTTACGCTCAACAAAAGGCTGGATATCCGTCTATGTGAAGATGGTTGATTGTTGTAAGGTAATATAATTCATATAAAATATACTTTTCGCACTGTGCTATTCTGATTGCAGGCCAAATAGTTCAGGAAATTAAGGTTCATAAATGTAACCTTAATTTAAAAAGAGGGCTGAATAAAATAAAGGATAAGGCATAGTATGAAAAAAATTATCCCTGTTATTTTGTCGGGCGGTCAGGGAATGCGGCTTTGGCCATTATCTCGGGGCGATAGGCCTAAACAATTTATCCCTCTTATATTTGGAAAAAGCCTGTTTGAACAAACTCTAGAGAGAGTTAAAGATTCAAAGCTGTTCGATAACCCTATTATCATTTGTGCAAATCAACATCGC
>Ga0105048_10003214_pt1 | contig 26732 bp, 26 predicted proteins | sample MAT05_FD_78382 | JGI IMG/M metagenome (GOLD analysis project Ga0105048, IMG submission 78382) | Freshwater microbial communities from Lake Fryxell liftoff mats and glacier meltwater in Antarctica - MAT-05 | ecosystem: Environmental > Aquatic > Freshwater > Ice > Liftoff microbial mat | place...
GGAACGCAAGCCCCCCTGGCGCAAATTATTTCTTCGGCAATCGCCTGCGAAGTCAACGAAAACGCAATTCAAGCAGATTTACCGGAGGGACACCCATTTCCCGAGAAGTTCCTTATGGAGGCGCTTGATAACTCCGTTGACGATTCTGGTTGGTCGCACCTCGGCACGTTCGGAAGCTACCTGCAAAAAGTGCAGCCCGACTTTGACTCTCGCCTTCATGGCTTCAAAAAGCTCTCGGACCTCGTTCGGGGGCGGCCGGATTTATTCGAGATCAACGAGCGCTCTGTCGTCGGCTCCAATCACAAAGTGATGTATTTACGGGCAAAGAGAGGTTGACAGGTCGTATTTGGACTCCGCCGCCAGCGCAAGGAGCTTGAATGTGTGCTCCGACGCCAAATTGACCCAGGGGAGGTGCGGAATTGCACATCATCAAGGTCGGCCAATGACTTCCGGCAGCCTTGATCAACTCAGCAATCGCCAGAGCCAACAGGCTGGCGACCGATCACTGGTGGTCGAATAGTTTCAGACCGCTCTTTTTCATACGTTTTTCGTACTCAGAAGCAAGAAAGGACTTGCCTCGCTTGCAAGTCCTTAATTCTCTGGATATTTCTGGTGGGCGGTGGAGGCTTCGAACCTCCGACCCCAGCAGTGTGAATGCTGTGCTCTACCCCTGAGCTAACCGCCCTGTTGTTCGCGCTGGAGCGCCCAGGAATTATGCCATAGAGGCATCAGGCTTCGACCGGCCAGACCGTCTTGCCGCCACTGGACTTGTCGAGCTGGCGCAGGACATCGGCATGGGCTTCGAGCTCTTGCGGATTGGCCAATATCACCATCAGATCGAAACTGCGCAAGTCAACGACAGTCGCCGTGTCGGCCTCTCCTGGCACCGCGCCGACGTCGATCAGCAGCGCGTCCTGTCCGCGTGTCATGTTGATGTAGACGTCGGCCAGCAGTTCCGCGTCGAGCAACGCGCCGTGCAGGGTGCGGCCCGAATTGTCGACGCCGAGGCGGTCACACAATGCGTCGAGCGAATTGCGTTTTCCCGGGTACATATCCTTGGCCATTGCCAGCGTGTCAGTGACGCCAGCGACAAAGCTGCGAAACGCCGCGCGCCCGCTCAGCGCCAGTTCCTGGTTCAGAAAAGCCAGGTCAAACGCCGCGTTGTGAATGATGATTTCCGCCCCGGCGACATAGGCCAGCAAGTCGTCTGCGACCGCCGCAAAGACCGGTTTGTCGCGCAGAAACTCGCTGGTGATGCCATGAATCTTGAGCGCCTCCTCGTGGCTGTCGCGGCCCGGGTTCAGGTAATAGTGCTTGTGGCCACCGGTGAGCTTGCGGTTGACCAGTTCGACACAGCCAATCTCGATGACGCGGTCGCCCTTGTCCGGGTACAGGCCAGTGGTTTCGGTATCGAGGAAGATCTGTCGCATTGGCGCTGCCCAAGGCCTGTTGGTCCTAATGGTTCTCTTTGGCGTGGTTGATCGAGTAACGCGGGATCTCCACCACCACATCCTGCTGCGCCAGTATCGCCTGGCAACTCAGGCGCGAGTTCGGCTCCAGTCCCCAGGCACGGTCGAGCAGGTCCTCCTCGTTTTCATCGAGTTCGTTAAGCGAGGCAAAACCTTCGCGCACGATCACATGGCAGGTGGTGCAGGCACAACTCAGGTCACAGGCATGTTCGATGTTGATGTGGTTGTCCAGCAAGGCCTCACAGATCGAGGTGCCCGCCGGCACCGTCATCTGCGCTCCTTGCGGACAATACTCGGCGTGTGGCAGGATTCGGATGATGGGCATGTGGTTCTTGAGTGTGCGGCCAGTCAGACCGTCTCGATGTTCCGGCCCGCCAATGCCTGGCGGATGCCCTGGTTCATGCGGGCAGCGGCAAACGCCTGCGTCCCATCCGACAAGGCCTTGGTCGCGGATTCGATGGCAGCAGCGTCGTCGCTCGGGCTGGTCCGGCGCAGCGCCGCCATCAAGTCCCCGATCGCCTGGCGTTCGCCAGCCTGCAGCAGGGCCGCATCGCTGTCGAGCGCGCCCTGGGTGGCCAGCAGCAAGCGCTCGGCGTCCAGCCGCGCTTCGGCGATGGCACGCGCACGCATGTCCTGCCGGGCAGTGGAAAAACTTTCCTGCAGCATGCGGGCGATCTCGCCATCGTCCAGGCCGTAGCTGGGTTTGACGTCGATGTTGGCCTCGACGCCGCTGTGTTGCTCGCGTGCCGCCACGTTGAGCAGGCCATCGGCATCCACAGTGAAGGTGACGCGGATGCGTGCGGCACCTGCCACCATCGGCGGGATGCCGCGCAACTCGAAACGCGCCAGGCTGCGGCAATCCGCCACCAGGTCGCGTTCGCCCTGCACCACATGCAAGGCCAGCGCAGTCTGGCCGTCCCGGTAGGTGGTGAAGTCTTGCGCCATCGCCGTCGGAATGGTCTGGTTGCGCGGCACGATGCGTTCGACCAGGCCACCCATGGTCTCGATGCCCAGCGACAGCGGAATCACATCGAGCAGAAGCAGTTCGCCCGACGGGTTGTTGCCCGCCAGTTGATTCGCCTGAATCGCTGCGCCCAATGCCACCACTTCATCCGGATTGAGGTTGTTCAGCGGTGCACACTGAAAAAATGCCGCCACGGCCGCCTGCACCTGCGGCATCCGGGTCGAGCCACCGACCATCACCACGCCATCAATCTCCCGGGTCGACAATTTGGCGTCGCGCAGGGCCTTGCGCGCTGCGGTTATGGTGCGCTCGGTCAGCGCTGCGGTCGCCGCCTCCAACTGCGCGCGGGTAACTGTCACGGCCAGTCGCCCACCTTGCAATGCCGCGTCCAGTGTTGCTGCGGAGTTGCCCGACAAGGCTTCCTTGCAGGCCCGTGCTGCGAGCGCCATCGCGGCCATGTCGGCCGCGCCCTGCAGTTCGATTCCGGCTTGCTGCAACGCCCACTGCGCAAGAGCGCGGTCGTAGTCGTCGCCGCCCAAAGCCGAGTCGCCACCGGTCGCAATCACCTCGAACACACCCTGCGCCAGGCGCAGGATGGAGATGTCGAAGGTGCCGCCGCCCAGGTCGTAGATCGCGTAGACACCTTCGCTGGCGTTGTCCAGTCCGTAGGCTATTGCCGCCGCCGTGGGTTCGTTGATCAGGCGCAGAACGTTGAGGCCGGCCAGTCTGGCCGCATCCTTCGTGGCCTGGCGTTGCGCGTCGTCGAAATAGGCCGGCACGGTGATCACCGCTCCATACAGGTCCTCATCGAAACTGTCTTGTGCGCGGTAACGCAGCGTCGCCAGGATATCGGCACTCACCTCGACCGGTGACTTTTCTCCACCAGAGGTGGCCAATGCCAGCATGCCGGGTTTGTCGACAAAGCGGTACGGCAGCCCGCCGTGCCCGACCACGTCCTTCAGGTTGCGGCCCATGAAGCGTTTGACCGAGCTGATGGTGTTTTGCGGGTCCTGTGCCAGGCTGGCCATTGCGTCGTGACCGATGCGCCGCCCACCGTCGGCAAGATACCGCACCACTGACGGCAGTAGCACCCGCCCCTGCTCGTCGGGCAGGCATTCGGCCACGCCGTTGCGCACCGCCGCCACCAGCGAATGTGTGGTTCCGAGGTCGATGCCCACAGCGACACGCCGCTCATGCGGATTGGGCGACTGGCCCGGTTCAGAAATCTGCAACAAAGCCATAAAAGAACGCGCAGGCTTAACGTGAAACAACTTTCATGATGCAGGGCGCAGCGAGGAGATCATGAAAGTTGGTGTGTGGAGCCGGCGCTGACGCGCGCGGAAGAGGCAAACTGCTCGGCCTTGTTGTCAAGGTCGGCGGCGAAACGCTCGATGAACATCAGGGCGCGCACCAAGCCGACGGCGCCCACCGCGTCATGGGCGGCGTCGAGCAGTCGCGCGCATTCGGCCAGGGCCTGTTGCCGCGCCTCTTCCACACTTGTCTGCAAGGTGTCGAGCTGCCCGAGGCTGGTCGCGTCATCCAGGTCTTCGCGCCACTGCATCTGGTTTTGCAGAAAGTGCGCCGGCATGGCGGTGTTGTTGTCCGCGTTGACCTTCGCGCCAGCCAATTCACACAGGTAGGCTGCACGTTTGAGCGGGTCTCTCAGCCGCTGATAAGCCTGGTTGATGCGCACCGACCACTGCATTGCCAGGCGCTGGGCGGCGCCGTCCTGCGCCGCGAATTTGTCGGGATGGGCTTCACGCTGCAACTGCTTCCAGCGTAAGTCAAGTGCCGGGCGGTCCTGCGCAAATTGAACCGGCAAACCGAATAGATCGAAATCGCTCGAAGCAAGCGTGAGAGGCAAATCCTGCACGCCTCAGACCCGGAACGACTCACCACAACCGCATTTGTCGCGTTCATTGGGGTTGTGGAAGCGAAATCCTTCGTTCAATCCCTCGCGGATGTAGTCCAGTTGCGTACCGTCAATATAGGCCATGCTCTTGGGGTCCACCAGCACGCGCACACCGTGTTCCTCGAACACCACGTCTTCCGGCGCCAGTTCATCGACGTACTCCAGCGTGTAGGCCAGTCCGGAACAGCCGGTGGTCCTGACACCGAGGCGCACGCCAATGCCTTTGCCGCGCTTGCCGAGGTAACGGGTCACATGCCGCGCAGCGGCTTCAGACAGGGTAACCGGCATGTCAGTGGCTGTGTTTCTTCTTGTAATCGTCCACGGCGGCCTTGATGGCGTCTTCGGCCAGTATGGAGCAATGGATCTTGACCGGCGGCAGCGCCAGTTCCTCGGCAATCTGGCTGTTCTTGAGCGCCGCGGCCTGGTCCAGGGTCTTGCCCTTGACCCACTCGGTGACAAGCGACGACGAGGCAATTGCCGAACCACAGCCGTAGGTCTTGAAGCGTGCGTCTTCGATCACACCCGTCTGCGGATTGACCTTGATCTGCAGTTTCATCACATCGCCACACGCGGGTGCACCGACCATGCCGGTGCCTACCGATTCATCGCCCTTGTCAAAAGAACCCACGTTGCGCGGGTTCTCATAGTGATCTACAACTTTTTCAGAATATGCCATGGTGTTACCTGTTGACGGTTGCGTTTCGCTAACGTTTCGTTTTTGGCGCCTAGTGCGCGGCCCACTGGATGGTGCTGATATCGACCCCATCCTGGTACATCTCCCACAGCGGGCTGAGGTCGCGCAGCTTTGCCACATTGAGCTTGATGGTTTGCACCGCGTAGTCGATCTCGGCCTCGGTCGTATAACGCCCGATGGTCATGCGCAGACTGCTGTGGGCAAGCTCGTCGCTGCGGCCCAGTGCCCGCAGCACGTAACTGGGCTCCAGACTCGCCGAGGTGCAGGCCGAGCCACTCGACACTGCGAGCCCCTTGATGCCCATGATCAGCGACTCGCCCTCAACGTAGTTGAAACTCATGTTCAGGTTGTGGGGAACGCGTTTCTCCAGGTGGCCATTGATGAACACCTGTTCCACGTCCTTCAGGCCAGCCAGCATGCGCTCATGCAGCGCGCGGATACGCAGATTCTCGGTCCCCATCTCTGTCCGGGCGATGCGATAGGCCTCGCCCATGCCGACGATCTGGTGCGTCGGCAGCGTGCCCGAGCGCATCCCGCGCTCGTGCCCGCCGCCATGCATCTGCGCCTCGATGCGCACCCGCGGCTTGCGCCGCACAAACAATGCGCCGATACCCTTGGGACCGTACGTCTTGTGCGAGGTAAGGCTCATCAGGTCCACTGGCAATTGGGCCAGATCAACGTCCACCCGTCCGGTTGCCTGCGCCGCGTCGACGTGGAAAATGACGCCCTTGGCGCGGCAAACCGCACCAATTGCGGCGATGTCCTGGATCACGCCGATCTCATTGTTGACAAACATGACACTGGCCAGGATGGTGTCGGGACGAATCGCCGCCTTGAATACTTCCAGATCGAGCAAGCCGTCGGACTGCACATCAAGGTAGGTGACGGAAAAGCCCTGGCGCTCGAGCTCGCGGCAGGTATCGAGCACCGCCTTGTGCTCGGTTTTCACCGTGATGATGTGTTTGCCCTTGGTCTTGTAGAAACCGGCTGCGCCCTTGAGTGCCAGGTTGTTGGACTCGGTCGCGCCGGAGGTCCAGACGATCTCCCGTGGGTCGGCGCCAATCAGCGCCGCCACTTGTCCGCGTGCCTTCTCGACGGCAGCCTCGGCCTCCCAGCCCCAGGCGTGGCTGCGCGATGCCGGATTGCCAAAGTGCTGGCGCAACCACGGAACCATCGCGTCCACTACCCGGTCATCACAGGGGTTGGTGGCGCTGTAGTCCATGTAAATCGGGAAATGGGGCGTGGTGTCCATGGAGGCTCGCTGGAAAGATCGTATGCGGCGGAATGGCGGCAGCGTTGCTGCTCAGGACTTGACGAAGGCGTTGCCCAGGGCAAATACCGAGTTGGGCGCATTGATGCGGATTGGCTTGGACAACGGCATGACCGAAATCGCGCGCTTCACATGCGGCCGGTCTTCCACTTGCAGGCCTTTGGCGAGTTGCTCGTCGACCAGCTTCTGCAGGGACACTGACTCCAGGAACTCGACCATGCGCACGTTCAGCGACGCCCACAGGTCGTGTGTCATGCAGCGCGTACCTTCGCCGAGGCAATTTTCCTTGCCCGCACACTGGGTTGCGTCAATCGGTTCATCGACCGAGACGATGATGTCGGCTACAGTGATTTCCGAGGCCTTGCGCGCCAGCGTGTAACCGCCGCCCGGACCACGGGTCGACTCGACCAGATCATTGCGGCGCAATTTACCGAACAACTGTTCCAGATACGAAAGGGAGATCTGCTGGCGTTGGCTGATCGCCGCCAGCGTCACTGGTCCGTTACTCTGGCGCAAACCGAGATCGATCATCGCGGTGACCGCAAACCGGCCCTTGGTGGTGAGACGCATTGCTAACTCCTTCTAGTGGGTAGGACTGCCAATCCGGTCGGCTGACCAGTCTTTTGGACTGCCCGCCTGCCGCCAATCTGGTGCCCGTCCAGTTCGACCGTGTGCACCATAAGAGACCGGTAATTGACCGATGGATTCAAGTATAGCGAGAAACCGAGTGTTTTGCTCGGATAAGTAGACTGCTCAGTCACAAACCGTGATTTGGCGCAATTGGAGAGAGTGTCACCACGTTGTCGGCGCCAGAAGCGCCGAATAACCGCTTTTTCAGCATGGCCAACTGGTCGCGCACCTGGGCCGCCTGTTCGAAGGCAAGGTTGCGCGCATGTTCGAGCATCAACTTCTCGAGGCGCTTGATCTCCCGCCCAACGTCTTTCTCGCTCATTTCGCCAACCAGTGCCCGGCGCGCCGAGTCCTGTTCCAGCTTTTCCATCTCGCGGCCGGCCTTCTCGCTGTAGACGCCATCGATCAGGTCACGCACGCCCTTGACGATGCTGCGTGGTGTGATGTTGTGGAGCAGGTTGTGCGCAACCTGGCGCTCCCGTCGGCGCCGCGTTTCGCCAATCGCCCGGGTCATCGAGTCGGTCATTACATCCGCATACAGGATGGCGCGTCCGCGCAGGTTGCGCGCCGCCCGCCCGATGGTCTGGATCAGGCTGCGCTCGGAGCGCAGGAACCCTTCCTTGTCGGCGTCCAGAATTGCCACCAGCGATACCTCGGGAATGTCCAGCCCTTCGCGCAACAAATTGATGCCCACCAGCACATCGAAGGCGCCCAGCCGCAGGTCGCGCAGGATTTCCACGCGCTCCACCGTATCCACATCGCTGTGCAGGTAACGTACCTTGACGCCGTTTTCAGCCAGGTAGTCGGTCAGCTGCTCCGCCATGCGTTTGGTCAGCGTGGTGATGAGCACCCGTTCATGCAACTCGACGCGGATGCGGATTTCCTGCAACACGTCGTCGACCTGGTGCGTGGCTGGGCGTACCTCGACCTCGGGGTCAACCAGGCCAGTCGGGCGCACCAGTTGCTCCACCACCTGTCCGGCATGGTCCTGCTCCCACTTCGCCGGCGTCGCCGACACGAAGATCGCCTGGCGCATGCGGGTCTGGAACTCCTCGAACTTCAGTGGCCGGTTGTCCAGCGCACTGGGCAGCCGGAAACCGTACTCGACCAGGGTCGTCTTGCGGGACCGGTCACCGTTGTACATGCCGCCGAACTGGCCGATCAGCACATGGGACTCGTCCAGGAACATGATCGCGTCCTTGGGCAGGTAGTCAGTGAGGGTCGCGGGTGGGTCGCCGGGTGCAGCGCCCGACAGATGCCGTGTGTAGTTCTCGATGCCCTTGCAATGCCCCACTTCGCTGAGCATTTCCAGGTCGAACCGGGTGCGCTGCTCGATGCGCTGCGCTTCCACGAGTTTGCCCATGGCCACCAGTTCCCGGGAGCGTTCGGACAACTCCACCTTGATGGTTTCGACCGCCGCCAGCACCCGGTCGCGCGGAGTCACGTAGTGGCTGCTCGGGTAAACCGTGAAGCGTGGAATCTTCTGGCGGATGCGCCCCGTCAAAGGGTCGAACAACTGCAAGGTCTCGATCTCGTCGTCGAACAGCTCAATGCGAATCGCCATCTCGCTGTGTTCGGCCGGAAACACGTCGACCGTGTCGCCCCGCACGCGGAACTTGCCGCGTGCAAAGTCCTCCTCATTGCGCTGGTACTGCATCCGCACCAGCTGGGCGATGACGTCGCGCTGCCCCATGCGGTCTCCCACGCGCAGCGTCATGACCATCTGGTGGTACGCCTCCGGCTGGCCAATGCCGTAAATGGCCGAGACCGTGGCCACGATCACCACATCGCGGCGCTCCAGCACACTCTTGGTGCAGGACAGGCGCATCTGCTCGATGTGTTCGTTGATGGCAGAGTCCTTCTCGATGAAGAGATCGCGCTGCGGTACGTAGGCCTCGGGTTGGTAGTAATCGTAGTAACTGACGAAATATTCAACCGCATTGCGCGGAAAAAACTCCCGGAACTCGCTGTAGAGCTGGGCCGCCAGCGTTTTGTTGGGTGCAAAGACGATGGCGGGCCGGCCGAGTCGCGCGATCACGTTGGCCATGGTGAAAGTCTTGCCGGAACCGGTCACACCCAGCAGGGTCTGAAATACCTCCCCGTCATTAACCCCCTCGACCAGTTTGGCGATGGCCTGTGGCTGGTCTCCGGCTGGCGGGTAAGGCATGAAAAGCTCGAACGGCGATCCTGGAAAACGGACGAACTCGCCCTGCGCGGTTACTGCTGGCGCGTCGTCTGCGGCATGGTCAATCAGCGCTTCAATCGGGTGCAACATGGGTGGGGACCACCCTCCCGGGGCGGCGGGTAAAATTCTGGTCAACCGACAAGGGTACCGCAGTTGCCGATCCGTTGCCAGCCGCTCAGGGTGGCGCCACCCGGCACCTTGCCCGTCGGCAGTAGCAACAGCGAGAACCTCACCATGTCCCTCTTTACCGCCGTCGAGATGGCGCCGCGCGATCCTATCCTGGGTTTGAACGACCAGTTCGCCGCCGACACCAGCGCAACCAAGGTCAACCTGGGCGTAGGCGTTTATTACGACGACAACGGCAAACTACCGCTGCTGGAGTGTGTCGAGGTGGCTGAACGCAGCATGATGCAAACACCAAAAGCCCATGGCTACCTGCCCATAGACGGTCTTGCGGCCTATGACGCGGCCGTCAAGGACCTGGTGTTCGGTGCTGGCTCCGAACCCGTGGCATCCGGCCGGGTCGCGACCGTTCAGGCGATTGGTGGCACCGGTGGGCTGAAGATCGGGGCCGACTTCCTGCACAAACTCAGCCCCCGGGCAAAGGTCATGATCAGCGACCCGAGTTGGGAAAACCACCGCGCCCTCTTCACCACTGCCGGCTTCACGGTCGAGAGTTACCCCTATTACGATGCCGCCACCCGCAGCGTCGATTTCGCCGGCATGCTCCGCGCGTTGCGAGCAGCCCCGGCCGGCACGATCGTGGTGTTGCATGCCTGTTGCCACAACCCGACCGGGTACGACATCACTGCGGCGCAGTGGGACGAGGTGGTAGCGGTTTGCAAGTCCGGCAAACTGACGCCGTTTTTGGACATGGCCTACCAGGGATTCGGCTTCGGCATTGTCGAAGACGGCGCCGCCGTGCAGAAGTTTGCAGCCGCCGGGCTTGTTTTTTTTGTCTCCACCAGTTTCAGCAAGAGTTTCAGCCTGTACGGGGAACGCGTTGGGGCATTGAGCGTGTTGTGCGACAACCGCCAGCAGGCAGAACGCGTATTGAGTCAGCTCAAGATCGTGATTCGCACCAACTACAGCAACCCGCCGACCCACGGCGGTGCCATCGTGGCCGCGGTACTGGGCGACAAGACGTTGAGTCAATTGTGGGAGAGCGAACTCGGCGGCATGCGAGTGCGCATCAAAGCCATGCGCCAGAACCTGGTGGACGGACTCAAGGCGGCCGGTGTCAAACAGGACATGGGTTTCATTACCCGGCAAATTGGCATGTTCAGCTATTCCGGGCTGGGCAAGGAGCAAATGCTGCGACTGCGCAGCGAGTTTGGTGTCTATGGCACCGACACCGGTCGCATGTGTGTTGCAGCGCTCAACAGCAAGAACATCGCCCATGTGTGCGCATCCATTGCCAAGGTGATCTGACCCGGCACTCGCGCAAGCGGCTTCCTGTCAGGCTGTGCCATGGCCACGGTCAACGCCGAAGCGCGGCGCCGCTTCATCGCGCAAGTGCGGCAAAACCCCAACAACCACGTTCTGCTGGAGCGTTTGCCCGCGCTGAAGCTGCCCGACGCCTGGTTGGTGGCTGGCTGTCTGTTCCAGACGGTCTGGAATCTGACCTCCGGGCGCTCGCCGTCGGCTGGTATCAAGGACTATGACCTGTTCTATTTCGACGCCTCGGATTTGTCGGCGCAGGCCGAAGCCGCCGTCGCAGCGCGGGTACTGGCGTGCTGCCGCGATCTCGGCGTGACGGTGGAGGCGAAAAACCAGGCCCGCGTGCACACCTGGTACAGCGACCACTTTGGTTTTGCGTATCCCGCTCTGGTCGATTCGCGCGCCGGCATTGATCGATTTCTGGTGCCGTGCACCTGCGTCGGACTATCCCTGAATACCGCCCAGAGCGAACCTGCCCTGTATGCGCCCTATGGGCTGCTGGACCTGTACAGGGGTGTGCTGCGACCAAACCCCCTGTGTGACCACCGCCCCTTGTTCCGGGCCAAGGCAGGCAGTTATCGGCAACGCTGGAACTGGCTGCGGGTGGTGGAAGACTGAACACACGTCGGCCCGCGTGATGGCGGACGAAGACCCGGCACTGGAACTGGCTGCGGGTAGTGGAAGACTGAACACACCGCACCGGATCCGATTCCGGCTTCGGGCGGGATTACCAAACGCCGTGCTACTTTTTCGGATTGGCGTGTTGCTCGCGCAGGAACAGCTCGCGGTGCAGGTGCAGGAAACGTTTTCCCACCGACACCGTGGCATTGCGCGTGACGGCACTGAACCCGGCATCCAGGAAGTCGGAATACCCGGGTTTGCCCTGGAGATCAATTCCATCAAGAGAGAGGAACGCCATCCCCCAATCCGGGAACGCACGTTGTGTGATGGGCTCATCCCACATCAGATAGTTTCTCCGGTTGCGGGAATCCGCGCAGATCGACCGGTACAGCGCGAAGATCGCGTTGCGATCCCCCTCCAGCAACTGCATGAACTCCCGTTGCCGGTACACCAGCAAGCCGGTGATGCCATGGCGCGCGTTGCGTGCGCGGGCCTGGGCCAGCAGATCGAGAAGTGCGGCCTGCGACATGTCATGCGTGGCCCGACTGCAATAGGTCAGCTCATGCAGCGTCATGGCAGGATTCCAGGCCTCAGCGCACCAGCTGGTTGAGCTGGATGATGGGCAGCAACACGGCCAGCACAATCAGCATCACGACCATGCCCATGGCCACGATCAGGGCCGGCTCCAGGATGGTCGCCAGCCGCACCGCCTTGCGTTGCACTTCGTTGCCCAATTGGGCGGCGGCGCGTTGCAGCATCAGGGGCAACTGCCCGGTTTGTTCACCGAGTCGCGCAAACATCGCCAGCAAGCCAGGAAAACGCGCGTGGCGGGCCAACGCCGTTGCCAACGGGGTGCCCTCGCGTACCAGCAACAGCGCGGCCAGCGCGTCATTGCGCATAGCGCGATTGCCCAGGGTTTCGGCAGCGGCCTGCAAGGCGCGCAGGATCGGCACGCCGGCACCGGCGAGCATGGCCAGGGTATTGGCAAAACGCGCCGCGTTGTAACCGCGGGCCAGTCCACCCAGCAGCGGCACGCGCAAGAAGGCAGCGTCAAAGCGCGCTTGTGCCGTTTCGTTCTTCAGCACCTGGCGCAGCACCAGCCCCGCCAGCACCAGTGCCAGCAAAAAGGCCAGGCCATAGGCCCTCACCACGTGGCCAAATGCCAGCATGGCGACGGTCAGCCAGGGCAGTGCCTTCTTGGTACCGGCAAAAACCCCGGCTACTTGGGGCACAACATACGCCACCAGAAACATGACGATGGTGAGCGCGACGCCAGTCACGATGGCCGGATACAAGGCAGCACCGAGCAGGCGCGCCTTCAGTTCCAGTTGTTCGGCCAGATCGTCTGCCAGCCGCTCCAGCACCTGGCCCAGACTGCCGCTTTGCTCACCGGCCGCAACCACACCCACATAGATGGCGGAGAACTCGCGCGGGTGTTGCCCCAGCGCCTTGGCAAAACTGCTGCCGGCATTCACCTCGGAGCGCAGCCCTGCCAGCAGATCGCGTTGGCGCGGATCCTCGGCCTCGTCGCACAAGGCCGTTAAAGCCCGTTCCAGCGGCAAACCAGCCGTCACCAGGCCAGCGAGCTGGCGCGTCCACACGGAGAGCGCGGAGGCATCCAGCACGCGGCGCTCGAACAGCCGGATCGAGGAGCGCAGGCCGACCCGAACGCCATTGGCGGCGACCTGGCCACTGCCCACGAGGGAGACCTGCAACGGCACCAGAGCCTGCTGGCGCAACGCCGTACGTGCGGCACGCGCGGTTTCCGCCTCCAGCACCCCGCGCCGGGCGAGCCCCTGCGCGTCCAGGGCTTCGAATGAGAAAGCAGGCATGGGTCGGCCAGAAGGGATCAGTCGCGGGTTACGCGCACCACTTCCTCAGGCGCGGTGATGCCAGCCCGTACCAGCCGCTCACCGTCCTCCCGCATGAGGGTCATGCCGCCGGCGATGGCCGCCGCCCGGATGTCGGCCTCGGAGGCCACAGCGTGGATCTGCGCGCGGATCGCGTCGTTGGCGACCAGCAACTCGTAGACCCCGGTACGCCCCGCATACCCCGTGTGCCCACAATGCGAACAGCCTGCCCCCCGGCACACAACACACCATTTGCGCACCAGCCGCTGCGCCAGCACCCCCAACAGCGATGAGCTGAGCAGGAACGGCTCGACGCCCATATCGACCAGACGCGTGACTGCACTGGCGGCGTCGTTGGTGTGCAGCGTCGCCAGCACCAGATGGCCGGTCAGGGACGCCTGGATCGCAATTTGCGCCGTCTCAAAGTCGCGAATCTCGCCGATCATGATCACGTCCGGGTCCTGGCGCAGGATGGCGCGCAGGGCAAGGGCGAAACTCAAGTCGATCTTCGGATTGACCTGGGTCTGGCCAATGCCCGACAACTCGTATTCGATCGGGTCCTCGACCGTCATGATGTTGCTGCTGGTGGCGTCAAGCCGACTCAGCGCCGCGTAGAGCGTGGTGGTCTTGCCTGAACCGGTGGGGCCGGTCACCAGAATGATGCCGTGGGGTTGCGCGACGAGTTGCTCGAAACGGCGCAGCGTTTGGCCCTCCATTCCCACCGCTTCCAGGCTCAGCTTGGCGCCGGTCTTGTCCAGCAGGCGCAACACCGCACGTTCCCCGTGGGCGCTGGGAATGGTGCTGACGCGCACATCCACCGCGCGCGTGCCGATGCGCAGACTGATGCGTCCGTCCTGCGGCAGGCGTTTCTCGGAGATGTCGAGCTCAGCCATGATCTTCAGGCGTGATATCAGCGCGGCATGCAGGGCCCGATTCGGTTGCACCACCTCGCGCAGGGTTCCATCGACGCGAAAACGCACGCTGCTGTGGCGTTCATAGGGTTCGATATGAATGTCGCTGGCACCATCCCGCACTGCCTGCGTCAACAGCGCATTGAGCAACCGGATGATGGGCGCGTCGTCCGCCGCCTCCAGCAGATCTTCAACCGCCGGCAACTCCTGCATCATGCGTTGCAGGTCGGCATCCGACTCGACCTCACTGGCCACCAGCGCCGCACTGGACTCGCCCTGCGAATATGCCGCGCTGATGCGCTGCACCAGCTCTTCGCGCGGCATGCTGCTGACCGACGCAACGCTGAACTTGCGCAGTACCTCGCTGATAGCCGACACCGGTGTCGCCCCATGCACCACCAGCGCCGCGACGCCGCCGCTGTCCTGCAGCAGCAGTTGCTGCTCCCGTGCAAACGCGTACGGCAGAGGGAACTTCATCACGTCACCGGCTCGGGGCACCAGCCTTGTCGCCGCTGGCAGGGGCCGGTCTCACCTTCAGCGCCGGCAACGGGGGCGCGGTGTCGACCGATAACAACGCGTTCGGCAGTAGTTGCTGTTCGCGTTGGCCCGAGCGCATCGACTCGTAACGGTCGATCGACAAAACGTCTGAGGCCGCTCCATCGCGCACCACCACCGGGCGCAGGAAAACCATCAGGTTGGTCTTCTTGCGTGAGCGGGTCTCACTCTTGAACAGGTTGCCGAACAAAGGCAGGTCGCCCAGCCCGGGCACCTTGTCCTGGTTACCGGCGTATTCGTCCTGTAACAGGCCACCCAGCACCACAATTGCGCCGTCCTCGACCAGCACGTTCGATTCGATGGAGCGCTTGTTGGTAATCAATCCGCTGGCGGAGTTGATCGACGACGCCTGCACACTGGAGACCTCCTGGAATATGGAGAGCTTGACGGTGCCGTTTTCGCTGATCTGCGGCTTGACACGCAGCGTCAGGCCGACGTCCTTGCGTTCGATGGTCTGGAACGGATTGACCGAGCCGCCGCCCGACGCGGTATTGGTAAAGGACCCTGTGACAAAGGGCACGTTCTGGCCAATCACGATCTTGGCCTCTTCATTGTCCAGTGTCAGGAGGTTGGGCGTCGACAGAATATTGCCGTCACCGGTGGATTGCAGAAAACGCGCCAGGAATCCCAGCACGTAAACACCGTTGATGCGGTTGGCCAGGCCCAGATTGAGGCCGGTCCCGGGCACGGCTGTTCCGGCAGCGCCGCCGGCAGCCAGATTGATGATGTTGTTGCCGCCACTGCCAAAGTTGGTGCCCAGTATGCCAATGTTGCCGTCGCCGTTCTTGCCAATGGCACCTTGCCACTGAATGCCAAACTCGGCAGCCTTGTCTGCATTGACTTCGGCAATCAGGGACTCCACAAATACCTGTGCGCGGCGCGCATCGAGCTGGTCTATCACGGCGCGCAACTGGCGATACTGTGGTTCTGGCGCCGTGATCACCAGCGAATTGGTCGCCGGATCGGCCTGAATCTGGCCACCGGTCGACGGTTGCGCCGCCGCCGCACCGCCTGCCACGTTGCCTGGCGCCGCTGCCGCCGCTGCCGGAATACCGGCCAGCGCCGCGCGCAACGTGGCCGCAAGCTTGACTGCGTCGGCGTTCTTGAGGTAGACCACATATATGTTGCCGGTGGCATTGACCGTGGCCGGTTGGTCCAGCCGCTCCACCAGCGACTTGACCAGCGCCAGCCGTGCCGGATTGGCGGCGCGCAAAATCAATGAATTGCTGCGCGGCTCGGGGATGACCACGGTGCGAAACGCGTTGTCGACCTGCCCTTGCCCGGCCGCCGCGCCCCCTTGCACCAGCGTGAGCCGGGTCACCAGAACCGCCAGGTCCGAGGCGATCGCATGTTTCAGCTTCACCACCTCGACATCGGTGGCGTTTGGCAAATCCATCGCCGCGATGATGCTGGCCAAGCGCTGCAGGTTGTCCGCGTAATCGGTGATCACCAGCGAGTTGTTGCCAGGGTTTACGTTGATCGTGTTGTTTGGGCTGATCAGGGGCCGCAGTATCGCAACCAGGTTGTTCGCACTTTCATGCGCCAGCGGAAAGATGCGCGTGACAATCTGGTTCCCGCCCACCGTGCTCGGCGCAATGGAAACCGACGAAGCCTGCAACTTGCCTTCTGCTTCCGGCACCACTTTGGAAATTCCGGATGCGTCCACCACCGTGAAACCCTGCAAGCGCAAGGCGACAACAAACTGGTTGTACGCAGCGGCTGGTGTTATCGGCCGGTCGCTGGAAAGATTCATCGTGCCCTTGACGCGCGGGTCCACCACCATGGTGCGGCCGGTGATGACCCCCATCGTCCGGGCGACCGCTTCGATTTCGGCGCCCACGAAGTTCAGTGTGATCGGCTCACCAGGCCTTTGGGCCAGCGCAGGCCCGGGCAATCCGCCCAGCACCAAAGCCAGGATCGCCACTGCCGCAGGTGCCGCAAGCGGGTAGATTTTGTGCATGCCAGAGTCCCTGTTGATAAAACCACCATCCTGCCTGCCTGTCTGCCCAACCTCAACCGAACGACATCACCGAGCGCGGCCCCTGCCGACGCCCGATGATGTTGAGAAGGTTTCCCAGAGCCTCTTCCGACTGGCCGTCGGCCCTGGCCTCACCCAGAAAGCGCCACTGTGACCCGGACCATTGTCCATCTCCTGACAATTGCAGGCTGCCGCTCAGGGTTTGCAGCCGCAGCGTCGGCGCCGCAGCGGCGCCTTCGATGCGCACGCGGTAACTGCCCAGCGGCCGCAGGGTGGACAGGCTTGAGGTCACGCCCAGGGCATCAAGCTGCGCCGCACCCAACATCGACCAGCCGACGCCAGCCCATTTTAGGGACAGGCGCTCTGATCGCAGTTGCAAGGCGCCCTGCAGGCCGATGGTGTTCCAGGGCGCGCCCAGACCAGCGAGCACGGCGACCGGCCAATGCGAGGTGGCGTCGTCCAGCGCCAACTGGACGTCCCCCCAGCGCGGCGTCAGACGCGCCTGCAATGCCACCTCGGTGCAGCAACTCGCAGACAACTCGAGGCCGACATGGTCCCAATGTGGACGCAGTTTCCAGGCGACCCGGCCCGGCAAGGCCACGGTGACCTGGCTGCCCGGACCACCACCAACCAGCAGTTGGCCCTGACCGGTCCAGACCGTGCCGCTGCTGCCATGCAACTGCAGGCGCTCCTGCGTCATGGCAGACAGGGCCTGCGCCAGCCAGGAGGCCGGTGCCGTGCTGACCACCCCCACCAGCAATCCGACAGCGGCGCCGACCCCAGCCCAGGCAACCGTCATGTGCCAGCAGGCAAACTGACCACCAGTGTGCCCTCCCACACGGAGTCGGCACGCCGCAATTTGGCCTGTTCGACCACTGCGCCAGTGCTCTGGCGAATCTGCGCCAGCCACAGTGATACACCTTCCGCTGGCGCAGACCTGAAGGAAATCGTCACCCGGTCCGAGCCCGCATTGACCTGCACGCCGGGACCAAGGCGCTGTTGGGACACCGTCTCAAGCATGCGCATTGCGTCCTGGCGAGCGGGCAGAGGACGCTTCTGCATGTTTTTGGCTTCCGCCGCCATCGACTGCATCGCAGCCAGTTGCGCGTCCAGCAACTGCAGTCGTGCTGGCGTGTCGGCCAGGGTCTTGAGCGCTGGCGCCACCCCAAAGGACCACAGTGACAGCCCCGCCAGCAGCAAGGCGCCTACCGCAAGCCAGCGTTGCTCGCGCAAGGCCAGGCTTGTCCACCAGCCACGCACACGGGCACTCTGGTTCACAAGAAAACCTCCGCGTCATGCGCTGCGGTGCGAGCTAGTCTGGGGCGGCCCGGCGCCGCGCTCATAAGAAAACCTCCGCGCCAAGCGCTGCGGTGCGAGCTAGTCTGGGGCGGCCCGGCGCGGCGCTCATGGTCGCCCTCCCTTGCGCATCTGCAACTGCTCGCCGTCGAGCAATACCGCGTATCCGGCCAGCGCCAACTGGGCGTTCGCAGCCGTCAATTGTGTTGGATCCAACCCGGCGCCGGTCACGCGAAGATCGCCATTGCTGAAGTCGAGGGATTGCGCAGCCTCACCGCCAGGCAGTACACGGGCCAACTCCGCCAGCATCGCCTCCAGATCATTTTGACCCAAGGCGCCACTGGAACGTCGCAGCAGGGCGAGCTCACGCTCCATCTGCAATGGCGCATCAATCACGGTGCGCACGCCCGGGAACGATTGCATCAACAGGCCCCTGGCCTGCGCGCGTTTCTCCACCAGGCTCGTGTCAAGTCGCCATGCCCAGGCATTGAGCCCGGCCAGATTGGCCACCAGCAGGGCGACCACACCCCAGCGCACGGGCCGCCAGCGCGCGTCCTTCCACAACTGGCGCAGCCCCTGCGACCAGCGCCGCGCGATTCTGCTGCGGCGCGAGATCGCCAGATCGAACTGGGCCAGTTCCCACGGCGACTGGCCGCTGTGCAACAGTTGGGCTGGAAGCTCGACCACCGTGGCGGCGCGTTGCAACACGCGTTCAGCGACGGCCGCCACAGCGGTATGGGCGGACAGCGGCAAAGCGGCGAAATCCGACCCTTCCACGTTCTGCCAGGCTTGGCCCAGTTCCAGAGCGCCGCACAAGACTGCTTCTCGCTCAACCAGAATCAGGACAGTTGCATCGGGCGTTCCCACGGCCAGCAAACGCCGTTGCGCGGCGTCATCGCCCGCCGGCCAAACCTGCGGGACAACCCGCGTCACCGGGCGCCCGAGTTGTTCAAAACTGTCGAGCGCGGCACGCAGCCATGCGCGGTTGCAGACACTGACGGTGCGCGTACCATCGGCATTCGCCTGCGGACCCATCGCAAACGCGAGTGCGCCAGTATCGTCGAGCAAGCGGTCCTCCAGCAGGCCCGCAAGCACTCCCGGCAGTCGGGACGATGCCACCGGAGGGAGGCTGACCTGGTGCCACGACAACATGCTGGCCGGAACAACCAGGGTCAGCCGTTCCGCAGCTGGCAAGGCGGCCAACGGCGCGCTGCCATGGCGCTCTGGCGTACGCCCATCCAGCGAGACAACGTAATCCAGGGCGCCGCCGGTACACGGCCGATCATCTGGCAGGGCAACACACAAAATCCTTGGCATGGGCGCATTGTAAATACCGCGTCCGCAGCCACCAAAGGCCGGGCGCGCGAATCCCCACTCAGCGGCCGACGGGTGCAGCACCCGTACCGATCGGCGCGATCCGTTCGCGCCAGACGACGAAAACACCCAGGCCGTTGCGGTCCAGCAGCGAACGTTCTTCGACCACCAGGTGTTCCATGCGCAGCCGCCCATGAACCTCAAAGTAGCGCGTGGCCACACTGAACTGGCTGGCGCTCAAAGCGGCTGAGTCGGCGGGTAGTTCCTTTTGTGCGTCGGCAAGGTTGCGCAGGGGTGCCCGATCCCTGGCGCTGACCAGTTTGCGCGCCTGCGCCAGTTCCAGTCCGGCGATGCTGGCCGCGATCACCTCCGCCGACGCAGTATTGAGGTTCAACGGGGTGCGTGCCGGCAGCAGGACGAGGTGCGGCTGCAGGATAAGCAGACTCGCGGCCGAAAGGCCCAACCACTGCAATTGCTCGAGCCGCCGCGGCCGCAATTGCGCCACGGGCTTGTCGACTGTGTCGGGTGCCACCGATGTCGCCAGCAGCAACTGCTCGACCATCGTATCCAGCTCGCTGGTCTCCAGGCCCAGCAACTCAAACAGACGGGCAAAGGCCAGTTGGTCCGGCTCGGAGACCTTGCCGTCCGCAATCAGGTTGCGAACATTCATCCGGCCCTGGGCGTCAACGATGCGCCCGGACAGGAAGACATCGTCGGCATCCCCGGTGTTCTGGCGGTCAATCGCCAGAAAGCTGCTCAGCCGCGACTCCTGCAAAACGACGGCCCACGGTTCACCCAGATGGTCGGAGCCACTGGCGCGGGCATCCTCGCGCAAGATCAGCCGTGCCCAGTCCAGCGCCCCACCCAGCACCCAGCTCGCCTGTACCTGGGCGCGCTCGTTGCGCTCAACCTCGATATTGCGCCATTGGCGCCACAAGGCGGCGCTGGCCAGGGTGGCCACCAGGGCCACCGTCAACATCGCCAGCAGCAGTGCGGCCCCACGCTGGCGTTTCATGGGCTGCCCGCCACCAAGGTCGGTTTGACCCAGTCGCGCGTCAGTCTTCCATCCACCGACTGCCCGGATGACAAGTTCAGGACCAGACGCACACCGTCTGGCAAGACGGTCTGGCCGGCTGCGAAGGCTGCGCCCGCGTCGGCGGCACTCGACAACGGACTGCTCCAGGCGTTGTTGCGAAAGTAGAAAATCTGCCACTCGTCGATGGCGGCAACGACGGTTTCAGCCCTGCGCAACTCTTCGGTCGGGTTTTGGCCCCAGGCCGCAGCGTCGTCCCACGCCTGGCGCAAGGCCAGGCCTGTGCGCAGCGGGCCCGACTGCCAGCGCAGGAACTGCCGCTGCCCGTCGATCATGCGCGCGCCCCAGGCAACGACCCGGACATGGCCCGCATCATTGAGCGGGATTGCCTCCTCGACAACACCCGCAGCCACGCCGCCGTACCAACGCGTAATACGCAACACGCGCCCGTCAAAGTCCAGACCTCCGACCGGCGGCACCTGGGTGACGGAGTCCAGGTCTCGGCCCCATTGCGACATGGCAATCTGCAGCGTCAGCACATCTGCACTGAAGCGCCGCGTCTGCTCTTGCGCACCCAACATCGCATCCACGCCGCGCCAGGCCATCGCCGACATCAATGCCATCACGGCCAGGGCCACCAGCACCTCGACCAGCGTGAAGCCGCGGCCACTGCGGCGCGGCGCCCTCACTGCGCCACCCCGACCACGGTGGCCAGGCGTGCGACGGTGTACTCCCCATCAAGCACCTGCGCGTCGACGCGGCGGAAATTCGGGTTGGCGGTCGGTGCGACCGTGAGACGCCCACCAAAGGAGCGTTGCGCCTGGTCACAGGTAAAGGTCGATTCACCCATGGGCGGCGCCTGCCGCGTGAGCCGGATACGCACCAGTTCGTTCTCCGCGCACATCCGCGCGAGCAGGCTGTCCGCCTGGCGCTGCGCATGGTTGGTCAGCGTGATGGTGGCTTGCACCCCCGCAATCAAGGCGACCGCGACAATTCCCAGCGCCACCAGCACCTCAATCAGCGTAAAGCCGCGCAGCCGCCGCTTCATGGTGCGCGCTGCGCCGCCTGGGCGTCGACCACTACGGCAAAGGGGCGCAGGCCATCGGTCTCTACACGTACCGAGTACCGACCGGCACGTAGCACGATCTGCTGCGCTTCGATGATGGGCTCCGGGCCCAGCATTACACGGGTCGCCCCACTCACCACCGTTCCTTCGACCAGCCAGTCTTTGCGCACCGGTTCTTCCGAACCCAGACTGAGAATTTCGAAGCCAGTGGCACCGCCCAACCAAAACGCAGCGGCGCCGCTGGCGCGTGACTGGGAACGGGCAGCGTCGAGCATGGCGGCCAGGCGCTGGCCCTCACGCTCGAGCTGGTTGGCCGTACCGTCGCGCAGGGCAAACCCGACACCCGCACCCGCCATGGCAACGATGGCCACGACCAACATCAACTCCAGCAGCGTGAAGCCACCAATTCGACAGCCGCCCGGAGCTTGACTATTGCCAGGATCCGACATCTGCGTTCTTGCCCTCGCCGCCCGGCTGTCCGTCTGCGCCAAACGACAGGACATCCACCTCGCCCTTGAGGCCGGGGTTCAGGTACTGGTAGGGGTTGTTCCAGGGGTCGTTGGGCAACTTGTCCAGGTAAGCCTTCCAGTTCTGCGGAATCGGTCCGGCCGTGGGCTTGCCCACCAGCGCCGCCAAGCCCTGCTCCGCCGTCGGGTACCTCTGGTTGTCCAGCTTGAACAGCTTGAGTGCCTGCACCAGGTTGTTGATGTCCGTCCTGGCTGCCGTGGCGCGGGCGTCATCGGCTCGGTCGAGCACGTTGGGAACAATCAACGCAGCGAGCACACCAATGATGACCAGCACCACCATCAGCTCGATCAGCGTGAAACCGCGCCGGAGGTTTTGTCGCGCCACCATCGACAGGCGGGTCAACCATTTGCAACCGGGCCTGTTGACGCTATTGAAGGGCTCACGCACTGGCCGCGCAGCCCACAGGGCCAGGCGCGAGTGAGGCCGTGTGCCTTCGGCACACACCGATCGGGCCACAACGCCCTGTGGCCGGCCCGGCCCGGGTCCTTCGGATGAACCCTTGAAACAAACGCCCCCGGCGTTGCAAAGACCCAGCTTGGCCGACGCCAAACTTTCGCTCTGCGCCTTGATGGCCTTCGCTTTTTGCGTCACGTGAGTCCTCCAATAGCGTTAACAGGCCCTGACCCGGCAGCACCACAATTGGCAACCACTGCTGCATGATAATCGGCCATGGCCTTCAAATGGGTTCCCCGGATACTGGGCTTTGCCGTGTGGGCAGTGGCTGCCTACAGTGCAAGTTACTGGACGCTCCTGCACAGCACTACGGACAATGCGCCCCGCATTGCCGGCTCGGGCGTTGCAGCCGCCGCTACGGGCAACCCGGATAGCCTGGAGCGCATTTTCGGGCGCACCACAATCGCCCCAGTCGTGCTGGCAACGGTGCCAGTGGCGCCAGTGGCGCCGGTGATCGATCCCGCAGCGCGCTTCGCACTGACAGGTGTGGTGGCGAATCGCGGCAACACCGGCGTCGCCTTGTTGTCGGTCGATGGCAAGGCTGCCAGGCCGTTCCGGGTTGGCAGTCAGGTCGACGACACATTCACACTGAGCGGCGTGGCCGTACGTTCGGCCACCCTCGCGCCTGGCGATGGTGGTCCTGCGGTAACCATCAACCTTCCGGCCGTGGCCCGCGCTGCAGGGGAAGTCCGCCCCGCTCCGGGACTGGCGGCATCGGCACCTCGCCCCGTGAACTGACGCGGCCCACGCCGCTTGCCGCCCGGCATCGCCAAACCGATTGGCCAATCTGGAGTTCCACATGACCACACCACCCGCTACGCCGGCCAATGGCAGCGCCCATACCGGCCGCGTGGTATCACGGTTTGGCGCGCGCAGCACCGCGCTGCAGGTGATCGAAGGAATTTCCCTTCGCGGCAAGAATGCCATGGTGACCGGTGGTGCCGCCGGTCTGGGGCTGGAGACTTCGCGCGCGCTCGCGGCCGCCGGCGCCCTACTCACGCTGGCCGTGCGCAACACGGCCTAGGGCGAGGCGAGTGCGCTCCAACTGCGCAACGAGTACCCGCAGGCACAGGTCTCGGTGGCCCTGCTGGACCTGGCCGACCTGCGTACGGTTGCGCGCCTTGTCAATGAGTGGCAACACAGCGCGCGCCCGTTGCATGTGCTGGTCAACAACGCCGCCATCATGGCCTGCCCCTTGCAGCGCACGGCGCAGGGCTGGGAGTCGCAGTTTGCCACCAACCATCTGGGGCACTTCGCGCTCACCGTGGGCCTGTTGCCAGCGTTGTTGCAGGCGGCGCAGTCGAGCGGGGACACCCGTGTGGTGTGCCTGAGTTCGTCCGGCCACAAGATCGCGGCGGTGGATTTCGATGACATTCACTACCAACGGCGCGACTACAACAAGTGGAACGCTTACGGGCAGGCCAAGAGTGCCAACGCCTTGTTTGCCCTGGGCCTGCACCTGCGCTACGCGGCGCAGGGCATTACCGCCAACGCGGTCCATCCGGGCGGCATCATGACCGGCCTGCAGAAGTTCCTGCCGCTTGAAGAAATGCGCGCCCTGGGCTGGCTCAAGCCCGACGGAACACCACTGGATCTGTTCAAAAATCCGGCACAGGGAGCGTCCACCAGCGTCTGGGCGGCGACGGCGCCGGCCATCGCCGGACGCGGCGGTTTGTACCTGGAGGACTGCAACCAGGGTGTGCCGGCGGAACCTGGCAACCGGTTGAGCGGATATGCACCGCATATTGCCGACGCTGCAGCCGCGACGCGCCTGTGGGAGGTTTCACAAACACTGCTGCCAGCGAGACACTGACGGTGCACGGCTCGCCGCGTCACTCTGTAACCTCCACGCTGCGCGTTGCGGTGCCGTTCGCTTTGGGAGCGGCCCGGCAGCTTACTCGGTAACCTTCACGCTGCGCGTTGCGGTGCTGTTTGCTTTGGGAGCGGCCCAGCAGCTTACTCGGTAACCTTCACGCTGCGCGTTGCGGTGCTGTTTGCTTTGGGAGCGGCCCAGCAGCTTACTCGGTAACCTCCACGCTGCGCGTTGCGGTGCGGTTCGCTTTGGGAGCGGCCCGGCAGCTCACTGCCACTCACAACAAATTGGCTGCGCGCAGTGCCTGCAATGCCTCCCGGTCCTGCGCGCGTGGACTGCGCAACAGGAAAAAAACCATCGCGTAGCGAGAGGCGAACGCCATCGGCACGCCGGAGCGCAGTATCCCGGCAAACTGCGAACCAAACTCCCAATTTCCCCAAGTGGCCAAGTCGGAGGCGACTATGCCGGCGTGTGCCGGATTGCCTCGCACCAAGGTTTGGTAGGCCGCAACGACGCGGGCCCGCGGCAAGCGCATTCCGTCGTTGGCATGGACACCCAAGGCCAGCACCGCCGCCTGAATCTCAGCCTCGGTCCGACCCGGCCCAGCAAGGTAGTGCGTCTCCAACCACACCACGCCTGCAACGCCGCGAATTTCCAGGATTGCAGCGAACAGCGCCGACAGTTCCGGCACACCGATGCCGGATGGCGCACTGGTCAAGTCGGCAACCAGTCGAAGCGCGTCGGGCTCAGCACCCACAAATCCCAGTAGCAATGCGTACAGCGGACGGCGCCGTGCCAGCAAGGGATCAGAGACCCAGCGCCGGACCTGTGCCGCCGATACATGGCTCTTCAAACTGCGCATGGCTCCATACGGCGCCTGCGCGACTTCCTCATACGCGGTCCGAGCGATCAGCGGCTCGGCGTGCTCCAGGTCCGGTCCGAACAAGGCCAGCCGCGCATTCCAGCCGGGCCCGTCGGTTGGCGGAGTCGACCGCAGTTCCATCACGCGTTTGAGCCAGCCGGCACGCGCAAGCGGCAGGTTTCCTGCTGGCCGCCACTCCTGCGTCGAGGCGCGATAGAGCAGCAGCACCGCGATTCCTGCGCCCGGCGCGGTTTCCAGCGCGCGCTGCGGCAAAACCGGCAAAGGGCGGTCCGTTTGCGGCCCCTTGAGCCACTCGACGGCGCGCAACACGGTGCCGCGATCTCCGGGAACGGCCAGCACCGCCGCGTCCGCCGCTTGCAACTGGTAGAGCAGCGTATCGCGCGCGTCCGAAGGGGCGCAGATCGGGCAGGCGAACGCACTGCCGCCAGCGGCCAGCAACAGGCACGCGATACGCCGAACAATGGCTGCCCAGGGCTTCAATGACAACCCTCCACAATGATTCTGGAAACCGCAGTTGACCGCTTTCTTGCGCTGCATAAGCCTATGCACTCCAGCTTTCGTGCCCACGCAAAAGGTCACCGCAAGGGTGACAGCGCCACGCACCCGGCTGCTGCCGGGCTGCAGCAGGCCTTTCGGTATCATGCACCAAACCACCATGGATCGGGTCTGTTTGCCGATCCGCCAGCAGCGGAGCCCCCATGACGCGACTCGGAACCATCCTGATCGGTCTGCTTGGCCTGGCCCACAGTGCAGCCTGGTCCTGGAGCAACCATACCTTGGTCGCCTACCGCGCACTGGAGAAAATGCCCGAAGTAGCCAGCGCTGCACCGGTCACGGTGCAAGCGCTGGAAGTTTTCCTGAAAGCCGAAGAAAAAGCCATCGCAAACTTGTTGGCCAGCCAGGAATCGTGGGCGCGCCGCCACATCGAGTCGTATGCGCCGCGCCCGGACAGTCTGGCATTTGTGGCGAACGCGGCACGCGGCGACGACGCGCGCCGGTTGGCATTCCTGATGGCCCTGCGTGTTTCGCCGGCCAGCAAATTCGCCCTCTTCCTGCAACCCGACACCCGCACCGTTCCCGAAGCTGTGCCGGCTTTGCCGCATTCGGATGTCAACTTCCTGCCTGAGCAAGCCAACTCGCCGTACCGGTACGTCGCGATCCGCGCGGGCGAACAGGTCTCGGCGCTGAGTGTCGTCGCCACCGCGTCAAACGAGCCAGACTATGGACTGGACATCAACCTGTGGGAGGACAGCCCGTCGCAATGGGGCAAAGTGTACGGATTCGGCAAGATCCCCTTCGGCAATCCCGCGCTGTACTTCTCCACGCAAGCGCCCTTTCACATGGGTTTCTACCACCAGGACTGGATCATCTTCAAGGCGGCCCCATTCATCAAGCGCACCTTCCCGCTGCTGCGCATCCACCAGTACAGTGGCCTGGCGGCCCTGGCATTCCGCAGCGGCCACGACTACTGGGGCTGGCGCTTCACCGGGCTGGCCTTGCATTACATCCAGGACCTGACCCAGCCCTACCACGCCAACCTGGCGCCGGGAGACTCCACAATCCGCATGATCAGCGCCAATTTGCTGTCGATGGCAGGGATGCCGAAACAGCGCGATGACCTGATCGTCCTGTTGTCGAATCGCCACCTGGCTCTGGAAAAGTACCAAAACGAGCTGCTCATGGCCTCGGCCAGGGCAAAAAAGGACAGCGCGCTGGACTTGGCCTTGCGCAAGATTGAGCTCGATACTGCCTACCCGCCATGGTCAGACCTGTACGCCCGCGACGTCGTCGCGAAGGAGGCATACGCCGCCGGTGCCGCCATGGCCAAAGCCATCGTGGCGGCGATGCCCGCCAGGTTTGTCTCGGA
>Ga0105048_10003215_pt1 | contig 26732 bp, 22 predicted proteins | sample MAT05_FD_78382 | JGI IMG/M metagenome (GOLD analysis project Ga0105048, IMG submission 78382) | Freshwater microbial communities from Lake Fryxell liftoff mats and glacier meltwater in Antarctica - MAT-05 | ecosystem: Environmental > Aquatic > Freshwater > Ice > Liftoff microbial mat | place...
CCGCCACCGCCACCGCCACCGCCACCGCTCAGGTCTCAGAAGAAGCCATCTCGCAGCCGGCGTCTGAACCTGACATCGCCGTGCCTTTGCAAGCCCCTGCCGGTGGCCAGCCGGTACCGGTCTACGCCACCCGGCTGCCACCGGCCAGCACGCTGCAGTTTGAATGGCGCCGTGGTTTGGCCGTCGGTGTCGCTGAACTCGACTGGCAGCCTGCCGCCGGCCATTACCACCTCACGCTGCAAGCACAAGCCCCGCGGGCGCCGACACAGGGTTGGACCAGCCAGGGTGGTTTCGACGCCGCCGGCATTGCCCCGGTGCGCTACACCGAAAGCCGGCGTGGACGCGACCTGCGCGCGGCCAATTTCCAGCGCGACAGTGGTCGCGTTTCCTTCAGCGGGCCTGCCATTGAACACACGCTCGTGCCCGGGGGTCAGGACCGCCTGAGCTGGATGCTGCAGCTGGCCGCCGTGGTGGCTGCCAACCCGGCGCTGGCCGAGCCCGAAGCCCAGGTCTCGATCTGGGTGGTGGGCACCAGAGGTGACGCCACCGTCTGGACCTTCACCGTGCAGGGCAGCGCCGCGCTGGACCTGCCGGCCGGGCGTGTCGAAGCCGCCTTGCTCCTGACACGCGAGCCTCAACGTCCCTACGACACGCAGGTGCAGGTGTGGCTGGACCCCGCGCGCCACCACCTGCCGGTGCAGGCCCTGCTTCGTGTGCGCGGCACCGGTGAAGGCAGCGAGTTCCGCTTGCTGGCCTTGAAATGAGGGCCGCCGCGCCCCAAGTCAGGGGTCTGGAGGTTCACCGATGCAGATGCTCTACAACTCGGACAGCTTTGTCGTCGTGCAGTTTGTCGCCCCGGCCGACGCGGCCGCAGCGCCAGCCACGCAGGGCGCTCACAGCGGCTTCGAGATCGTCGACAAGCTCGCCGGCAAAGAAATCTATTTGCAGGGCGCTGTCGCCGATTCTTTCCAGCGCGGTGTTGAAGCCCTGGTGCAGCAGGGGCCCAGCGAAGAGAAGCTCGACGCGTTCATCGCCGGTTTCACGGTGTTGGCGCAACAGCCGGTGGTGTTGCACTAGTCCCTGCTGATCCCTGCTGATCCCCGCTGATCCCTGCTGATCCCTGCTGAGCGGGCATGCCCGCCCGGCACGGCGGCGGGGCTTGTCGATGTTGCCGGGCTGGGCCAAGATCAACGCCATCCCGGCTTGAGGGCTCATGGGCCTGAAGGCTGTCACCGCCAACTTGGGAAGCCCATGGCCCGAGCGCTTGCCGATTCGCGCTGCCTGCTGTCTCCCGGCCTGGCCGAAGCCCCGGTGATGGACACGCTGTGCTCGCACTTCGTGCTCACGCTCACCCTTCACCAGGCCGGCCGTTTCAACCTGCGGCGCGACTGGAACAGCCTGTTGTCATTGGTGGGCCGCCACCTCGTGTGGCCGGCGCCCGTGCTGGCGCGGGTGCGTGGCTTTCTGCAGCAGCGCTGCAAGGGCAACCCGCAGTGGAAAGGTCACGAAGCACTGTCCGACCAGGCCTTTCTGGACAAACACGGCCCCTGGCGCGGCCCCTACGAAGAGGGCACGCTCTTTTTTTACATCGACGAATACATCAAGGACGCGCCCAAAGACCTGCTCACCGTGCTGGCCACCACCTGCGACTGGCTGGCGCGGCGGCTGAAAAAGGAAAGCACGCTGGTCCAGAAGAACATCGACGCACTGGCCGGCCTGCTGCAGCTGAACCCGGCCGAACGGGCCCTGCTGCTGTACGGCACGCTGGCGCGCTACCAGCGCGATCTTCGTGGCCTGCTGGTCGAGTTCAAGGTCAGCAACGCACAAGAGGCCTACGCGGCCCTGGCAGCCGTGGCCGGCGTCGAAGCGGGTGAAGTGGCCGAAGCGCTGCGTGCCGGTTCGCGGCTGGAACGCATCGGCATGATCGAAAACCTGATCTCCGAACAGAACATCACCGACCTGGCCGACCTGATGAAGGTCAGCGAACAGTTGCCACCGGTGCTGATGCGCGAATACCGCGCACCCGGCGAGTTGATGGCGGTGTTCACACGCCCGGTACCCAAGAGCGAGTTGCAGCCCAGCGACTTTGCCTTTGTCGATGACGACGTTCAGGTCATGACCTCGCTGCTGCGCAACGCCACGCAGCGCAAGGAAGCCGGCGTCAACGTGCTGCTGTACGGCCCGCCGGGCACGGGCAAGACCGAACTGGCCAAGGTGTGCGCGGCGGCGGCCGGACTGAACCTGTACGAGGTGGAAAACGCCGACCGCGACGGCAACAGCCTGTCCGGACGCGACCGCTACCGCAGCCTGCAGATCAGCCAGGTCTTCCTGAAGGGCAGCCCCGACGTGGCGTTGCTTTTTGACGAAGTGGAAGACGTGTTCCCGCCCATCAGCAGCGAAGCCGCGCAATTGATGGCGCGACTGGACAGCAGCGACGCTGGCGCGGGCGGTCTCAGCAGCAGCGTCAGCGGCAAGGCCTGGGTCAACCAGATCCTGGAAACCAACCCGGTGCCGGTGATCTGGGTCACCAACCGCATCGAGCAGATCGACCCGGCCTTTCGTCGTCGCTTCCAGTACCACCTGCTGTTGAAAAGCCCACCGCCGGGGGCGCGCGAAGGTCTGGTCACGCGCGCGCTGGCCGGGGCCACGGTGAGCGAAGGCTTTGCCGCCAGGCTGGCCGAACGGCGGTCGCTCACGCCAGCGCAGATTCGCACCGCCGTGCGTTTTGCGCGCCTGGCGCAGCCCGATGCGGCCGAGCCTGATGCCTTCGAGGCCCTGATCGAAAGGCAGCTGGGCAATGCCGACAAGGCACTGGGCGCCACCCGCAGCGAGCGCGGCGCACGCGCCGTGGTCACGGCCTACGACCTGACGCTGCTGAACATCGAATCGCGATTCGAGGTGCCGCGCATCGTGCAGGCACTGCAGCGGCGCGGCCATGGCACGCTGTGTTTTCATGGCGCACCCGGCACCGGCAAAACCGCGCTGGCCGAGCACATCGCCAGCGTGCTGCAGCGGCCCTTGATGATTCGCCAGACCAGCGACATCGCCAGCAAGTACGTGGGCGAAACCGAACAGAACATGGCCAAGATGTTCGAAGAAGCCAGCACCGAAAGCGCGGTGCTTCTGCTGGACGAAGCCGACAGCTTCTTGCGCAGCCGCCGCCTGGCCGAACGCAACTACGAAGTCACCGAGGTCAACGAGATGCTGCAGGGCATGGAGCGTTTTGCCGGTGTCTTCATCTGCACCACCAACCTCTTCGACGAACTGGACGAAGCCGCGCTGCGCCGCTTCACGTTCAAGATTCGCTTCCACCCACTGACGGGCGAACAGCGTGTGCGCATGTTCACGGCCGAAGCCCTGGGCGGCGACGCCACTGGGCTGACGGCCGAACAGACGACGCGCCTGACGGCGCTGGACCAGTTGGTGCCGGGCGACTTTGCGGCCGTGCAGCGGCAGGTCGACATCCTGGGCGAAACCTTCGAGCCCGACGAGTTTTTGTCGCAGCTGGAAGGTGAGCACCGCGTCAAACCCGAGGTGCGGCATCGCCGCGGCATCGGTTTCAAGACCTGAACCGACTGCGCAGGTCCCACTGCCAGGGCCCGCGTCGGGTCTGCCCCGCTCAAGGGCCGAGCCCCGGCGCCGATAAAGCCGCATGAGTTCATTTGCCGCAGACATCTGGACGCTTGCCAGCGGTGACCCCCTGGCCTGGGGCCTGCTCGCCAGCCTGGCTGCGCTGGCGCTGGCCGTGGTGCACCTGTTCAGGTTGGCACGCAGCCGCCAGCGGCTGCGCACACGGCTGCGTGCCGCGAGCGCGCACATCTCCGACATGGGCCACCGCGACCCATTGACCGGCCTGGTGTCTCGCGCCGAATTTGAGTCGCTTCTGGAAGCCGAAGTGGCCCGGGTCGATCATGGCGAAGGCCCGCTGACTTTGATCTACCTGGGTCTGGACGGTTTTCGCACCATCAACGAGTCATACGGGATGCGCGTGGGTGACGGGCTGCTGATCGAAGTGGCGCTGCGGCTGTCCGACCTGGTGGGCTCTGCGCCCGAGGTGGCGCGCGTGTCCAGCGACGAATTTGCGCTGATGCTGCGCACCGGCAAGGCCGACTCCGTGGCGCGCGTCGGTGAACTGCTTGAGGCGCTGAACAGCCCCTTCAATGTGGAAGCGCTGACGCTGCAGCTGAGTGCTTCGATCGGCATCGCCTGCTACCCCGACCACGGTTCGCGTCCCCGGCTGCTGAGCAACGCCGCTCTGGCCATGCGCGCGGTCAAGCTGGTCGGCGGCGCTGGCCACGCCTTGTACGACCCGGCGATGGGCGTGATCATGCGCGAACAGAACGAACTGCTGCAGGACCTGAGGCACGCCGTGGCCCGCCATGAACTGCAGCTGGTCTACCAGCCCAAGGTCGACGCGCGCACGCTGCAGATCACCGCAGCCGAGGCGCTGCTGCGCTGGCAGCACCCGCAACGCGGCGTGGTCAGCCCGGTGGTGTTTGTGCCGCTGGCCGAAAGGCACGGCCTCATCGCCGAAATCGGCCTGTGGGTCATCGAAGAAGCCTGCCGTCAGGCTGCGCAGTGGCGCGAGGCCGGTTTGCGCATGCGCATCGCCGTCAACATCTCGGGCCACCAGCTGCGCCGCGAAGACCTGGTGGATCAGATCAAAGCATCGCTGCTGCGCCACCGCATCCCGCCGGGGCGCATGACCTGCGAAATCACCGAAACGGTGGCCATGGAAGACACTGCCATCACCCGTCAGGCCTTCGAGCGGCTGCGCCGCGCTGGTCTGCACGTGTCGATCGACGACTTCGGCACCGGACACTCCAGCCTGGCCGCCCTGCGCCGACTGCCTGCTGCCGAGCTGAAGATCGACCGCGCCTTCGTGGCCGACCTGGACGAAGGCTGCGCCGGTGTGGACAGCGCACGGTCTATCGTGCGCGCCATCGTGCAGATGGCCCATTCCTTGAACCTGCGAGTGGTGGCCGAGGGTGTCGAAACCGAGGCGCAACGGGATGAGCTGCTGCGCCTGGGCTGCGACGAACTGCAGGGCTTTTTCTTTGCCCGGCCGATGACCGCAGCGGCGCTGGGCCTATGGGCCGAGGGCGAAGACGATGTGGCGGGTTCGGCCTTCAGCCCGTCATTGTTCGATGCCACGGATGCCATGCCGATGGGGCCCGAACTGCACCGATCACGCAATTAGGGGGTTGTGCAGCGACTTTTTCCTCTTTTGGAATGATGCTGCTGCACACAAAACCCGTGCGCGTGGATGAGATGATCCAGTTCCCATGAACTTGACCCGTCAACACCATCAATGACCTCTGCCGGTGACTCCTCGCTGCTGCTGTGGGCAATGGCCGCCGTGGTGATGATGCTGGCAACGCACCTGTTCGTGGCCTGGATACGGCGCGCCCAAGGCAATCAAAGCTGGCGCCAGAATGTCGGCCCGGTCCTGCTGGCCGGTGGCGCCTTGGGCTTGGGCATGACCAGCGCCATGGTGCTGGCCATGTCGGCCGAGGCCCTGTCTTTTCCGCTGGGCTACCGCTGGCTGGCGGTGCCTGTGCTGGCGCTGGCGCCGCCGCTGATGTGCCTGCCCGCCGCCTGGTGGCTGGTGAAGCGACAGAACTGGCTGGCGCTCGTGGGCGCAGGTCTGCTGCTGGCCCTGGTGGCGCTGGCGGTGCAGGTGGGCTGGATACTGGCCGCGGGGCTGCGCCCGGGCATCCGTTGGAACTTTGTGCTGCTGGGCGCTGCCGGCGCGCTGCAGTTCCTGGGCTTCGTGGCTGCCTTGTGGCTGGCCTATTCAGACGCCAGCAGCGATGGCGCCCGCAAGACGCTGTGGCGTGTGGGCGCGGCTGCCTTGCTCACGATCACGCTGCTGACGGGCCAAGAGGTGGTGGTCAGCGCCATCGGACTGCTGAGCCAGGTGGGGTCGATCTACCAGCGCGAGGCCAGCTCGACCTGGTTGTGTCTGGTGGCTGGCGCCCTGGTGCCCACCTTGATGGCGGTGATGTCGCTGGACGTCTTCTTGCGCACCAGCGGCGAACGCCGCCGCAGGCACGGGACCGTCGAGCTGAACATGCCCAAGCGCCGCAAGCGGCGGCGCAAGTACCGCGCGCTGTAACAAGCGGCTAAAGCTGCTCCCAGGGCAGCCCGTCGTGCCGCCAGCCGTTGAGCCGACCCCGCTGGAAGTGTTCATCCAGCTCACCCTCAAATCCATGCAGCACATTCACCACCTGCTGGAATCCGGCCGCTTCCAGCGCGTGGCCGGCGTCGATGGTGCGCTTGCCTGAACGGCACAACAGCACCACCGGCTGATCGGGCTTGCCGCCTTCGCGCTGCACCTGCTGCACAAAAGCGGCTGCGAGGGCCTGCATCTCGGGGTATTCGTACCAGGCGATGTGCACCACGCCGGGCGGGTGACCGACGTAGAGGTATTCGATTTCCATGCGCACGTCCACGAACAGGGCGCCGGGGTGTTCTTGCAGGAACTGCCAGGTCTCGCGGGGAGTGAGATGCTTCATGCGCAGGGGGTTGACGGGCTTCCTACAATCGGATGATGAACGCTCAAACCGAACGAACTGCACCTGAGGCCGGCAGCCCGCAGCGCGCTGCGAAGCAGGCCTACTCACGGGGTGCCGCGCTGCCTGCGATTCTGCAACAGCGCATCGCCATCATCGACGGTGCCATGGGCACGATGATCCAGCGCTACAAGCTCAGCGAGGCCGACTTCCGGTCCGCGCGTTTTGCCGACCATGGCAAGGACCTGAAGGGCAACAACGACCTGCTGGTGATGACACGGCCCGACGTGATCCGCGAGATTCACGGCCAGTACCTGGCCGCCGGCGCCGACATCATCGAGACCAACACCTTCGGCGCCACCAGCATCGCGCAAGAAGACTACGGCCTGGGCCACATCGCCCGCGAGATGAACGTGGCCGCCGCGCGTGTGGCCCGCAGCGCGGCCGACGAGCACAGCACCCCCGACAAGCCGCGCTTCGTGGCCGGTGCCCTGGGCCCCACGCCGCGCACGGCAAGCATCAGCCCCGATGTCAACGATCCGGGCGCACGCAACGTCAGCTTCGACCAGCTGCGCCAGGCCTACCGCGAACAGGCAGAAGGCCTGCTGGAAGGCGGCTGCGACCTGTTCCTGGTGGAAACCATCTTCGACACGCTCAACGCCAAGGCCGCGATCTTTGCGCTGGACGAGCTGATGGAAGACACCGGCGAGCGCCTGCCCGTCATCATCAGCGGCACCGTCACCGACGCGTCGGGGCGCATCCTCAGCGGCCAGACGGTGGCCGCCTTCTGGCACTCGGTGCGCCACGCGCGTCCCTTGGCCATCGGCTTGAACTGCGCGCTGGGCGCTGCGGTCATGCGCCCCTACATCGAAGAGCTGTCCAAGGTGGCGGCCGACACCTACGTCAGCTGCTACCCGAATGCCGGCCTGCCCAACCCGATGAGCGAGACCGGCTTCGACGAAACGCCCGACGTCACCGGCGGACTGATGGAAGAGTTCGCCCGCTCGGGCTTCCTGAACATCGCCGGTGGTTGCTGTGGCACCACACCCGATCACATCGCCGAGATAGCCAGGCGCTTGGGCACCTACCGCCCACGCAGCCGCCACGACCCGCTGTTCAGCACACTCTTGGCGGCATAGGGGCATAGGGGCATAGCGGCATAGGGGCATGGCGGCGAAGAGACCAAGCCGAGTGCGTGGATCGGGCTCCGCCGGTCCACTGCACAGCACCCCCTCGGGGGGCGGGCCCGCACCGAGCCAGCGCCTGCGCGCTGGCGAGTGGCTGGCGAGCGCTGGGCCGCATGCAGGCGGATCAGCAGCGACCGGAGGGAGCGTGGGGCCTAGATCTCGATCTTCGTTCCGAGCTCGACGATTCGGTTCGTCGGCAGGTTCAAGAAGTCGGCTGCCCCGGCAGCGTTGCGGTGCATGCTGGCAAACAGCTTCTCGCGCCACATCGCCATGCCACCGCCGAAAGTGGGAATGACGGTGTCGCGGCTCAGGAAGTAACTGGTCTCCATGTCGTCGAGCTGCACACCCCGGCCCTGCAGCAGCTTCAGCGCTTCGGGCACATCGGGGTCGTTCTTGAAGCCGAAGTGCAGCGTCACCTGCCAGCAGTCGTGGCCCAGTGGCTGCACCTGGCAGCGGCGGTTGAAGCCGATCCATGGCACCTCGTGGTGCAGCACGGTGACGAACAGGTTCTGCTCGTGCAGCACCTTGTTGTGCTTGAGGTTGTGCAGCAGCGCGAAGGGTGTGGAGCCGGCTTCTGCACTCAGGAACACGGCCGTGCCCGGCACCCGCAGCGGCGGGCTGATGAACACCGATTCCAGGAACGGCTCCAGCTCGACCGATTCATCGCGCAGACGCGCGGTCAGCAGCCGCCGGCCAGACTTCCACGTCATCATCAACGTGAACATGCCGGCGCCAATAAGCAGCGGGAACCAGCCACCGTCGAACACTTTCACCACGTTGGCGGCAAAAAACACCACGTCCACGACGAAGAAAAAGCCGGTGGCCGCGATGCACAACGCCAAGGGCAACTTCCACGCATAACGAATGACAAAAAAGGTCATCACGGTGGTGATGGTCATGTCGATGGTCACCGCCACGCCGTAAGCCGACGCCAGCGCGCTGCTGCTGCCAAAGACGACCACCGCAAACACCACAAACACGTAAAGCGACCAATTGACGAAAGGCACGTAGATCTGCCCCGTCTCGCGCACGCTGGTGTGCATGAGCCGCAGACGCGGGATGTAACCCAGTTGCACCGCCTGCTTGGTGACCGAAAACGCGGCCGTGATGAGCGCCTGCGAGGCAATGACGGTGGCCGCCGTGGCCAGCACGATCAGCGGGTACAGGGCCCATTGCGGCGCCATTTCGTAAAACGGGTTCTTCACGTTCTGCGGCTGCAACAGCAGCATCGCGCCCTGACCGAAATAGTTGAGCAGCAAAGCTGGCATCACCACCACCAGCCAGGCCAGGCGTATCGGCTTCTTGCCGAAGTGGCCCAGGTCGGCGTACAGCGCCTCGGCGCCGGTCACGCACAAGACCACCGCGCCCAGCGCCACGAAGGCCACGCCGGGCTCCGACCAGATGAAGCGCAGGGCCCAGTGCGGGGACAGCGCTTCCAGCACACGCGGGTTGTCGGCGATATGCGTCAGCCCCAGCACAGCCAGCACCACAAACCAGGTCAAGGTGACAGGCCCGAACCAGCGGCCGACAGCAGCCGTACCGAAGCGCTGCGCGGCAAAAAGCGCCGTCAGCACCACCAGCGTCACCGGCACCACGTAGCGGTGCAGGCCGGGTGCGGCCACTTCCAGACCTTCGACCGCAGACAGCACGCTGATGGCCGGTGTGATGACACCGTCGCCAAAAAAAATGGCGGTGCCGAAGATGCCCAGCACCAAGAGTCGCGCGCGCAACGCGGGCCGGTCCTTCACCGCTTGCGAGGCCAGCGCCAGCATGGCGATGAGGCCACCTTCGCCGTTGTTGTCGGCGCGCAGGATCAGTGTCACGTACTTCAGCGACACCACCACCGTCAGTGTCCAGAACACCAGCGACAGGATGCCCATGATGTTGGCCGGCGTCAGCGGCACGCGGCCATGGCCGAAGACTTCTTTCAGCGCATACAGCGGGCTGGTGCCGATGTCGCCATAGACCACACCCACCGCGGCCAGCGTCAGCGCAGCCAGGGCTCCGGTCTTGGGGCGGGTGCGATCGGCGCTCATCAGGAGTCGGCGATTGTGCGCCTGGACAACGGCCGATGTTGCGGTGCAGCATCAACGCCACAGCGACGCACTGCGTCTTAACAGCGTCGTAACAACGGCAGATCAGGAAGCAACCTTAGCCCCTGTCCACCCGCGGAGCGCAACAGCGCCCGGATGCAGCTTCAGTCGTAGTTTTCCGCGTCCGGGTCCGTGGCTTCCAGCTCGTAGGCCGCGGCCAGCATCGCCAGCCGGCCGATCACGCCGTACATGTAAAAGCGGTTGGGCGCGCTGGCGCCGGGTTTGGCACCCAGGCGTGGCAACTGGCTGCTTTCGGCAAAGGCCAGCGGCACGAAGCTGGAACCCGGGCCGCCCAGGTTCTCGTCGGTGCCACGGTCGGCGTGCACGCGGTAGAAGCCACCCACCACGTAGCGGTCGACCATGCACACCACGGGTTCGGCCACGGCGCGGTGGATGCGCTCGTAGCTGGGCACACCTTCCTGGATCAACACGTCGGTGATGGCTTGCCCGTCCTTGGCCAGGCCCATGCGGTCGCACAGCTGCCGCGGGTTGTCCAGTTCCTTGGCGTCGCGCACGGTCAGGATGCCCTGGCCGCGGTTGCCATGGTCGGCCTTGACCACCACAAAGGGCCTTTCGTTGATGCCGTATTCCTTGTACTTGCGCCGCACCTTGGCCAGCGTGGCGTCGACATTGCTGCGCACACATTCCAGGCCGTCGGCGCTGTCGCAGTCGACTTCTCCACAGGGGCTGCCCAGCGGATTGATCAGCCACGGGTCCATGCCCAGCAGCTTGGCAAACTTCTTGGCCACCTCTTCATAACTCTGGAAGTGACGGCTCTTGCGGCGCACCGTCCAGCCGGCATGCAGGGGCGGCAGCAGGTACTGTTCGTGCAGGTTGTGCAGCGCGCGCGGGATACCCTGCGCCAGGTCGTTGTTGAGCAAGATGGTGCAGGGGTCGAAGTCCTTCAGCCCCAGCCGGCCGCGTGTGCGCAGCAGCGGCTCGATCATGATTTCGCCACCATCGGGCAGCGGCAGCATCTTGGGCTCGATCAAAGCTTCATCAGCCGAACCCAGGCGCACGTTCAGGCCAGCCTGGGTGAAGATCTGCACCAGCCTTTGCACGCTGGTCATGTAAAACGGATCGGCCGTGTCGTCGTCCGGGATGAGCAGCAGGTTGCGCGCTTCGGGGCAGATTTTCTCGATCGCGGCCATGGCCGCCTGCACCGCCAGCGGCAGCATTTCGGTGGTCAGGTGGTTGAAGCTGCCCGGGAACAGATCGGTGGCCACGGGCGCCAGCTTGAAGCCCGCGTTGCGCAGATCCACCGAGCTGTAAAACGGCGGCGTGTGCTCCATCCATTCCAGGCGGAACCAGCGTTCGATGGCCGGCATGGATTCCAGCACACGCTGTTCCAGCTCGTTGATGGGCCCGGTCAGGGCGGTGGTGAGGTGCGGAACCATGGCAGCGGGCGGAACGACGGATGGAGGGCCATTCTGGCAGATGGGGTCTGCCGGGTGAACCACAAGCCGGCTGTGCGCCGAAGAAGTCCGGCAAGGGTTGCTTGAGGCTGTCCAGCGCTCAGCAGCAGCAAAACCCCAGCGATCCATTCAGCGATCCATTCGCGCATCAGACAACAAGATCTCAGCGCACCAACAAAAAAGAGGGGCCACCCGCAGGTGTCCCCTCTCCGGCAAGATGAGCTGCAGGCCGCAGGCCTGGCAGTTCGATCGCGCCGCTGTACCGGTACGCGGCTGCATCCCCAGGGCGCAAGCCCAGGGGATGACAGGCGGTTCACTTGTTGTACGCGGTCTCGCCGTGAGACGTGATGTCCAGACCTTCGCGTTCTTCGTCTTCCGGCACGCGCAGGCCCACCGTCAGGTCCACGATCTTGAAGGCGATGAAAGCGACGACACCCGACCACACGATGGTCAACATCACCGCCTTGGCCTGAATCCAGACCTGCGTGAAGATGTCGTTGGAGCCCACCGTGGCCGTGACCCAGTCCGTCACCAGGCCCGGGCCGCCCAGCGCCTGGGTGTTGAACACACCGGTCAGCAGCGCACCCACGATGCCACCGACGCCGTGCACGCCAAACACGTCCAGCGAATCGTCAGCGCCCATCATCTTCTTCAGACCGGCCACCCCCCACAGGCAGGCGAAGCCCGCCACCGCGCCAATCACCAGACCACCGACGATGCCCACGTTGCCGGCAGCCGGCGTGATGGCCACCAGGCCCGCGACGGCCCCTGATGCGGCACCCAGCATCGAAGCCTTGCCCTTGAGCAGCATCTCACCGGCGCACCAGGCCAGGACTGCCATCGAGGTGGCCGTCAGCGTGTTCAGGAAGGCCAGCGCCGCACTGTTGCCCGCTTCCAGGGCCGAACCGGCGTTGAAGCCGAACCAACCCACCCACAGCAGCGAAGCACCGACCATGGTCAGCGGCAGGCTGTGCGGCGCCATGGCTTCCTTGCCGTAGCCCACGCGCTTGCCCATCATGTAGGCACCCACCAGGCCCGCCACGGCGGCGTTGATGTGCACCACGGTGCCGCCAGCGAAGTCCAGCGCGCCCCATTGCCAGATCAGCCCGGCCTTGCCGTTCATCTCATCGACCACTTCCTTGGCGGTGTAGGCGTCGGGGCCCATCCAGAACCAGACCATGTGTGCGATGGGCGTGTAGCTGAAGGTGAACCACAGCACCATGAACAGCAGCACGCCACTGAACTTGGCGCGCTCGGCAAAGGCGCCGACGATCAGGCAGCAGGTAAGGGCCGCGAAGGTGGCCTGGAAGACCACGAACACGATCTCGGGGATGACCACACCCTTGCTGAAGGTGGCCCCCATCGCGAAGGTGCCGGTGGCAGGGTCGAACACACCCTTCAGGAACAGCCGGTCCAGACCGCCGATGAACGCGTTGCCTTCGGTGAATGCCAGGCTGTAGCCGTAGACGACCCACAGCACGACGATCATCGAAAACACCACGAACACCTGCATCAGCACCGACAGGATGTTCTTGCTGCGCACCAGGCCGCCGTAGAACAGGGCCAGCCCGGGGATGGCCATCATGATCACGAGCAGGGTGGACATGAGCATCCAGCTCACGTCGCCCTTGTTGGGAGACGGTGCCGGGGCAGCTTCAGCGGCGGGGGCTGACGCTGCTTCTGCCGCCATCGGCGCTGCAGCGGATGCAGCCTCGGCAGCCGGTGCAGAGGCTTCGGCGGCGGGTGCCGAGGCCGCGGTCTGGGCGCTGGCCACGCCACTGGTCCCAAGCGCGGCCAGGCCGACGACGAGGGTCGTCGCAAGGATGGTGAGTAGTTTTTTCATGGTGTTGTCCGTAGGGGCGGCGCGCTTTACAGCGCGTCCTTGCCGGTCTCGCCGGTGCGGATGCGCACGACCTGTTCGAGCGTGGTGACGAAGATCTTGCCGTCACCGATCTTGCCGGTGCGCGCCGAGGCCTCGATGGCCTCGATGACACGGTCGACGATGCTGTCGTCCACGGCGGCTTCGATCTTCACCTTGGGCAAAAAGTCGACCACGTACTCCGCACCGCGGTACAGCTCGGTGTGGCCCTTCTGGCGGCCAAAGCCCTTGACTTCGGTCACCGTGATGCCTTGAACGCCAATGCCGCTCAACGCTTCACGTACTTCATCAAGCTTGAAGGGCTTGACGATGGCTGTCACCATCTTCATGGTCCGGTCTCCTAAGGGGGTCAGAAGTTGTACTTGACGCCGAGCACAACGCCGGCCTTGCCAAGTTCCTTGCCGTTGATCGGCGACGAATAGAAGCTCTTGTCGGCGTCGGTGCCGACGACGGCAACGGACACGACCAGGCCGCTGAAATCTTTGGACAGCGTGATCGCGTAGTCGGTGTAGCTGGCGGCGTCGGCGACCGGGCCCTTGTACTTCTGGTAGCCCACGTGCGGGGTCAAGGAGGCAAAGCCCAGGTCGAAGGTGGCCGACAGGTCGAGGTAGTACGAGTTCTTGCTGTCCGGCGCGCCGAAGGTGTTGGTCACCGCGTGCGAGTACTTGCCGGTGACGGGCCCGAAGGTCAGCGCGCCGTAGATCTCGGTCGTGTTGGCACTGGTGGACAGCTTGTTGCTGGGGTACTGGTAGGTCAGGGCGCCGACGTCGTAGCTCAGGCCCGCCACCTCGCCTTTGTAGCCACCGTAGAGGTCGACTTCCACGCTGGCGTCGCCGCCCGCGTCCTTGATCCACTTGATGGACGAGGCCCAGACACCGATGTACAGACCGCCAGCGGCAAAGTCCACGCCGCCTTGGACGGCGGGCTTCAGGCGCGTCTGCGAGATGCCGCGGTAGCGGTAGTCGCTGAAGGCGCCGACGTTGAAAGCCAGCTGGGCGTAGGCCGCTGTGGGCAAGGTGGCCAAGGCGACGATGCTGGCCAAGCCTAGGGAAGTGATCTTCATGCAGGAGCTCCGGTGACGAGGAATCGGTGTTTGGGGCTTGGTTTGCAGGTTCTGTGCCAAAGCGGCGCCATGCCTGCCACGGGGTGCGGCACGTGGATATCCCACCTTTCGGTGCGTGATTGCGGCAGCGCAGCAAGAAATATGCACCCAAACGGGGCGACTCATTGGGGTGCACACACATGGTGCGGTGCGCGCTCGGACCGAGCTGCCGACAATGAATGCAGGAGGAAACCGCAACATGTCGCTGTCGGTGGTCATGAGTCGCTCGCTGATCGGGCTGGATGCACCGCCGGTGCACGTTGAGGTGCAATTGGCCAACGGCCTGCCCAGCTTCACGCTGGTGGGCCTGGCCGACACCGAGGTCAAGGAATCGAGGGAGAGGGTGCGCGCTGCGCTGCAGCAAAGTGGCTTTGCCTTTCCGCACAACAAACGCATCACGGTCAACCTGGCGCCGGCCGATCTGCCCAAGGAAAGTGGCCGCTTCGACCTGCCCATTGCGCTGGGCATCCTGGCCGCAGCCGGACAGCTGGACGCGGCGCGGCTGGCATCCTGCGAATTTGCCGGTGAGCTGTCACTGGCAGGCGAGCTGCGGCCGGTGCGCGGCGCGCTGGCCCTGGCCCTGGCATTGCGACAAAGCGGCTCCGGCCGCACGCTGGTGCTGCCACTGACGAGCGCACGCGCTGCCGCCCAGGTCGGCGGGCTGGACGTGCGCGAGGCCTCAACCCTGGCCGAAGTGGTGGCCTCGCTGCTGCCCGGCGACGCCACCCAGCCTTTGCCCGCGGCCCGGGCTTTGCCCCGCCAGCCGGCCCTGGCGGGGCCCGACCTGCGCGATGTGAAAGGCCAGGCCGCTGCAAAGCGGGCGCTGGAAATTGCCGCAGCCGGTGGTCACAGCCTGCTACTCGTGGGCCCGCCTGGCACCGGCAAGTCCATGCTGGCGCAGCGGCTGCCGGGTCTGCTGCCGCCGCTGGACGAAGACGAGGCCCTGGCCAGCGCTGCGCTGCGCGGCCTGGGCCACACGGGAGACGACACGGTGCCACTGGGCCAGCGCCCGGCGCGCGCGCCGCACCACACGGCCAGCGCGGTGGCGCTGGTGGGCGGCGGTTCTCCGCCACGCCCGGGCGAGATCTCGCTGGCCCACGGCGGCGTGCTGTTCCTGGACGAAACCCCCGAGTTCCCGCGTGCCGCACTGGAAGCCCTGCGCGAGCCGCTGGAAACCGGCCGCATCACCATCAGCCGTGCGGCGCGGCAGGCGCAGTTTCCGGCGCGCTTCCAACTCATCGCGGCCATGAACCCCTGCCCTTGTGGCTGGCTGGGCGCGCCCCCTGCGCTGGGCCGCGCCTGCCGGTGCACGCCCGAGGCCATCCAGCGTTACCAGGGCCGCTTGTCGGGCCCATTGCTGGACCGCATCGACCTGCAGGTGGAGGTGCTGGCCACGCCGGCCAGCGCGTTGATGGCCCTGCCGGACGGCGAGAGCAGCGTGCAGGTCGCCCAGCGCGTGGCCGCTGCGCGCCAGCGGCAACAACTTCGCCAGGGCCAGCCCAACGCGCAGCTGGAAGCCGGTCGCATCGACAGCCACTGCGTGCTGGACGATGCCGCCGCGCGCTTCCTGCGAACCGCCGCCGAGCGGCTGGCCTGGTCGGGCCGGCGGCTGCACCGCTGCCTGAAGGTGTCGCGCACGATTGCTGATCTGGCGGGCAGTGAAACCGTCGGCACGGTGCACGTGGCCGAGGCCTTGCAGTTGCAGCGGGTGCTGGCCGGTTGAGAGGTGGTCGAGGCGCGCTCGCTCGCGCTCAGATCGCCAGCGGGTCCACGTCCACCGCCCAGCGGATCACGCCCTTGTGCTGCGACCGCAGGCCGTGCAGGGCCGGCAGCCACGCGGACAGCATGCGCTGCAGCACGGTGCGCGAGGGCGACTCCACCAGCATCTGCATGCGTTCGATATCGGCCACCTTGGCCACGAAGGGTGGCACCGGGCGGTACACGGTGACACCTTCGTAAGTCTTGGCCAGCGCCGAAGCGTCTTCCAAAAAGCCGGTGGCTGCTGCTGCGGTGCGTGCGTCGGCCCGCACCAGGGCCAAGGCGGCAAAGGGCGGCAAGCCGCCGGCTCGACGTTCTGCCAGCTGTGCGGTCGCAAAGGCTTCGTAGTCGTGGGCGCGCAAAGCGGCATAGATGGGGTGGCGCGCGTTCCAGGTCTGCACCCACATCTCGCTGCGCTCGGCCTGCGCGGCATCGCGCCCGGCGCGGCCGGCGGCCTGCATCAGCAGTGCAAAAAGGCGTTCGGGCGCACGGAAGTCGCTGCTGAACAGAGCGGTGTCTGGGTTGACGGCCGCCACCAGCGTGACGCGGCGGAAGTCGTGGCCCTTGGCCACCATCTGCGTGCCCACCAGCACGTCCACCTCACCGGCGTGCACGGCGGCCAGTTGCTGTTGCAGCGCGCCCACGCCGCGGGTGCTGTCGGCGTCGATGCGGCCGATGCGGGCCTCGGGCAGCAGCGCCGCCAGTTGTTCCTGCAGTTTTTCGGTGCCGCGGCCGATCGGCGCGATGTCCAGGTTGCCGCAGTCGGGGCAGGCGCGGGGCACCCGTTCGCTGAAACCACAGTGGTGGCAGCGCAGCGTGCGGTCGCTCTTGTGGAAGACACGCCAGGCGCTGCAGTGCGGGCACCCACTTTTCCAGCCGCAGGCGCCGCAATTCAGCACCGGCGCGTAGCCGCGGCGGTTCAGCAGCAGCAGGCTCTGTTCGCCGCGCGCGATGCGCTCCTGCACCGCCGCCAGCAGCGGCGGCGCCAGCACCCGTTCAACGCCTTCGACACGGGGCAGCAGCGTCATGTCCAGCAGCCGCACGCGAGGCATGGCGCCGCCACCGACGCGCTGCGCCAGCGGCACACGCTGGTAGCGGCCTTCCTGCACCCGCTGCCAGGTTTCCAGCGACGGGGTGGCCGAACCCAGCAACACCGGGATTTGCAATTGATGTGCCCGCCAAACCGCCAGGTCGCGCGCCGAATAGCGCGCGCCTTCCTGCTGCTTGAAGGACGGGTCGTGCTCTTCATCGACCACGATCAGGCCCAGACGCGGCAGCGGCGCAAAAATCGCCAGGCGAGTGCCCAGCACCAGGTCGGCCAGGCCCAGGTGAGCCAGCAGCCAGTGGCGCAGGCGCTGGGCCGGTGTCAGTCCGCTGTGCAGGCTGACCATCAATCGGCCCGGAAAGCGCTCGGCAAAGCGCGCTTCGAGCTGCGGCGTGAGGTTGATCTCGGGCACCAGCACCAGCGCCTGCCGGCCACGCTGCAGGGTAACGGCTGCAGCATGCAGGTAGACCTCGGTCTTGCCGCTGCCGGTGACACCGTGCAGCAGCAGCGGGCGGCGGGCCTGGTCGACAGCGGCCACCGCGGCCATCTGCTCGTCGTTCAGCTCCGGTGCGGTCGGTGCTGCTGCGTGGGCATCCGGCTGCGGCGAGGCCAGGGCGCGTGCCACGCGGCGGCCCAGGCGGGGGTTGTCGATCTTGCGCAGTTCGGGTGGCAGCACCGTCAGCGCCAACTCGCCCACGCCGCGCTGGTAGTAGGCGGCGGCAAAGTCGATCAGGGCAAGCCAGTCGGGCGGCAGCGGCGGCAAGGCGTCCAGCACCTCGGCCACGGCGCGCAATTGCAACGGTGAGGCCGGGGGTGCGGCCGGGGGTGCGGCCGTGGGTGCGGCCGTGGGTGCGACCGGCCGTGCGGATTCTCCGTTACCCGGAAGACCGTCCCCGAGGCTGTGTACACGGCCCTCTGCGGGAGCGACCCACACCAGGCCTGGCACCTCGCGCCGGCCCAGCGGCACGCGCAGCAGCGTGCCTGGCACCAGGGGTCGTTCATTGGTGTAGTCCAGCAGGTGGCCCACGCCGGAATGCCGGGGCGTTTCCACCGCCACCGAGAAGATCAAGGGTTGGCTCACGGGTGAAGTCGGATTCAAGACCGCACCCCGACCACCGTCGCTGCAGTGCACAACGCAGATATCACCTCAGATAAGTGCGCCAAGTGCATGATCGAAAAGGACTTTCCGGGTTACCCAGACAATCTGTGGATAACATTGTGTGCAACCTGCGTCCAGACGCGCCAAGTGCTTGATTCTGCGCGCCTGTGGACACTTTGCCCGATTTACAGGCAACCAAAAGAAGTCAATTAAATCAACAACTTGGCACGAACGATGGTGATTTTCGACAGTTTCGTGACAGCTGCGGCACAGCGCTGCGGCGCAGCACGCGAACTGGGGATAAGTCAAGTGCTGAGCGTTCAATCACGCAAGTTTTTTTTGGGGCCTGGCAGACCCGGCCAGCCGCTGGGCGGCCAAGGCCCAGGCGGCGTGCAATCGGGCATAGCGTGCGCTCACAACTTGCGGTCACAACTTGCGGTCATAAGCCGCCCGGGCAGGGCCAGGCTCGATCAGCCGCGCAGCCGACGCGAGTGGGCGTGCAGGGCCTCGACCAGTGCCGTGACGTTTTCAGGCGGTGTGTATTGGCTGATGCCATGGCCAAGATTGAAGATGTGCCCGTCCCAGCCACCGTCGGGGCGCTGAGGGCGGCCAAACGCATCCAGCACGGCGCGGCCTTCATGCGCCACCACATCCGGCGGCGCAAAAAGCACGTTGGGGTCCAGATTGCCCTGCAGCGCCACACGGCTGCCGACACGGCGGCGGGCGTCGGACAGGTTCACGGTCCAGTCCAGCCCCACCACGTCGGCGCCACAAGCCGCGATGTCGTCCAGCCAGGGCCCACCGCCCTTGGTGAAGACCAGCACCGGCACCTTCTGGCCGTCCTTTTCGCGCTTCAGGCCAGCCACCACCTGACGGGTGTAGTCCAGACTGAAGCGCTGGAAGGCGCCGTCGGCCAGCACGCCGCCCCAGCTGTCGAAAATCATCACGGCCTGCGCGCCAGCATCGATCTGGGAGTTCAGGTACGCGACAACGGCCTGCGCATTGACGGCCAGGATGCGGTGCATCAGGTCGGGCCGGCTGTACATCAGCGTCTTGACCAGGCGGTAGTCGTCGGAACCGCCGCCCTCGACCATGTAGCAGGCCAGGGTCCACGGGCTGCCGGAAAAGCCGATCAGCGGCACCCGTCCGTTCAGCGCCTTGCGGATGCTGGTGACGGCGTCGAACACGTAGCGCAGCTTGTCCAGGTCGGGTGAGCGCAGCGCGGCGACGGCCGCTTCGTCGCGCACCGGGTGCGCAAACTTGGGCCCTTCGCCAGCGCCAAAGCTCAGGCCCAGGCCCATGGCGTCGGGCACGGTCAGGATGTCTGAAAACAGGATGGCCGCGTCCAGCGGGTAGCGGTCCAGCGGCTGCAGCGTCACCTCGGTGGCGTACTGCACGTTGGTGGCCAGGCCCATGAAGCTGTTGCCGGCCTTGACCCGCGTGGCCTTGTACTCCGGCAAATAGCGGCCGGCCTGGCGCATCAGCCAGATCGGCGTGTGGGTGGTGGGCTGGCGCAGACAAGCGCGCAGGAAGGTGTCGTTTTGAAGGGTCGGCCACATCCATCAGATTATGGCGGCCCGCCCAGCTGGCGAAACAGCTCGGCCTCCAGTCCGTCGTCGTGCTGCGCCCAGTGCCAGAGTGTCTCGGGCGAGATGATCCGCGTGCCGGCCGGCAGTGCCGGCAGCAGCCGCGCCAGCTGCACCACGCAACGCGCCAGGACCAGGGCACGCACAGGCTGCTGGCGCTGCGGCACCATCCACGACAGCTGCGACAACCACCAGTGGGCAAAGCGCTGCAGACGCGAGCCCCCAGACGGCCCGCGCGCCGCTTGCGATGCGCGCAGGATGACCAGATGCGTGAAGCCCAGGGCCGCCACGGCCGCTTCGTCCAGGCTGGCCAGGCCGTGCGACAGCGCTTGTGGCAGCAGCGCCGGCGCATGCGGCACCACCACCAGCAGCCGCTGCACGCCGCGCCGGTGCAGCAGGCGCGCCAGGTGCAGCAGATCGGCCGGCTCGGGTTGCACAAAGGCGTCGTCGCGACCGTTGCTGTGGCGCTGGCGCTCGAACACGATCACTGCAGCGGGCATGTGGCCACCAGCAGCGGCTTGCAGGGCCTGCATCTGCAAGGGCTCGAAGCGGCGCACCGTGCTGGCCACGGGCTCGCTGACCAGCGCCTGCACCCGCAAAAATCGCCCGGCCACCAAGGCTTCGGCCAGCACCGCCGAGCACAAGGTGCCACCGCCGCCCAGCACCAATAGTGGCTGCAGGGGCTGCAGCGGCTGCAGCCGCTGCAGCGCGTGCAGCTGAACAGGCGGCTGAACAGGCGGCTGGTGCTGGGCGCCGCGCAAGGCTTGTTGCAGTGTGTCCATACCCAGGTCTGATCTTGATTTTCGGATTGTCATGCCCCACCTGGGGCACGCCGGCTACGATGCGCCGGCACACGCTTGGAGGAGCCACAAATGACCCTTGTTCGCACATTCACCCGCTGGGCCGGCCGCAGCGCCGCCCTGCTGCTGGCCGTCAGCCTGGCCGGCTGCGGCTACAACGACTTCCAGCGCCTGGACGAGCAGGTCAAGGCCGGCTGGGCCGAGGTGCTGAACCAGTACCAGCGCCGCAGCGACCTCATCCCCAACATCGTGGCCACCGTCAAGGGCGAGGCCAACTTCGAGCAGGAAACGCTGACCAAGGTGATCGAGGCGCGCGCCAGGGCCACCAGCATCCAGGCCACGCCAGAGCTGGTGAACAACCCCGAGGCGTTCCAGAAGTTCCAGGCCGCGCAAGGCGAGCTCAGCGGCGCGCTGAGCCGGCTGCTGGTGACGGTGGAGCAGTACCCCAACCTGAAGGCCAACCAGGGCTTCCAGGACCTGCGTGTGCAGCTGGAAGGCACCGAGAACCGCATCACCGTGGCGCGCAACCGCTACATCAAGACGGTGTCGGACTACAACACGCTGGCACGCAGCTTTCCCAACAACCTGACGGCCATGGTTTTTGGCTACGACGTGAAGCCCAACTTCACGGTTACGAACGAAGCTGCGATCTCGGCGCCGCCGGCCGTCAGTTTCGACAAACCGGCCGTTGTGCCTGCCACGCCAGCGCCTGCGGCCTCGAAGTAAGCCTTGAATCTGCTGCGCCTGCTGGTCCTGGCCTGGGCGCTGCTGTGGGCGGCGCCGGGGCAGGCGCAGGACGTGCTGCCGGTGCCCGCGCTGAACGCGCGGATCATCGACCAGACCGGCACGCTGAGCGTTGAACAGCGCGACGCGCTGGACGCCAAACTGGCGGCCTTCGAAGCGCAGGCTGGCCCGCAAATCGTGCTGCTGCTGGTGCCCGCAACGGCACCCGAAGATATCGCCAGCTACGCGCAGCGTGTGGCCGACAGCTGGAAGATCGGCCGCCGCGACGTGGGCGACGGCGTGCTGCTGGTGGTGTCGAAAAGCGACCGCCGGGTGCGCATCGAAGTGGCCAAGGCACTGGAAGGTGCCATCCCTGACCTGGCGGCGCGCCAGATCATCGACAGCGCCATCCGCCCGGCCTTCCGTGCCGACGACTATGCCGGCGGCCTGAACGCTGCGGTGGACCGGCTGATGCAGCGCATCCGGGGCGAAAACCTGCCTGCGCCGAATGCCCGCACCGGCGCCCAGCAGGGTCTGCAACTGGAAGAGCTGGGCATGTTCTTTTTTGTCGCCGTGCCGATTCTGGGCGCGGTACTCACCGGTGTTTTCGGCCGCAAGTTCGGCTCGCTGCTGACGGCCGGCGCGGCGGGCGGCCTGGGCTGGTGGTTCACGGCCAGCCTGTTGATGGCCGCAGGCGCAGGCCTGGGTGCGCTGCTGCTGGTGGGCATCTTCGGCATCGGCTCGGCGGTGCGCCGGGCCGGCTCGCGCAGCGGCGGGCTGCCGCACATCGGCGGCTGGGGTGGCGGCGGGGGTTTTGGCGGCGGTGGTGGGGGTTTTGGTGGTGGCGGCGGTGGCTTTTCATCCGGCGGCGGTGGCGACTTTGGTGGCGGCGGCGCCTCGGGGGACTGGTGATGGGCCTGAACAAGCGGCTTGCACGCATCCTCAAGCACCGTTGGACCGACGAAACGGACACCGCACGCGCGCTGAACAGCGACGCACTGGCGAGACTGGAAACCCGTGTGGCGGCCAGCGAAAAACGGCACAGCGGCGAGATACGACTGTGCGTGGAAGCCGGTCTGCCGCTGTCCTACCTGTGGCGCGATGCCACACCGCGTCAGCGCGCCGTCACGGTGTTTGGCAAGTTGCGCGTGTGGGACACCGAGCAGAACAACGGCGTGCTGATCTACCTGCTGCTGGCCGAACATGCCATCGAGGTGGTGGCCGACCGGGGCTTGTCGCGCCACGTACCGCAGGCCACCTGGGACACGCTGCTGGCCGGCATGCGAGAGCGGTTCCGCGCCGGTGAGTTCGAGCAGGGCCTGGCCCAGGCGGTGGATGCCGTGGATGCGCTGTTGCAGCGCCACTTTGCCCTGGCTGAAGGCCAGACCAACCCCAACGAACTGCCGAACCGCGCCGAATTGCGCTGAGAGACCCCAGCAGTCGCGCGTGAAATCGCGCTTCAGCCTTCGGCAGCCACACGGGTCCTTCCGGACCCTCATGTGCGGCCTCAGTGGCGTTCGATCGTCAGCAGCAGGCGGTTGTGCCCGTCACGCCGCTCGTAGACCATGCCGCTGGACGTGTTGCGGATCATTAACAGGCCCAGGCCACCCACCTGCGCGTCGTCCAGCGTTTCTGGCAGCAGCACGCCGCCTGAATCCAAAGGGTCGAAGGCCTTGGCGTCGTCGACGATCAGCACCTGGACTTCGTCCATGTCGATCTGCAGGTCGATCTCGATCACCGGTGGTTCTTCCGCCGGATCGCGGCCCTCGTAGCCATAGCGGATGATGTTGGTGATGGCTTCTTCCAGCACCAGTTCCACCGCGGTCAGCGCGTGTTCATCGATCGCGTTGTTCTGCAAGAACTGCCGCGCCTGAAGGCGGGCGATTTCCAGGCCGGCCACGTCGGCCGTCAAGGGAATCAGCAGCGAGGGCGAGGGAGGTCGCATGCCGGCGTGCCTGTCGGGGTGGGCCGTTGCAACTGTGCGGCCGTTCAGGCCGACAGCAGATGGGCCAGGGCCTGCGCCCGGTCGGGCAGCAGCGGGATGATCTTGTCCAGCGCCACCATGTCCAGCGTGGCACGCACCCCTGGCCGGGCGCCGAACAGCACCAGGCGCTGACCACGCGCTTTTTGCGAACGGGCCAAGGTGATGATCAGGCGCACCCCCATCGAGGCCAGGAAGCTGACGCCGTCCAGGTCCAGCGCCACATCACGGGGCTGCGCTGCCACGGCGCTGGTGACTGTGGCTTCGATGCGATCAACGCCCACCGTGTCCAGGCGCCCTAGCAAGACCACGCACAAGGCGCCGTTGTTCAGGTCTTCGAGCTGGATGTCCATGCAGAGTTTCAGTGCACCTGAAGCGTGAGGATAGAAAAATCATCGTCCAGTGGTCCGGGTCGCGCAAGGGCCCGCACCACCTTGAACAAGTGTTCGGGTTCACCCACACCCGGCGGCAGCGCTTGCCCCAGCAACGGCACAAACTCGTCCAGTGTCCAGGTTTCATCCTGCTGCGTGACGATCTCGAACACACCGTCGCTGAACAGGTAGACACGGTCGTCGGGCTGCAATTGGGCCACATCGGCATCAAACGGCGTGTCGGGCATGGCACCGATGACCAGGTTGCGGGTCATCAGCGGTTGCGGCGCACCGCCTGCAGCGCCGATCACAAAGGCTGGGTGCTGGCCCGCCGAGGCAAAGCGCAATTGGCGCGCGGGCAGTTCGAGCACGCCATACCAGATGGTGAAGAACATGCCACCGTGGCGGTCCATGGGGTACATGTCGTTCAGCCGTGCCAGCACCTGGGCCGGGTCGGCAAAGTTGGTGTCGGGCAGGGTCTGCTGGCGCAAGGTGCCCAGCACCGACACACCGTGCATGGCCGCGCCCACACCGTGGCCCGACACGTCCAGCAGATACATCACCAGGCGCTGTCTGTCCAGCCAGTGGTAGCCAAAACCGTCGCCGCCGACACGCGTGCTGGGCTGGAAAAACCAGTCGGTGAGCACCGGGCCGTCGCGCAGGGGCAGCGGCAGCAAGGACTGCACGTAGTCGCTGGCGCGCGCCAGGTCGCGGTCCAGTTCCTGGCTCTGCACCAGTTCCTGTTGATCGCGGAACTCGTGCTTGATGAGCTGGCGGCCCACCTGCAGCACGCCGCCGTGGGGCACCAGCTCGTTGGCAAACACGCGCTTGCCGTCGACAAATGTGCCGTTGGTGGAACCGCGGTCGCTGACCACCAGTTCGTCCTGCCGCAAATGCACCTCGCAATGCACGCCTGACACTTCAGAGTCGCGCAGCACCAGTTCGCAGGGCGCGCGGCGGCCGATGCGCACCGGCTGCGTGCCCAGTTGCAGGCGCTGCGGCGTGCCGGTGTCGTCGGTGTAGACGAGGTAGTGCACCCAGCCCACGCGCGAGGGCAGCAAGGGCTGCCGGTTGCGCGTGGTGCGGATCAGGGTGCGCTCGCCGTCGTCGGTGCCGTCGGCGAACTGCGTGGCGCGGTCTTCGGCGGTGCTCAAGGTGATGTTCCGATCAAACGGTCGATCGCGGTGTCCCTGCTCTGGCAGCCCGTGCCGATGGCCCGGCCGGGGCGGCAAGCATGCCACATCGTGGGGGCCAGACCCAAGCCCTGACTCCCACGCTGTCAGGGATTGGCACAGTTGCTGCAATCCCTACTTTGCGGCTACCGTCGGCCCCCACGCATGCACCTGTGTTGTGCAGTTCTGATCACACAGTCCCATTTCAGGAGAGATCGATGATGAAAAGCAACACCTCGCGTCCGGCTTCACGCCCCGCTTTGCGCTTGACCCTGGCGGCCGTGTGTGCCGTCGGCACGCTGGCTGCGGCTCCCGCCCATGCCGGCAAGGACCTGGACGCAGTGAAAGCACGTGGCACCCTGGTGTGCGGCGTCAACACAGGCCTGGCCGGCTTCTCGGCTGCCGACAGCCAGGGCAAGTGGACCGGTCTGGACGTGGACTACTGCCGCGCGCTGGCGGCCGCCATCCTGAACGACCCCAACAAGGTGCGTTTTTCTCCCTTGACGGCGCAGCAGCGCTTCACCGCGCTGCAGTCCGGCGAAATCGACGTGCTGTCGCGCAACACCACGTGGACGCTGACACGCGACGCTTCCCTGGGCATGCACTTCGTGGGCGTCACCTTCTACGACGGCCAGGGCTTCATGGTGCCCAAGAGCCTGAAGGTCAGCAATGCCAAGGCGCTGAAGGGTGCCACGGTGTGCGTGCAGTCGGGCACGACGACAGAACTCAATCTCACCGACTACTCGCGCGCCAACAACCTGCAGCTCAAGCCGGTGGTGTTCGAGAAGCAGGAAGCCGCCACGGGCGCCTACTTCTCGGGCCGTTGCCAGGTCTTCACGACCGACGCATCGGGCCTGGCTTCGGTGCGCAGCAAGGAAGCCGCCAAGCCCGATGACCACGTCATCCTGCCCGAGCTGATCTCCAAGGAACCGCTGGGGCCGTCCGTGCGACGCGGCGACGACGAGTTTTTTGCCATCGCCAAGTGGACGCTCAACGCGCTGCTGGAAGCCGAAGAGTTTGGCATCACCGCAGCCAACATCGACACCATGAAAAAGGACAGCAAGAACCCGGGCGTGATGCGCTTGCTGGGTTCGGGCACCGAAGACACGGGCAAGCCGCTGGGCCTGGACAAGGAGTGGGCCTACCGCGCGATCAAGGCCGTGGGCAACTACGGCGAAATCTTCGAGCGCCATGTCGGCCCCAAGACATCCATCGGCCTGCCCCGTGGCACCAACAACCTGTGGACCAACGGCGGCCTGATGTACGCGCCGCCCGTGCGCTGAGCGCTCAAGCCCCACCTGGCATCCAGCACCGCCGCGCCCGCCTGCTGAAATGGGCGGCGCGGCCCTGCCTCTGTCCCGCAATGCGCACCGGAGACGTGCTTGAGCGAACGCGCCCCCAAGAAAAAGCGTGACTGGTCCTGGCGCAGCCGGGCTGCGCGCGGCCTGATGTACCAGGCGCTTGCCCTGGTTCTGATTGCCGGCGGTGTCTGGTTCCTGGCCCACAACACCCAGCAGAACATGGAGGTGCGGGGCATCCAGAGCGGATTCGACTTCCTGGACCAGGCCGCCGGTTTTGATATCGGCGAAACCATGGTGCCGTACGACCCCAGCGAGTCCTACGGCAAGGCGCTGTGGGTGGGCGTGCTCAACACCTTGCGGGTCGCCGTCATCGGCATTGTGCTGACCACCTTGCTGGGCGTGCTGGTGGGCGTGGGCCGCTTCTCGCGCAACGCCTTGGTGCGTGGGCTGTGCTACGGCTATGTGGAGTTGTTCCGCAACGTGCCCATCCTGCTGCAACTGCTGATGTGGTACCTGTTTTTTGTCGAGGTGCTGCCGCAACCGCAGGAAGCGTGGAATCTGGCCGACCTGTTCTTCCTGAGCAAGGGCGGGTTTGCCTTTCCATTGCCGGTCTGGGCCGCTGGCCATGGCTGGATGTTGATCGGTGCGCTGGCCGGCATCGGCGTGGGCTGGTGGTGGCGCCGCCGTGCGCAGCGTCAGTTTGAA
>Ga0105048_10003217_pt1 | contig 26724 bp, 26 predicted proteins | sample MAT05_FD_78382 | JGI IMG/M metagenome (GOLD analysis project Ga0105048, IMG submission 78382) | Freshwater microbial communities from Lake Fryxell liftoff mats and glacier meltwater in Antarctica - MAT-05 | ecosystem: Environmental > Aquatic > Freshwater > Ice > Liftoff microbial mat | place...
CTCGATCGCTGTTGGTGAGCACGACGATGCCCTCTTTTGAACCCGGGATCATGTAGAACTGTGACGTCCATCCTGACACGAAGCCGCCGTTCATGATCGCGCTGCGGCCGTCGGACAGCCGCTCAACGTAATGTCCCAGCGCGCCCGCGTCCGAAGCAAGGCCTTGCACATCGGTGGGCGGCAGATCGACCACCGGCGCGTAGAGCGCGGCCATCGATGCAGCCGAAAGCCCCGTGTTTGAGGTCGGAGCCATACCCGCAGCGAGGAATTTTGCCAGGTCGGGCGCGGTGGAGAACAGGGAGCCGGTCGCTTGATCCTGAAGAATCGTGACCGGGCTGGCCGAGCCATTGGTCAAATACGGTGTCGCGGTGCGCGAGCGCAGCGCAGGGTCCCAATCGAAGCTCGATGATTGCATGTCGAGCGGGCCGAGAACCTGCTGCTTCATGAAATCGCCAAATGCGAGCCCGGATTGTTGCTCGATGGCCAGCTGCAGCAACATGTAGCCGGGGTTGGAATAGAAAAACCGTTCCCCAGGCGGGAACTCCAGACGGGTGGGTCCGGCACTCTCAATGGCGCTGTTCGTTCCCTCGCCGCGCAACACATTGCGCGTGGGCATCGCTGGCTCGTCGGGAGTGCGCACGCCCAGGTTGCCCGGGTTCACGCCGGCCGTGTGGCTGAGCAGACGGCGAATGGTCACCTGATCCTTTGCAAATGGCGAATCGGGCAGCGGCCAGGGTGCGATATAGCGCTCGACCGGCGCGTCCAGTTCAATCTGTTGCGCGTCGATCATCCGCAGCATGCCCCACGCGGTGAGCGATTTTGACACCGAGGCGACCTCGAACACAGAATCCGCCGTCATGGCACGGCCTTGTGCCAGGTCGGCAAATCCATAGGCAAAATCATCCGCCGGCTTGCCATCGATGACAGTGGCGACGGACACGCCGGCGACACCGAAGCGTTCGAGCAGCGCCGGCACGCGGGTGTCGAGATGGCGCTTGAAACTTGCGGCTGAGTCATTGGGGCGGGGCCGGGTGCTCAGAAATGGCGTCGTGGACCAAATGGCCCAACCGATGACAGCGATGATGCTGAGCGCCAAAAAACTGCGGCGAAAAGACTTCAATTTCTTTTCAGACTTTTGTGATTGATGAGTGAAATGCATATATCTCCAGGTATTGAAGCGCTTCTTTACAACCAGGATGGGCGGTCTTGCCGAGTTGAGATGAAGTTCAGCGCTTTAGACAGAGCATGGTGGCCGGGTCTAAAGAAACTCTGAAATCAGCCTAAATTGGTAACTGCTCAGGCTTTTTGGACAGGAGGAACAGGATTTACAAGCTTGGGAGCGGATTTTCATCCTGTAAATCCTGTCGCAAAATCCGGGGTTGAGCATTTCCTAAACCGTCGGCATCGCGCCTCATAAATGCCATGCGCCTGATGTTTGATCGAGTTTTATGCTTCGAGTATCTTTAATACATGCACATGCACAGCATGCACAAGAAAGTCCCCGGCGTTGCGTTCGCGTTTTTTGCGGCGGCACTGTTTGGCGCGAGCACGCCGTTTAGCAAACAACTGCTGCGGACATGTTCACGATGAACATCACGAACATGCGCATGCGCCGGGTGTGGATGTGACCGAGCCCCATACGCATGAACATGAGCACCAGCCCATGACCCACACGCATCCTCACTTGCCCGATATTCATCATCGCCATTCCAACACGGCGTGATGCTGATGATCGTGGTGTGTTTTTATTACGGCTCGCCCATGAGCCGTAATTCGTTGGAGAGCCGCGCGGCCTTGGTCAGCAGGTAATTGCGCTCGGGCAGGCTATCGGTCTTGAGGGCCGCTGCCTGGTAGTACTTGATCGCGTTCTCACGCTCCCCGGCCAGCTCCAGGCTCGGTGTGATGTTGCATACCGTGCAGGATCACATGTTGCAGGGTATTCCAATAGGTGAAGATACTCCGCCCCCACGGCGTCTGACGCGTGAAAGTTTCGGGGAGGCTTGCATCATCAAAATATATTTCATGTCTTTTGCTCCTTTTGCGTTCTGATTTTCTACTATTTCACCGAGTTCGTTGTTGTTTCGGTTTCATGGAGTAGTCGGAGCCAACTGAGCGTTCTCGACATGGACTTTTTGATTTGGGGACGACCAACGGCCGATTTAGCCGCTAGAAATCTTGTGCGGGCACGCTCGGCGCTTCACCGGGCCGGAGTGGCAACTCGACGATGACATGGGTGCCCTGACCCATCTCGCTGTGAAGCTTGAGCGTGCCGCCGAGTTTTAAGGCGCGTTCTTGCATCCCCAGCACGCCGAGTGATTTGGCGCGAGACTGCTGTTCACCACTCATGCCAACGCCGTTGTCCTCAATGCTCAGGCACAAGTGGGTCTCATTGTTTTCCAGCGTCACGGTGATCTGGGTTGCATGGGCATGCCGAATGACGTTGGTCACGGCCTCTTGCAGGATGCGATAGGCCTCGGTCGCAACATTGGGCAGGATGGCGTCCTGGGCGTTCTGGCGCTCAAACGTCACCGCGATATTGGTGCGCGCCTGGATGTCATTGCAATACCACTCGATGGCCGGGGCCAATCCCAGATCATCCAGAATGCTGGGGCGCATCTGGCGAGCAATGCTGCGCACGGTTTGGACCGTGTTATCAATCAGGGTGTTCATGGTCGCAAGATGTCTGGCAATATTGGGTCGCGAGGTGATCTCGGGGCCGACAAGTCGTTGCAACCGCGAGAGATCCATTTTGAGGCCGGTCAGGTTCTGCCCCAGGTTGTCATGCACCTCACGGGAAATACGCGTCTGCTCTTCTTCGATGAGTTCGCGTTGTTTCACGGCCAGTTCGCGCAACTGTTCGCGAGATGTGCGCAGCCGTTGCACACTCTCTCGCAGTTGAGCCGTTTTTTGGACCACCTGTTGCTCCAGCGTCTGGTTGAGACTCTGAGTCATTTGAAACAACAGGGCGTGATCCAGGGCCACGGCGGCGCGGCGTGCCAACTCTTCGACCAAGGCGAGGTCGTTGCTGGTAAACGACGGTGTTGCCGGCCCGCGCACCAGTGTCACTTCACCCAGCACTTTGCCCTGCGTCATCAGCGGCACAATCATAAAACCAGCAATCCCCACCGTTTCAATCAAGTAGGTGTGCCGGTCATCTTGAGCGCCCTTGAGCACCTCTTCAGGTGAAATGTAGGGGAAGAAGGCGGATTTTTGTTCCTGCAACAGCCAGTCTCGCACGGCAGCGGGATTATTGTTCGCCGGATAATTTGTGACGAGTTCGCGGGCGAGCGGAACCTTGGCCGGGTCTTTGTGTGCCAGCACCAGTTGTTTGATGGTTTGATCCGACTCAAACACGTTCACCATGCCCCAATCGGCCAGATTCTGAATCAGCAGATTCACCACCTGCTCGATGCGTTGGGCAAAATCGAGCGGGCTGCCGAAGATGGTGCCCACCTCGGCCAGGATGCGTTGTTGTCGCTCTGCCGTTGTCAGTTGCAGCGTCTGCGTTTGCAGGCGGTCGGCCATCTCGTCAAAGTTGTGCGCCAGCTGGTCAATCTCGTCTCGCGAACGGACGATCCCGGTGCGGGCCGAAAGGTCTCCATTGCGCAGTTTTTGGGCGGTTTGGGTCAGCTGTGCCAGCGGTTTGATGACGATGTTGTTGCTGACCACCAGTGCCACCAGAATGCCGAGCAAGGCCGTGGCCGTCAGCGCAATCAGATTGCGGGCAAGTGTTTGATTGATCTGCGAGAAGGCGGCATCGGTCGACACGCCAACCGTGATCATCAGGTCCGGGTTGGCGGGTTCACCGATGAATGAATAGGTGTAGAGACGCTCGACACCGTCCACGCCCTTCAACGCTTCGGTGGTGGTGCTATTGCGGATGGTGCCGTTTAGCATGTGCTGGATGAGCACGCTGTCGAGCGGTTTCGTGCCGACAAACTTCTCGGGAAAAGGCCAGCGCGTAATGAGGGTGCCGGATCGATCGATGATGTTGACAACGTAACTGTCGGGAAGCTGTAACTGACTGAGGGTGTTATTGAGCCAGGCCACGTCTATGCCGGCGCCAAGAATGGCTGATACCTCGCCGCGGCTATCGGTAATGGGGAAGCCAAAGGTGAGATTGCCCTCGCCGGTCACGCTCCCCAGCTGAAACCCGCCGACGGCAAACGCGTTTTGTTTGCGTGCCTGCTGAAAGAAGTCCCGATTGGCCACGCTGGTCGGCCGGTTGGTCTTTGGCGCACTGCACAGGATATTTCCATCCAGGTCGTTTACGCTAAAGCCCTTATAGCCCATCGCATTCTTCAGGATTTGAGCCAGCAACACATTGCAATCTTCTATGTTGCGGTTGCGAATATCCGGAATTTGAGCCAGTGTCACCATCAGGCTGCGCGTGTTTTGGACCATCTGTCTTTGGTTGGAGGTGACCAGCCGCATGAATGAAAGATTGGTGCTCTGCACTTCCTGAACGGCACGTGCCCGCTGTTCATTCGCGATCACCAACACCAGCACCATCCCAGGCAGAATACTCAAAATGACCAGCAGAATGAGGCGTGAACGCAGGCTATTGAGCATGTTGAACCCTGTAAAGACTAATTTTAGGCTGCGTCTGAAGGTGAGGCACTGACCAACTGGGTGATTGCGGTGTACAACAGTTCGGGCTCAATCGACTTGTCAAAAAACGCATAGGCCCCCAGTTGCTGACAGATCTGGCGGTAGGCGGTTTCACTGTGATTCGTGAGCATGATGACGGCCGTGGCTGGGTAGTGCTGTTTGATCCATCGCAATACGTCTACGCCGCTTTGCATGAGCCCATAACTTGGCATGCTGATATCGAGCACCACCGCATCGGGTGTTAGCTGAGAGATGCACTCCATGGCCTCTTTGATGGAGTTGGCTGTGCCGACGACCTTGACCCCGGGAATGCCGTTGACAAAGTCTGCAACGAGCCTGCAAATCCTGGCTATATCATCAACAATAATCACGTTGTAAATCTGCTTTCTGTTCATGATTTCGCGTGTTGGAATTCGGCACCAGGCGATTCCCCGATGTGATTTGGGTGTAGCTTGCCAGGGCACTATCCCGACTGTCTGGAAGCTACTCATTTAGGCTAGCTGAAGATGTAGGACTACCGCTGACTTTTGATTGGGATTTTCAGGCGAAGCGGGTAGGGCAGACTGTCGGCAACGCAGTACATGAAAATAGCGTGGTCTATGCCACAATCCACGCGCTGATCCAGTTCAGGCCATGCGGATGAAAGGTGTTGGGACCTGCTGCTATCACAACCCTGGATTTTAGCCAAAACAAGCGATCTTGTGCGTTACTGCCCACAATTGTTGTCAACACTATTGCAGGTGCTAAGGACAGGCGCTGCATAGTTGTTGGAGGCCACCGCGATCCAGACCACTGGCTGCATACCAGTGCTATTGCCAGTATCACCATGCACCAGTTGCGGCTGGCAGCGAGATGCAATAAACAAAAGGCTGATCAATTCCAAAACCAGCACAATGGCATGGGCCGGGCTTATTTGCTTCATTGAGATCTATGGGAATGTTTTTGATGGATGAACTGATGGATGAGCGCGACTAGACTTGCAATTCCAGCCAAGATGATGGCGATGAAGATGCCGGTGTCATTGGGCAAGAGCATGGTCGCCAGGGCCGGTCGTTTGCGCTACCGACGATGACACAGAAATGAATGAAGCGGCGAGTGCCAGTGCCGCCATGACCAGGGTTTTAATGATGTGTTGCATTGAAAATTTTCCTTGAGTAACGCCTGTCGGTCAGTATTAAATTGTTAAATCGCCCGATGCCTGTCACGTGTCGAACGTGTCTAAATTGAAATAGCGGGCGATATAGCGATGAATGACAGTTTCGCGAATTTATGATTGAAGTCTGTCAGTAACTTTCTCGTTAAGGGCTTAGCCGTTGTCTGACACGCCGGGTTGAGACGGCCGGCGAGGCAAAAAAGTCAGGCGAATCGCTCAGGATTTTGAGATTCCACTATGGAAATACAAAGGTTATCCAAAAAGCGCGAAGTGCCTGAAAAATGGGACAATGTAGCCCCAGCCGTAGAGGTGGTATGAGATCGGGCCGAGTGGGAAGCCCATGTGGTGAGGCGGGTGCTGGAGGGCTTCAATGGATGTGTAATGTGGATGTGTAATGTGCACGTGTTGACCTACTGGATCGGCTGTGCACTCAGTACAGTTTTGAGTATCAACGTCAACGAAAAATTGAAATTGGACACTGACAGCTGAGGGAGGCAGGATGACTGAATTACAGCGTGAGGAGTGGGATCTGTGGTATCCAAAAGCCGGCGCAACCGGCATGGCGTTTGCGCGGGGCCGCGTGGGTGGGCGTGTTGACGTGATGCTGGTGCATGCCGCTCCAGAAGTGCTCACTGTCACTGTGCGTGGGGCCGACGGCGGTGTAGTTTCGATGGGCACAGATTTACAGTCGAACGACGACACGCCCATTGCCCGGCTCATTCGACGAGGTGGCCAGATTGAGCGTGAGGACATCTGGCCGAGCGAGGATGATGTGGGCCGATTGGTGATTCTACCCGGCGGAGAAGTGGGCACGCTTTTGCAGTGGTGGCATGCCGAGGATCATTCGGAGTGGCGCTGGCAGCTCGAGCTGTATAACCACCGCTAAGGACGATGGCTTAGCAGGTGACCCGGCTACGGAGTGACGAGGCAGGAATAAATTTTTATCCCTGCCTCATCGCAATAGACCCCGATCGCGCAAGACATACTGGCGTGCCTGTTCATAGCTTAGCCTGGTGAGCCTGGCCAGCCATTCAATCTCGCGTTTTAAGGTCTCGTCCTGCCGGCGAATTTGTTTTGCTCGCTCCTGCGCCGCCAACAGGATTTGGCCCGGATGATGGGGCGTCTGAATGGAACCTGTTAAATGATTCATGGCGTAAAAGTTCAAGGGCAGACACGCTGCCGGTGAGTGATTTAGACCCGGTTGTAACTGTCCAGCTTGCGGGTGGATTCGAATCTCGCATCGGCCAAAGCCAGCCTGCGCCCCACGGCGCTTTTGTGAGCCGGGTGCAAATGTCTGCATGCTTTGCGCGCTCGCCGTGCCGCAACCTCTGGCGAGACCCCTCTGGAGATCCAATCGGCTTTTTTTTCTTCCACAGCCAGCTTCCAATCATTCATGTGCCACCTCACTTTGCACTGTTGAAAAATGTATAGAACACTTGTTCTATTATCCTTCATTTTTCTGATAACTGGCTTGGAAAATCACTGCTAATTGATGCATTAATTTCCGTGAATTTTCCGTATGAAACCCTATGATTTACGGCACTTGAGACTCCAGTTACAAAGTCTTGGGAATGCTCAAAAGCCTGATGGTTTGTGCGCCGTTAGACGGTGTCATTTGCGCTTGCACAGGGACTGCCGCACAATCATCAAACCTGCTCATAAGCACACTCAACCCCATGCTTTTGGGAGGTTTGGAGATTTAAATGAATGAAACTGCACACCCATTAGCGGGTCTGCCGCCGATCTTGCACCTGGCTTCCGGCGAGGATCGCTTCGGCGAGCATCGGGGGCTCACGATGAGCGATATCGACATCAAGCTGGCCCCGCGAGATGGCAACGATATTCTTATTTTGGATAACACCTTCAGGGCCAAAGGTGGCCCGCCCCAGCATTTGCACTACGATCAGGACGAATGGTTTTACTGCGTGGCCGGAGATTTCATGATCGAGATCGGCCAAACGAGAACCCGGCTCAATCCGGGAGATTCCATTCTTGCCCCTCGCAAAGTGCCACATGTCTGGGCGCACGTGGGCGACTCAGCCGGCAAACTGCTGATTGCGTTTATGCCGGCCGGCAAAATGGAGCGCTTCTTTCGAGAGGTGATGAAGGTGTATGCGAATCCACCCAAAGACCCGGCCCTGTGGCATGCGCATGGGATGGAACTGTTGGGGCCGCCGATGACAGTTGAGGGATGACGTTGATGCAGAATGGCCTTTGGCCGGACTCAGTTATTAACAATGGTCAAGCATCAGAAAGAATTTTGGACAGAATCAGTCGTTAAAAATGGGTGGCAGAATCGGAACGGATTTTGGACAGAATGACAGAATTTACAGAATCAGACGCACTGAAAATCAGTGAATTTTGTTCATTTTGTCATTCTGTCCAAATCCGTTCCGACGACTGGGCCGCTGTGTTTGACTAGGATTTTTAACTGCTGAGAATGACAGAGTAAACAAAATGGGACACGGCCTTTCTACCCCTTTTTAATGTGCATTCTGTCCGAAATTCTTTCTGAATTGAAAGGTCATCGCTACGATCATTTCACAGCAGTTACTGCTTGAAGTTCTTATTCCTTTTCAATCTTCAAGAATTTGAACTCTGCTTCAAAGCCACTTGCTTTCGGGCTGCACGCATACAAGCCGCATTTCACGGCTTTGGTCGTGCCCAACTCCTGCAGGTGGGCCAGCCGAATTTGCTGCCATTGCGCACCGTCCAGTGAAGCCTCTACTGTGCAGGATTGACCTTCGACCCGGACCCTAAACCAGGTGGTTGTGATGGCGTGGGTGAGCGGCTGAGTGGACCAGTCCGAGTAACCGGCATTCGTCACCACGGCTCCCAGACGGTTTGGTTCATCAGGTTCATACTCGACCGAGGTCTTGAGCCAGCATGCGTCCGAGAGGCGCACCATCAATCCAGCCTGGTCGTATTGATGCACGGGTCGGGTTACCACGCACGTCGTCATGACAAAGTCACCCTCGATTTCGGCGAACAAAAAGTGGCCGTTATCCACCTGAAACCCGTAGTGCGTGCGCTGCCAGTAATCTGTTTGTGCATCTGGCGCGAGGCACAGGCCACGGGCTGAATCAATGGACCAGTTATGGGGCTCGCAATACCAGCGCAACGACGGATCGAGCCGGGCCTGGCCGAAGTGCTCATCCAACACGGGTTTCAGGGGATTTAACGCGTTCATGGCTGTGGATTATCGGTGTTCTGACAACTCGATGATCATTGATTCGCCTGCTGCTATCTGGGCCAACTCGCCTAGTTGAATCACGACACCGCCGGCAACATCCCTGGCCTTTTCAATCTTGACCGACTGCCCATTCACTCGCGCCGTTTTGGCTTTGAAACCAGTTTGCAAGCTCACCTGTTGCACGGCCAGTGACCCATAGCGCACATCCAGTGTGGCTCGTATTGAAGTGGCGCTGGCTTTCTGCGAGAACACACCCCAACCACTTCCAGTGCTGAAGAAGCTTTGGAATGCGTTGGTGTTTATCTGCGGCGCAAACCTAATGGTCTTCGTTACCCCGCTATAGCTGAAGCCGCTCAAGGCGGTCACCAACGACCAACTCGCCATGGCTCGCGCATAGTGATGCCCGCATTCCACTTCATTCCACGGGTTGCGCCGCGCGCCGTCATAGCGGCTGCGCACGGCATTGACCACTTGCAGGCCCAGTTCAACCTCGCCCTCGTAGATGAGATGGGCGGCCACTTGATATTCGATGCCGGTCCAGACTTCATCGCAATATACGGTGGCCAGGTTGGGCCGGCCACCCTTGGGCCACGAGACGATGACCAGTCCGGGTTCGTCATTCAACGCATACACCCGCTGGGTATTCGGCACATCGCGCATGTCGTTGCGGAAGTTATATTTGACGATGCTCTGCAAAGTTTTGCGCACGCGCCTGGGATCGAGGACGTAGCCGAGACCGGCCGTGTGGCTGAGCCATTGGCCCAGCACTTGATCCGATAAACAACCTTTGCCGTATTGGTATTTTGGGAAAGGGTCCTGCGGCGAGCGCAATCCCTCCGGCACATCCATGCCCTCCGGCACGCTGATATTTTGCAGGTAATACTCGCCGTTCCACAGTTCGGCCTCCATCGACTTGCGCCCGCGTTCGTAAAGACGCTGATACTCCGCCGCGGCATCCCCCTCGCCCAAGTGGGTTGCCATTAGCGCACAGGCTTTCAGTGCGCCCAGATACAGCGCACCCATCATCATGTTGGGCCCAAAAAATTCGATGTCATAGGTGTTGTGCTGGCGGCCCTCCATCACGCCATCTTTGTCGCGATCCCACGCGTGCGGGTTTGCCTCGTCCCAGGCATAGGCCAGCGCGCGTTGAATACCCGGCCACACCGTTCGCAAAAAGTCATCATCGCCGCAGAGCTGCCACTCGCGGTAAGCCTGCAAAATAGTGCCCATCTGGCCATCGGCCGCGGCGCAGTAATCCCAGAATCGATTGGACGACAGCGGTAAGAGTGTGCGAAACGCCATCTTGCCATCGGCCGCAGTGTTGTGGGTAAAGTCGGTCAGGCGCATCGAGCGCTCCAAATCAGGGAACAAAAACGCAAGAGCCTGCTCGTAATTCCACACGTGCGTGCAGTTCATCGGGCACGAGCCACTGGTGTTGTTGCTGCCCTCGAAGGCATAGAAGCGGCCATCGTCCAGCCGCAAACAGGTGGTGGTGCGCAGGATGCTGGCATTGGCCGAGGCGGCATCGAGCACATCTGCCGGTAATGTGCTATCGAAGAACGCCCGATGAAAAGCGCGTGTCTCGCGCTCCAGTCGCTCCAGATGGATGGCCACGTATTCGGCAACATCCCAGGCATCTTGCCAATGTCCACCAGCCCAGGTGCGCAGCATGGCGTTGTGCACTTGCGCGGCCTCATTCGACTCATGATGGTCCAGCCCTTCACGCACGTTCCAGTAGTTGCGCATGTTGGGCACATGCCAGGTGAACAGCAAGGTGAACTCGCGCATCTCGCCCGGCTTGAGCGTAAATGACAGCATCTGCGAGGTCTCGGCCTGGCGACCCTTGGGCGCGGTGAATTCATCCAGTCGCTCGGGTAATTTTCCAGTCTCGCTGAACTCATTCCACAGCAGTTGCAGGCCATCCCACCAGCCGCCCTGATACCAGTGCGTTTGTAAGGTGTGTTGGACGTCTGCGCCGTTTGAACCCACCATAGTCAGCGCGGCACTCCCAGCAAACTCACTGTCCGGCTCAATGGAGGGATTGGTCATCCACAGACCCCGCAGACCCAGCGCATCATTGGCGCGCACGGCGTTGGTGCTGCCGCCCAGGTCGTAGCCATAGATCGGCGCCTCCCAGCCATCAGCGCCCAGTTTCAATGTGTTGATGGGATTGGTGAAGGCCGCGAGAAATGCCGCCTCAACCGGCTTGTTGCTGGTGTTGGTGAACCGCCACTTGAAGATGGCGCAGGGAATGCCGGAGTCGTCGGCGTTGAGTGGAATAAATGGATTGAACGTTTCCATCTCCACCTGCAAGGGCACATCGGGATCACGCAGGTCCACTTGCGCAAAGGGGTATTCGCCGCGAAAGGTGGCCTCGCGCATACGGGGTGTGCCGGCATTGTGGTCGCGTTCAAAACCGGCGCACTCCTGGGTGGTGAAAGGGGTGATGAATTCGCGTTCCAACACTTTGGCGACGCCGCGTTTTGCGCCCTTGGGTTTACACCACAGCGCAAAGAAGGTATTGCGCGGCGTGTTGTTCTTCCACGGCCGGTTGTAGATTTCCAGATCGCGCAGCTGGCCCCGGCCACCGAGTGACACGGTGCCTGTGCCGATGCCGCCGAGCGGAAAGGCAATCTCGCGCAGTGCAGGGCCGGTGAAGGTTCGAACGGCGTTTTTGCGTGTCGCGCGGCGCGCTGGCCGGGTGACGGGTTGAGTCTTGGTCTTCATGGAATTTAACGCAACGATTCTTAAGAGTTTGAGATTTGGGTATGAGCCTCAAAGTCTGGATTTTGAACGGGTGGCGGAGTTTTGCAAACCCTGGGCAGGTTAGCGGTCGGAACACTTCATCCTGCCTAAAACACGGCAGGCCTACAAGCGCTCCAACCGTCACATGAGGCATTTAGGCTGTGAGCCACTGTTCGCACGCGGCCAGATCAAAAAAGAATTGGAGCCGATCGGTTCCCAGCATGGCTTGTTCGGCGCGTGAATTGGGCGAGTCACTGGCCAGGATCGCCACACGCTGGACGAAATTCTGCAGCGTCGGGTTGCGTGCAAATCCCAGGCTCCAGGCTCGGTGCGCCTGCATATTCTGAAAGCGAATGTCGCGCAGGTTCAGCAACAGATTGAGCGGCCCTTGCTGCGCGGCGTAGTCTTCCACCTGCTGCAATGCTTCGTGTGCACCGTTCTCGGCCTGTTGCAGGTCAATCTCACCCGTGGCGCGGTGGATGAGCGTGGCCGGCAGCGTCGGGGATAGCTGCGTGTAGATCACGAGGCCAGAACCGAGATCAGGGCAATGAGCGCGGGCACGGCCTGGATAAACAAAATTTTGCGCCCGACCGTGAGTGCGCCAAATATGCCGGCCACGATGACACAGGCCAGGAAGAAAATTTTGATGTCACGACCGGCCGCGCCCAGAATCAGCCCCCAAACGAGACCTGCAGCGAGGAAGCCGTTATATAGCCCCTGGTTTGCAGCCAGCTGTTTGGATTCGGATGCAAATGTTGCTGTCAGATTAAAAGCTTTGCGACCATAGGGCTGTTCCCACAAGAACATTTCCAGGATTAAAAAGAAAAGATGGAGAACGGCGACCAGACCGACAAGGATATTAGAAACAGTTGAAATCGTATTCATGGGTGCGTGAATGTGTGCCAAACGACAATGGATAGATAAGGGCAATGGTACGCCTTAAGCAACCCCTTTGTCTACACATACTTCATCACGCTTCCCAGATACGCATCGGCGCGTTGTCGAATCACATCGGCCGTGATCACCTCCATGCCAAACTCCCGCCACGGCTCGTAATATCCCGGTTCATCCAGCCACATGTCGAGCATTGAATCCACATCCCAGTAGGGTTGATAGTCAAACCCATCGGCAGCAGCGCAATAACTTTTCAGAAATTGATCTGCGGCGTCGACACCCAACATCACAGCAAGGTTGCTGCGGCAATGCGCGACATCGACGAATCTAGCGGCTCAACAGTATTTGTTCGATCTCGCGAAAGCGGCGTTGGCGCGCATGTTGCAAGGGCGTAACGCCGTCCTTGTCGGCAATGTTCACATCGGCACCGTGATCCAACAACATCTGCACAATCTGCTGGTGGCGCGGCCCGCCGTCGCTCAAAATAATGGCTTCCAGCAAAGCGGTCCAGCCCAGGTTGTTTACGTGGTTGATATCGACATCGGTGCGGGTGAGTAATTCCCGGACCACCTCAACGTGTCCTCGCTCGCAGGCAGGAATCAAAGCGGTGCCGCCAAATCGATTGGTAAGTTTGGTGTCGGCTTTGGCTTCAATGGTCAACTTCAAAATTTCGAGCAGGCCTTCTGCACCGGCATATAAAAATGGATTGTCCAGGCGTTGATCGCGAATGTCGATATCGGCACCTGCCTGAATTAACATGCGCACGGCCTCTACCTGGTTGCCATGGGTCGCTGCCATCACCGGGGTGCGGCCACGCGCATCCTGGCCATTGATGTCCGCGCCCTGGGTCAGCAGGCTTTCCACCGCTGCAGTATCACCAGTTTCGGCCGCCACAATGAGTTGATCTGTCAGTGAATACATATTTATGGGGTTTATGGGGATCGGAGTTGCTTGGGGTGTGGTCGATACCTGTGTGGTTGCTGTCGCCTCGACAAGGTTTGCTGTAGGTGTAGCTGGTGTTGCAACTGGCACAGCGGGTAGTGGTGCGACGGTGCAGGCCGTGAGCATAAGACCAATCAGCACCAGTTTGGCAATGCGTGAAGTCGTGTTCATATAGCCGGTGTGGGAGGCGGTGAAGTCGTCTCGCTGGTTTCACCCAACGGCACAAATAACTCGGCCTGTAACCGCCACTGCTCGCCGCGTTTGCTCCATGAACCCAGATAGGTGCCACGCTGAATGCGCCGGCCATTTTTTGCACGCCAGTAGCCGATCCATTCGCCACTCTCAGCGGCAGTGCGCCCATCCTCACTGATGAGCACCTGAGTGGGCGTGCGGGTGAAGGTGATGAAATCGGGGTCGGCGAAAAAATGATCGAAGGTGCGCTGCACGGCCTCGCGACCGACCAGTGGACGGCCGGCGCTGGTGGACACCTGCACATCGGGCAGCCAGCACGCGCCGACGTTGCGCGTATCGTGCGCGGTGATGGCGTCGTTGAACAGCCGGCGCTGCTCGTGAATGGCCTGGGTCTCGCGCTTCACATTGTGCGTAAAAAGCAGGGGAATGGCGGGCTCAGATCGATTGGGCAATTTCATTTTGATCTAAAGTCTTTTCTGACGTGTGACGCAGGGTCAGAAACGCGGTCTCGTAATAAAACCGGTTGGAGTGCGCTGTGATTTGTTCCGGCGACAACGCGGCGAGGTGGCCGACAATATGGCCGTGCGCCCAATAGTGATAGTCAAATAACTGTTGGATCTCGTGTGGTTCCATCACCCGATTATGCGATACATGGCGTTAAATGACCGCAGAAAATCAAATTCTTCAGTTGCTCTTGGCCCAATCCAAGGCGGGTGTGCTAACTAGATTTTCGGTCAGCAGGGTCGGCAGATTAAAGTCAGATTCAAGGAGTGTTTCAACATGTGTAATCAGGATCAACCCCATTCTCATGCGCCGCATTCTGATGCGCCGCATTCTGATGCGCCGCATTCTCAAGGACACAATCATGGTCAGTTTGACAAGGCACCCCTGCAACGCTTTCGGCCGATTGGCCGGCGCAGGTTTCTGGCGGGTGTCGGCCAGGGCACCTTTGCATTCATCAGTGAAGTGGCCACGGCCCGCAATGTCATCGCGATCGCCCTCGGCACCACCACGACCGGCTTGGTTGCCTGTGCCGCGCCGCCCGCGCGAGCGCCGGCAACCTCAGCTGCCACCCCTGTCCCAGACGCGGCCACAGCCATTCCCGCCACACCAGCCGCAACGGAGATGGTGATGACGCCGACAGGCGCGATTGTTGCGACAACGGCATCCGGTCTGGCGTCGGTGACCTATCAGCAGGTCAATTTGGGGTTTGTAAATGCGTATGTGCTGGTGCGGGGCAATGAGGTGGCCGTGGTGGACACTGGCGTTGCCAACAGCCAGGGCAAGATCGAAGAGGTCATCAAGGCGGCCGGGCGAAGTTGGACGGATGTGCGGCATGTGATTCTCACGCACTATCACCAGGATCATGTCGGCAGCATGGACGCGGTCATGGCGGCCTCGACCCAGGCCACGGCCTACGCCGGTGCGGCCGACATCCCACAAATCCAAACCAGCGCGAAACTGCAAGAATTGACGGATGGTCAGGAAATCTTTGGCCTGCAAATTGTGGCCACGCCCGGTCACACGGCCGGCCATATGTCGGTGTATGACCCGGCCGGCTCAGCTTTCATCACTGGCGATGCCATCGTGAATGAGGGCGGGACGATTGGAGTGTCGCCGGCCCAATACACAGCCGATGCCACTGCCGCCAAACAGAGCGTGCTCAAAATTGCCGGGTTGAAGTTTGAGACGGCGTATTTCATGCACGGCAGCACCCTCGACACGGGCGCATCAGATGCGATTGCGAAATATGCCGCGACCCTGAACTAGCGCTGTAGTTACACCGGCGTCATCTGGGTGCCGCTCGCACGAGCGCATTCAGATGGCGCACCCATGTCATACCAGAGCGGGTCATTCACTCCTGCTTTTCGACGCCGTTTTTTACATCATGCTCTCGCGCCCACCCAGATACGCATCCTGAATCTCGGTGCTATCCAATAGGTCTTTGGCCGGCCCCTCCATCACGATGTGGCCGTTTTGCAGCACATAGCCACGGTGTGCAATTTGCAGAGCCAGATTGGCGCTTTGCTCCACCATGAACACGGTCACGCCCTGCTGATTGATGGTTTGAATGAGCTCGAGCACGCGGTCGACAAACAACGGCGACAGCCCCATGGTGGGCTCGTCCATACAAATGAGTTTGGGCCGGCCCATCAGCGCCCGTGCCATGGCCAGCATTTGCTGCTCACCACCACTGAGCACGCCGCCACGTTGGGCAATCCGCTCTTTGAGCCGTGGAAATAGGTCCAGCACATGCGCGTAATCCTCGTCAATTTCAAGCTTGTCATTGCGCTTATACGCCCCCATCAGCAGATTCTCACGCACGGTCATATTGGCAAAGATGCGCCGGCTCTCGGGCACACTGCCGACCCCCAGGCGAATGATTTTGGGCGTGCTCAGGCCGATCAGGGTGTGGCCATCAAATGTGGCCGTGCCTTTGCGCGGCTGCACCAACCCCAAAATCACCTTCATGGTCGTGCTCTTGCCGCTGGCGTTGCCGCCCAACAGACACACGATCTCGCCGGCGTTCACATGCAGGCTCAGGTCGAAGTGGACTTGCATGGGGCCGTAGAACGTGTCGATGTGGCTTAGGGAGAGTAGGGGTTTGGGCTGCGTATTCATTAGGGCAGCGGAAACGGAATCGTCGTCGTCGATTCCGTTTCGACTGTGGTGATGTTGTTGCCTCCGCGTTGCTTCGTTCCCAAATAGGCCTCAATCACCTGCGGGTTATTGCGCACGGCTTCGGGCAATCCCTCGGCAATCTTCTGGCCGTTGTCCATCACGATCACGCGGTCGGACAGTTGCATGACAAGCGAGAGCTTGTGTTCGATCAGCAAAATAGTCAGGCCCTGCTGCTTTAGTGTGCGAATAAATTCAAGAATCTCCTGGGTCTCGGTGGGGTTCATGCCGGCTGTGGGCTCATCCAGCAACAACACGCGCGGGCGCAAAGCCAGCGCGCGCGCAATCTCCAACCGGCGCCGGTTGGCATAGGACAGGCTGTAGGCCGGCTGATTCATGCGCGGCGTCAATCGCTCGCCAAATTGCGCAATGATTTCTTCGGCCTCACGGCGTAGGCGGTGTTCTTCTTCGCGCGCGGTATCAGGGCGAATCAGGGCTGTGAGAAGCTCACCAATCAGCCCCAGCGGCGACCCTTGCGCTCGCGCCACTTGCAGGCGGGTGTGTGCGCCGATCAGGACGTTGTCGATGACACTGAGGTTGCCGAAGACACGGCCGTGTTGAAAAGTGCGCGCGATGCCGCGGCTGGCAAATTGATCAGAACGAAGGCCCAGCAGGGATCGGCCGTGAAACAAAATGTCGCCCTGTGTCGGCTTATCCAACCCCGTGACGAGATTAAATAGCGTGGTTTTGCCTGCGCCGTTGGGGCCGATGATGCTGACCGTCTCGCCCTCGGCCACATCAAAGCTCACTGCATCGACAGCGTGCACGCCATCGAAATTGCGCGACAGGGTCTTGATTTCGAGCAATGCCATGATCTACACCGTCCCTAGCAGGCCCTGTGGCCGGAATCGAATGAGCAGCAATAACACGATGCCGTAGAGCAGATAGCGATAGTCGGCCAGCCCGCGAAATACCTCGGGCAGGGCCGTGAGCGCAACTGCACCGACCACCGCTCCCACCATATTGCCCATGCCGCCCAGGATTACCATGGTCAGGGCCAGGATGCCGGTGGTGCTGGTGAAGGTCTCGTAGTTGATGTAGGTGTACATGTGGCCGGTGAATGCGCCGCTGGCCCCGGCCACGAACGCGCTGGCCGCAAATGCCAGGGCTTTGTAGCGGTTGAGGTTGATGCCATAGGCTTGGGCAGCCACATCATCCTCGCGAATGGCCCGCCATGTGCGGCCCAGATGCGAGCGCACGAGCCGAAGCTGAAAGAGTGCGGCGATGAGCAAAAGCACCAGCGAATACCAATACACCGCTGTTGGCGTTACGGCCTCGAACCCAAAGATGGATGGCGGCGGAATGTTGGCGATGCCCATCGGTCCATTGGTCACGCTGTCCCAGTTCAAAATGATCTGGCTCACGATCTCGCCGATGCCGAGTGTGGCGATGGCGACATAGTGCGCGCGCAGTCGGAAGGCTGGCAGAACGAGCAGCGTGCCCAACACGGCGGTCACAAGGGCGCTGACGAGCAGCGAAAGTTCGAACGGTACATGCAGGCGCTGGGTGAGAATGGCCGAGGTGTATGCGCCGATGGCCAGAAAACCCGCGTGTCCCAACGAGGTTTGCCCGGCTGTGCCGGTGACGAGGGTGAGGCTGAGGGCCAGCATGCCGATCAACCATGCGTTGGTCAGCACTTGCAGCAAGTAGGGGTCTGATACAAAGATTGGCAACGCCAGTGCGATGAGGATCGCGCCGGCCACGGCCCATGAGGGTATTTGCACCGGCTTGCTGTTGGCAACAAAGGTGCCGGTCAAGGGCTCGGGCGGCAACATCTTTTTGGAGGTAAATAACCCGGCTGGCCGCAAAACCAAAATGCCAATCAGAATGACGAAGGCGAACAGGTTGCGATAGGTGGCCCCAAACTGAGCTACGCCGTAGCTTTCGATCAGCCCGAGAATCAGGCCCCCTGCGATGCTGCCCGGCACATTGCCCAGGCCGCCCAACAGATTGGCGGCAAACCCCTTGAGCCCAGCCTGGAAAGCCATGGCGGGATAAACCGTATTGAAATACATGCCGACCAGCAAACCAGCAAACCCACCCAACATGCCGGCGATGGCATAGGTTGTGGCATTGACCGTGTTCACATCCACGCCCATTTGGGCCGCAGCATCGCGGTCCTGCGCGGTGGCGCGCAAGGCCCAGCCGGCCTTGGTGAAGCGCAGGAACGCAAACAGCACCAGCGCCACGGTGACGCCGACGCCGGCAATCAGCACATCCAGCAGCCCAATGTTGACACCGCCGAGCGCAATGCGGGTGGCGGGTAGGGGACTGGGAAATGATTGTGGATTGGGCGAGAAAATAATCTGGGTGAGTTGGTCGAGCGCAAAGCTGATGCCGATGGTGGCAAGCAGGGGCGCGATGCGCGCGGTCTTTTGCAAGCCACGCAGGCCGAAGCGCTCGATGAGGATGCCGAGCAGGCCGCATGCGATGGCGACGATGACAAAAGTCAGCGGCAGCGGCACCTGCAATTTTGTCATCACCACCCAACCCACATAGGCCCCGATCATGTAGACCGAGCCGTGCGCGAAGTTGATCAGATTGCCCACGCCAAAAATCAACGCCAGACCGACTGCGGTCAATGCATAGATGTTGCCAATCGCCAGGCCATTAATGGTCTGGTCGAGGAAGGTTTGGAGAAAGGATTCGGACATGGGTTGTTGGGGATAAATGTAGGGTTACTAATCTTTGGATGCCAGGACGAGTGCCGTCGTTTCATAGGGGCGGGCGCGACAATTGCTGGCGCGCCCGCCCCTGTCCTGGCTTATTGATTTCCAAATCCAACTCGAAGCTACGGGCTTATTGCTTTCGAAAATTCGCTACCGAGCGCAGAAAATTACGCGGCCTTCTCGCGTTCCGGCTGGCCCAGGGTTTGCAGCAGCCGATTGGCCCAGGCAAACATGGCGGTGGCGTGGATGATGTCGAGAATTTCAAGATCACCAAAGCCGGCCGCACGCAATGACGCAATATCTTCCGGTGTTACGGCATCGGGCGAATGAGTCAGCTTCACACTGAAATCGACAATGGCTTTCTCGCGCGGTTCCAATGGGGCTTCGACGCCGAGCTCGAAGATGCGTTGAATCACGTCGGTGGTCTTGGTCAGGTCGTTATACAGACGCGCATGCACCGAAGCGCAATACACGCAGCCGTTGTAGCGCGAGCCTGCCACGGCCGCCAGCTCACGCGCCCAGCGAGGCGAGCCGCCCCGGCCATACATCACCGCATTGAACAGCCGTGTTCGCCAGCGCAGCGCGATGGGATCGTGCGCGAGAGTGGCGTAATAGGTACCGATTTTGGCGAGGCCGCCGGGGGCTTCTTCCAACACACTGGTTTGATCCGGCGTGAGATTCTTGAGATCGATCGTCTGAAGCCAGGGCCGCCAGTCGAGTTTGTCCAGCGTCCAATCCTTCACGGTGGTGCGGGTGTCCACATTACTTGGCACGCTCATAGCGCACCTCCCAAACTGCGCAAGCCGGCCAACAGCCGAACCTGATAGGCCAGATAGGCGATAAGCTGGCCCAGCGTCACAATATCCTTGTCGCTGAGTCCGGCGGCCGCGAGTTGCTCGATATCAGCGGGTGCAGCGGCGCGTGGCTCCAGCGTCAGGGTGTCGGTGAAATGCAGGATCGCGGCCAGCCGGTGTGGGCGGGTCATTGTGCCCTGCGCTTCGGTCGCAGTGACAATGACGGCGTCGGCCTTCAATGCGTGCAGCTGTTCGCGGTGCCGCGTGGCGATTGCGCTGTTGCGGTTCAATGTGCCGATGCGCAATCCCACCAGATGCCGCTCGATCAAGCTGAGGCCGCCTGCATCGTCCGGGTTTAGCAAAGCTGCGTCACTGTTCTGGGTATAGGTTTGCACATCGGCCCGCTGTGTGCGCAGTGCTGCCAGGGGCGAGTCGGCGGCGATACCGCCCAGCGTATTGATCACATCAGGTGCCGTTGCATTCGCCGTGGTCACACCGTCGGGAGTGCCATTCGATTGAGTTGCCATTAATGAATCTCATACTCCTTCATGCGGTTTTGCATTTGCAAATGATACGCCGCGTTATTGAGCGCGCGGCATTGTGGCAAATCCGAGTGGCAAGACCGCTGGCGTGACCAGAATCAAAAATGGGAATGGCAAACATGCCGCTCATGTGAAACCGAATGGGAAATCCAGCGCGGCCAGAGCGACTTCACGGGTGAGATAAAGTAATAACGTGCGCCGAACCCTTCGAACTTTATAATTTCATGCCATGTCCAACGCCACCGCTCAGTCAGAATCATCGGCGCGTCTGCTTCAGACGCCGGTATTCGAGCAAATCCATCGACACGCTTCAATTCGTAAATACAAGCCAGATCGTAACTACTCAGAGGTTTTGGACAGAATGAAGAAAAACCAAAATTTCTCTGCATTCTGTTTAATTTTGTTCATTCTGTCCAAAACCTCTGAGTAGTTACGCTTAAGGAGTAAACATGACCATTGAGCAGTTAATAGAAGGTTTGGATGAATATGTGGCCGGGATTGAAGCGCGGCGCAAAAAGCGAGCGGAGGATTTGCGCGCGCCAGATGGCTGGCTTTCGCTCACGGGCCTGTTCGAGCTCAAAGAGGGTGAGCACAGCATCGGCTCCAGTGATGCTGGTGATGTGGTGTTGCCCAGTAGCGCGCCCGAACATCTCGGCACGGTGACGTTGCACAACACGCATGTGACCTTAAAGCTGGCAGACGATCTGGCCGTTGAAATACAAGTGGATGGCGCGCGGGTGCAGGCCGGTGCGCAGATTGCATTGGCCGACAACCAGGATGGAGCGGCCAAGCCGACGTGGGTGCAGTTGGGCTCGGTCATCTTCTTCGTGCACAAATACGGCGATCACTATGCCATTCGAGTCAAGGATACGCAGAGTCCGGCCATCCAGGCATTTGCTGGTTTTGCGTGGTACGAGGTGAAGCCGGACTATCGGGTGCGCGGCAGGTTCGTGCCACACCCTGCGCCACTCAGGGTCGAGGTGAACACCACGGTCAACACCATTGCCGAATACAGCAGCCCCGGCATCCTGGAATTCGAATTGCACGGCCAGCCGCTGAGTTTGCTGGTCACCAGCCGCAATGGCAACACGCTGTCGATTCTCTTGCGCGATGCCACGTCTGGCAAGCAAACCTATCCCGCCGTGCGCTTTCTAACGGTCGAGGTCGACGCAGACAACAACGCCGATGTGGATTTCAATATGGCCTACAACCCGCCGTGCGCGCTCACCCCGTATGCCACCTGCCCGCTGCCCCCGCGCGAGAACATTTTGCCGGTGGCGATTGAAGCCGGAGAGCTGTATTGATGGGCGGCCTGCAAAGATGCTGCAACGGCATGGATGAATGCGAATGCGAGATTTGCGCCGGCTCGACCGTGTCCGCCGGGCCCTGAAGGGCTTCGCATTTGAGCTTGGCCCTTCAGGGCCGAACGGACATGGGCGAGGGGTGATGCCTCAGCTCTCGCACTGCAACGCTTTGTTTTGGTACCTGTGGGGCGGATCTCAGACCCACCCCCACATGCGTTAACTGGACCCTTTTATGGGTGCATTGAATTCGGCTGCTCTACCGAATTCAATGCTATGCCTTTATTAGTGCCCGCGAATTACGCGAACATCGCGCTTGGAACCGTTGCTGGAGTCTGATTCGTCTGACCCACCTGCAACGCGGCCATCAACTCATCCATCGGCACACTGACGATGGCCGAGGCTTTGTCGCTCATGGCGTAGGGCAGGATGAGTTCACCACCGTGGACGAGTGCGCCGCAGCTGTACACGACGTTGGGCACATAGCCTTCACGCTCGTTGCCTTTGGGTGAGAGCAGGGGTTCGCTCAGCCGACCGATGATGTGGGTGGGATCGTTCAAATCCAGCAACGCTGCGCCGATGCAATATTTACGCAGCGGCCCAACCCCGTGCGTGATGACCAGCCAGCCTGCTTCCGTTTCGATGGGCGAGCCGCAGTTGCCGATCTTGACCGATTCCCAAATCTCCGCCGGCTGCATAAGCATCTGGTAGTCGTACCAGAAGTGAAGATTGTCCGAGAACATGATGAATAGATTTTCATCATCCTGCCGCGATAGCATGGCGTAACGGCCATTGATGCGCCGGGGAAACAACGCCATCCCCTTATTTTGCACTGCGCTGCCATTGAGCGTGAGCACTCGAAAGTGCAGAAAATCCGTGGTCTCGATGAGCTGTGGCAGGATGGTGCGGCCGTTGTAGGCGGTGTAGGTGGCGTAGTAGGTGACCGTGCCGTCATCATCGACGAAGCGGACAAAGCGGGCATCTTCAATGCCATTGCTCTCGTTGGGCGAGACCGGAAAGATGATCCGCTCACTCATGCTGTGCGATTCCGAAAAACTCAATTCGTAGTTGGAATCGGCCAGCCATTTCATGCAATCCAGGATGCGGTTTACATCCGGCGTCAGTGACAGCTTCTCGCGGCGCAGAAAGTCCATGCTGTGGGATAGCTCGCTACGAGTGAAGGTGTCGGCCAACTGATTCATGGCGGCGATGCTGTGCTCGTTCTCGCAATCCATTTCCTTCAGTTTTTGGATGAAGTTTTTTTTGCGATATCTGGGATTGGAGATTACCTCGGGCTGAGTGACAAAGCCGGTGACGGCATCCAGGGTGATGCTGCCGCCGGGCAGGATCAGGCCGGAGCGAAACTCGATGGATGAGATGTGGCCTTCGCCGGTGGCGCGCAAGCTCATCACAAATCGCAGCGCGCCTTCGGGTATCCCTTGCTGATCCGGGTGCGGCACGATCGACGGATTGAATAATGCCGCGGATTCGAGGGCATACTCACCAGAGAACAATGCACCCAGCAGTAATTGCCGGGCCGGCGTCAGCGGTTGCGACGTGGAGATGTGATGGCGAATCTTCTCGTAATGATTCAGCAGTAGCGACTCGATATTAAAATGCCGAAACTGAAATTCCTGGAGGACTGTGTCCAGCCCCCGCTGTGCGTCATCCTCGGTCAGCGCAAGTGCGCGACGAATGATGTTGTTAATTAACCGGGGATTGGACGGAATCGATGGGCGAAGAATCACGCGGGCACTTTCAGGTGCCAGCGTGATTCCGTGGAGGCGTAAAGAAATTGGGCTCATGGGGGCTCAGTGGAGTTTATTGAGTTTCGTTAAGTTGCATTGTGCTTCATTTGGCGTGGATGTGCTTGATTGAACTTGGATGAGTTTATGCCGTGGGGCGGAGTGAATCATCTATGAGGTGTTCTGCGTAGTTCATCTCGGCCAGTGAAAGATGGAAGGCCAGCGATGATTCTGCGCCCTGATTTTCATTCACCCGGTCGGCGTGTAATCCATCGACACACCCGCCGGTTGCTGAATCATACAGGGGAAGCCCCAGATCGTTGCGGCCCAAAAACCACTCAAACGCGCGCTTGGCCTCGCGAGACCAGAATGGATCCTGGGTGGCCCTGAACGCCTCCAGACAGGCCGCAACCATGGCCTGGGCTTCAACCGGCTGCTGATCAAAATCGGCTCGCGCACCCTCGCGCTCGTAGAAGCCGTTGCTGCCGATGGGCCGGAAGTGGCCGGGCTGGGTCTTTTGAATCGAGGCCAGCCAGCGCAGGGATTGAATGCCAATCTCGAACGCTTCGGGATCGGGCAGCCACTGGCCGCTCAGCAACAGCGCTTGCGACAAACGCGCGTTGTCGTAGGTGGCCTTCGGCTCAAACCAAGGCCAATCTGCCGTGGCCGTGTTCTTCCACAATGCCACCAGCTTTTCGGTCAGCATCTTGCGGGTTGAGTTGATCTGGGCTGTGTCCGGCACGCGTCGCAAATACTCGTGAATGCCCAGCAGTGTAAAGGCCCAGGCGCGGGGGGAACTAAACGTTTCCACAATGACTAACCCACGCTCAAACAATTGGGCCGACAGCTTGCGGTGGCCCTCATTGCGAGAGCGGCCAGCCCCGGTGCCGGCGGCCCAGATGGCGCGAGCGTGGCTGTCTTCGCTGCCCACATCTTCCAGCCACTGCCGGCTGAGGCTCATGAAATTGCGAAAGCGGCCGGTGTTGAGATTAAAGGCCGCGGCCATGAAGGCCAGGTAACTGGTGGACAGGCGGTCCAGGTTTTCGGTGGGGCGTTGTCCGCCCAATTCGTCCAGCAGATTGCACAGGATAAATGCGCGGGCGTTGTCGTCGATGCAATAACCTTCGTGAAAGTTGGGCACATTGAAGATGGCGTGTTGGAAGATGCCGGTGCTGTCGCTCATTCGCAGCAGATGATCGAGCTGAAGCGGCGGTAGCTCATAGGGCCGGCTGCCCAGTGTCCACCTGGCAAACGCCGTGCGCGATTTGGCAGTGCGCTCGGTGCGTGCTCGCTGAAACGATTGCAGGTAGCGCTCGGCCACTGCCGGCCAGATCATCTCGCGGCCCAGTTGGTAGGCCGTGTGGCGGGTTTGCAGCAGGTTCACTGGATCATCCAACAGGTCACACACCGCATCGGCAATGGCTTGCGGATTGCGGAAGGGCACCAGCCGGCCACGACCCTCGGCCAGCAACTCCTGGGCATGCCAGTAGGGCGTGGAGACCACGGCTTTGCCCGCGCCGAACACATAGGCCAGGGTGCCTGAGGTGATCTGGGCCTCGTTGAGATAGGGCGTGACGTAGACATCGGTTGCGCCGATGAATTCGGTCAGGTCATCCAACGAGACGAAACGGTTGTAGAAGATGACATTGTCTTTGACGCCGCAATCCTCGGCCAGCCGCTCCAGGCCGAGGCGATAGCGTTCGCCTTCGCGCGCAATCAGATGCGGGTGGGTGGCACCGAGAATCAGGTAAACGACATTGGGATGACGCCGGACAATATCGGGCAGGGCCTGGATGGCGTACTCGATGCCTTTGCCCGGCCCCAGCAACCCGAAGGTGAGCAGCACTTCGCGACCCTCCACGCCGAATTGGGCCTTGTATTGGCTGGAGTCGATGAAGGGAATGTTGGGAATGCCGTGTGGAATCAGATCGACTTTGGCATCGGGAATGGCATAGGTGTCGTGCAAAATCTGCGCCCCTTTCTCGGCCATCACCACCACACGGTCGCTGCGCTGAACCAGCTCCAGCATCACCTTGCGCTGGGTCGGGCTGGGATCGCGCAGGATGGTGTGCAGCGTCGTCACCACCGGCATGCGCACCTCTTTGAGCAGCGCTAACAGATGGCTGCCGGCCAGACCCCCATAAATCCCAAACTCATGCTGCACGCACAGCACATCTGCATTATTAAAGTTTAGAAAATCCGCGGCTCTGCGGTAGGAGTTCAAATCCTTTTCAAGAATTTCGAAACGAACCCGCGGAGGATAGGCATAGCCCTCAACCTGGTCGTTCACGGCCCCGGCAAAGCACAGCGAGTCGGTGGCCACGGCGGCAACGGCATCGCATAGGTCGGTGGTGAACGTGGCAATGCCGCACTGGCGCGGCATGTAGCCGCCCAGGAAAGCGATTTTTTTCAGCGGGTTGGTTTCCATCAAAGTAGTCCTCTCATATGTGCGACTACTCTATCAGGCCCGACACTGCCAACATAGCAGAATGGCTCTGCAATGGCCGGCCTCAGCCCGCGGCGATTTATCAATCGATGCGGAAAAGGCCGTGTTAATGGATGACGTGCTGAAGCAAGGACTTTTCTATGAGGCAGGCGACTCACCGGAAACGGTTGGCTCAGCGGGCTTACTGCTATAGCGGAAGGTGCAGCAGGGCGCGCCCTTCATGATGGTTTGCTCGCGCACCAGTTGAATGTCCGGGTTGAAGCCTTCCACCAACGAGAAATCGCGATTGCACGAGAGGGTGGCGCCGAGCTCGGCCATGCCCAGCGAGCGATACATCTCGGCATATTTGCAGCGTGTGACGTTGAACGCGTAGTGCGTGCCGGTTTGCTCCAGCGTTTCCGTTTCCAACGCATTATTTTTGCGCCAGTCGCCGGATGAGTTGGAGAAGGCCAGCAGTGAGGTATCGCCCAGTTGGGCGGCACGTTCGGCACCCTGCTGGCGCGCGATCTGAATGATGGTTTCGCCGACGATGGCCAACACCCGCTCGCGATCAAACTCTTTGGAGAGCGCGTCCACGATGGGGCCGATGATGCGAGCCTCGATCTCCCGACGCTTGAGCACGCCGATCTCGTTGAGCGTATCGGGTGGAGGTGCGGCCGCTGGAAGTGCGGCCGCTGGAAGCGCGGCCGCATTCTGGATGATTTCAGTGAGTTCACTTGCCATTGAGCATCAGTCCTTTTAATTCCTCTTTTGATCTTTTGAATTGAGTTTGGGTGAATGAAGTGTCTGGATATGGGGTAAACAAAATGGGCTCTCCC
>Ga0105048_10003218_pt1 | contig 26724 bp, 22 predicted proteins | sample MAT05_FD_78382 | JGI IMG/M metagenome (GOLD analysis project Ga0105048, IMG submission 78382) | Freshwater microbial communities from Lake Fryxell liftoff mats and glacier meltwater in Antarctica - MAT-05 | ecosystem: Environmental > Aquatic > Freshwater > Ice > Liftoff microbial mat | place...
GGAATGTCGATAATGGCGTGCGGCCAAGTCGGTAAGCCGAGTGCAATCGCGCGCTCTTGTAACGTCTGCTGACAGCCAATCAGCACCACGTCGCTTAATTGCGCGCCCAGCGCGAGCGCTAAATCAGGCCCAATGCCTGCGCCCTCGCCGAGCGTGAGCGCGAGGTGCAAGTTAACCCGCTGCTAGGCGCGTTTCGACCGACGCTTCAGAGCGAATTTGGCGCATAAAATTGTCGAGCTCCTCGTCGGCTTTACGCTGGCGAATATTTTCACGCGCCTGATTGCGGATGAAATCTTGGGTTTTATCGACGCTGCGCGAGCCGAGGCGCTGCACGATGTGCCAGCCGCTAGCAGTTTGAAATGGCTCGGAGATCTGGTCATCTTTGAGCGCAATCAGCGCCATCGCCAATTCAGGGCCGTACTGGGTGGGTTGAAACCAGCCCAAATCGCCGCCCGCCTGTTTGGTTACGTCGTCCTGGCTGTTGGCCTTGGCCAACTTGGCAAAGTCCGCGCCGTCTACAATTTTGCTGCGCAAATCGCGAATTTGTGCCAGAGCCTCATTCGCGGTCATCAGTTCGCTCGGCTTAATCACGATGTGCCGAGCGTGGTACTGCTCAACGATCTGCTGCTTATTGTCGCGTCGCTCGAACACTTTGATGATATGAAAACCAGCAGGCGAGCGAATCGCCTGGGTAATTTCACCGCCCTTCATCGCTAGAATTTGCTCGGCGAAAAAGGTCGGCACTTGATCAATCGGGCGCCAGCCAAGATCGCCACCATCGAGCGCTTGCGGGCCGTCGGAATAGCGAATGGCCGCCGCAGAAAACTCCATCCCGTCGGCAATGAGCTTGGAGACGCCATCGGCTTTGTCGCGCGCCGTTTCAATCTGCTCGGGCGATGCGTTCTCGGGTACTGCAACCAGCAGATGCCCAAGGTGTACTTCACCAGTATTGAGCGAAGTGCTGGCCAACAGCACTTCCACTTCGGTATCAGATACCTCTACACGCGATTGCACGACGCGCTGGCGCAGGCGCTGGATGATCAACTCGTCGCGCACTTGGTCGCGAAAGGTCGAAAAGCTCATGCCGTCTTTCTGGAGCGAATCGCGCAGCTGCGCGGTGCTCATCTTGTTTTGTGTGGCCACCGCAGCGACGGCTTGATCTACTTCTTCATCGCTGACTTTGGTATTACTGGTAGCGGCGCGCTCAAGCAGCAGGCGATTCATGATCAAGCGCTCAAGCACCTGGCGATTGAGCACATTTTCAGGCGGCAGCTGATCGGTGCGGCTGGCGTACTGCTTGCGCACGTTGTTCACGGCGGTGTCGAGTTCGCTCTGCAAGATGACATCGTCTTCAACGATGGCAACCACGCCATCAAGCGCTTGCGTGCTGACGGCTTGTGCACATGCCAATGTAGGCGCACCGCTGAGTGCCAAAAGCGCAGCGAAAAGGAGGGTATGACGCATAAATAGTTGACTCACCATAGTTCGCAGCAAGCGGCTGCAGGGATTAAAGTTAACGACGATAGCCGGAGATAGCGCGCTCAAGCAGCTCATCAGATTTCCGTCCGAGCGAACCCAAGCCTTTCAACTCCAATTCAAAATAAATCGCACTGCGCTCTTGGCCGAGCTGGTTTTGCAAATAGCGTCGGCCCAAAAGTCGCGCCGCCCAGCAGCAGCTTTCATATTCAAAGCCTGCAAACGCCTCGAGATTCGAACGATCGCGCAAAGAATAGTTCCAGCGACCAATCAGCTTCCAGCGCTCGTTAAGCGGCCAATAAAACGAAGAATCGACCTGTTCAACCAAGTTGCGCCGGAAACGATAAGACAAATTGACGATGCCGTTGTTAGCAAAACGTCTTGCCACGCGAATTGCAGCTAATTCGGTGCGCGAAAGATTGGGATCCCACTGCAATCCGGCGCTCGCGGTCCACTCCTCACTTAAGCCTACGTTGATCTCCCCAATGTACGACGAGCGATTCAAGCTGGTGGCGGCAATGCCCGGCAACTGCACGCGCTGGTCGCGAAAATAAAAGATCTGCCCGACGCTCGCACTCAAGCGCTCGATGCCGCTTGAGTCTTCGGTCACCCGCGTGGTGAGCGCCAGGCTGAGCTGATTGGCGTCCTGCTGGCGATCTGCTCCCGAGAAGCGATTGCCGCGAAACAGCTGGCCGAAACTATAGGTGAGCTCGCCGGTATCAAACACCGGGATATCGTCCTGCTCGCGATAGGGTGCATACAGGTAGTACGCCTTGGGCTCTAGGGTTTGATTAGCTGAGGCAGCAAACCAATGCGTCGCACGATCAAAGAGCAGTCCGCCTTCTACGCTGGCAATCGGCAACGCGCGATCGGGTCGGGTATCGGGACCGCGATCAAGGTCGTAACTCGTGTAGCGGTAGCTTAAAGTGGGCGTTAGATAGTACGACGGGCGCACGATGGGCCAGCTCACGTACGGGTGCGCATCCACGCGCGAACCGGTGACGCCGACCGCGCGTTCGAAACCAACTACTTCTGAGCGCACGCCAAATACGGGCCCTGTGAGGTTTTGACTCTCGACGGCGTAGTAAACGCGCGGCACGCGAGAATAGGGCTCAGCCTGCGGCAGAATCAGCTGATCGATGACCTGAAAGGTGTCGGCATCCACTGAAAAATCCCACCAGTTTCCGCGCCCGGCCACGCGCACTGAAGAACGCAGCAGGCTGATCGCTGTGGTGTTGAGTGAATCCCCAAAATCTTCAAAATAGCGCCGATCCGATACGCGATAGAGATCCGCCGACGCGTACCAGTTACCGCCCAGCGAGTGCACGTGGCCGAGCCGATAAAGGCCGCGGTCGCGCTGCAGATTGTCGTCCTTGTTGAGGTACGTAAATTCGAGCCCACCGCGGTAGCTTGGCTGCAAATAGCGAAACTCGCCGCCTAACATCAGCCCGCGATCGGTGATCAGCCGCGGCGTCAGCGTGAGATCGTAGTTTGCTGCCAAATTAAGGTAGTACGGCAGCGAGATATCCAGACCATTGCCCGAAGTGCCGCCAATGCTCGGCGCCAGCAGTCCTGATTGACGCCGATCGTCGATTGGGAAGCGCGCATAAGGCAGATACAGCAGCGGCACGCCCTTGAAATTCAGCGTCAGATTGCTGGCGATGGCGGTGCCTTCATCGTGGCGCAGCGTCATCTTGCGTGCGCTTAAAATCCAGTCCGGATGGGCTGCATCGCAAGTCGAAAAGCTCACCTGTTCGAGCTTGGAGCGATTGTCGCCAAGGCGCTGCGCTTTATGCGCCCGGCCATTGCCGCGCCCGACGACGAGCTGATACTCAACGCCCTCAAGTTCCGCTTGATCCGACGCTAAATCGAGCTTGGCTGAGGCGGCGGTGAACAATAAGGTCGCGTCTTGATACTTCACCGGCCCAAGTGCTTCAGCGCGTTTTTCAACGGTGAAGTAGCTGATTGTCGGCGCCTCAAGGCGGCGCTGTCCCTGGCTGACCACGGCGCTGCCACTGAGCGTGTAGCGCTGCTGTTTGCTGACGTCAAACTGGTCGGCTGAAAAGTCCGCAGGCTGCGCGTCGGCGCTTGCCGCAATGCTACCCGGCGGGTACAGAAACGGCATTCTTGCCGGTTGGCAAAGTCGCCAAGCGTCAATCGCTGAACATTCAGGCGCTTGAGCCGCACATTGCGCTTGCGCATGTGCGGTGGCTGCTGGCAATAAACCAAGCGCGATCGCGAGCCCGATAGGGCGAAGTGTCAGTTGGGGCACAGGGAGCGGATTTTGCCAAGAATTCAAGCCGCGTACCTTGGCACAGGTTCGCGGCTTGAGGCAATCAGTGCGCCCTGTCTAATGGGCAGTTTGAAAAACCTACTGCGCGAGCCGATGGCGGTGTTGCTCCGTGCCCGGACTCCTCACGGACTTACCGTGCGCTGCGGTTCCTGCGCGCGATACGCCTTGCCCTCGGCTCGCTCGTTTAAGGTTTTTCAAACTGCCCAAATCCACTATTTCAGGCCAAGCGCCCGTGGCATTGCTTGTATTTCTTGCCTGAGCCGCACGGGCACGGATCGTTGCGACCCACTTTGGCTCCCTCGCGGGTGAAAGTTTGTTGCGACATGGCCGTATCGGCCGGGTCAAAGGCGAGCACTGCGTCATTTTCCACTTCGACTTCACCCATCCCTTGCGCTTGCGCGTGTTGAAACTGCATCGGTGGCGCCGCGCGACGGCGCTCCTCGACTTGCTCAACCTCCTCCTGGCTCTGAATGCGCACGCGCATCAACACGTGCGTCACTTCGCGTTTGACGTCTTCTAACAGCTCAGAAAACAGCTCAAAGGCCTCGCGCTTGAACTCCTGCATTGGCTGCTTTTGGGCGTAGCCGCGCAGATGGATGCCCTGGCGTAGATAGTCCATCCGCGCGAGGTGATCTTTCCATTTGCCATCAAGAACCATCAGCATTATTTGCTTTTCAAAGCGCTGCATCACCTCGATCGTGGCCTGTTCCACCTTGGCCGCATACGACAGCGTCGCCTCCTCCTGCACGCGCTCCAAGATGACCTCGGAGGTGAGCATGTCGTCTTTTTCAGCCCACTCACGCAGCGGCAGGCGCAGATCGATATCAGCCGAGAGCGCAGTTTCCAGCCCACTTAAGTCCCACTGCTCGTCGATTGAATCGGCTGCGACGTATTTGCGCACCGTGAGTGCAACTACGTCGCGGTGAATGTCCCTGATCATCGCGGAGATCTCGTCGGCTTCCATCAAATGGTTGCGCTGCTCGTAGATCACCTTGCGCTGGTCGTTGGCGACGTCGTCGTATTCCAGCAGCTGCTTGCGAATATCAAAGTTGTGCGCTTCGATCTTGCGTTGCGCTCGCTCGATTGCGCGCATCGCCATCTTTTCCTGGATGACGTCGTCGTCTTTCATTCCAAGGCGCTGCATCATCGCCATGACCCAATCTGAGGCGAAAATTCGCATTAGATTGTCTTCTAGCGACAGGTAAAAGCGACTCGAGCCCGCGTCGCCTTGGCGACCCGACCGACCGCGCAGCTGGTTGTCAATACGCCGCGACTCGTGGCGTTCGGTACCGATAATGTGCAGCCCGCCAGACGCAAGCACCGCGTCGTGGCGCTCGACCCAAGCCAAACGCAGCGCTTCGCGCTCGTCTTCACCGACCTCGCTCGAAAGCTGTTTCATTTCAGCTTCCAGGTTGCCGCCGAGCACAATATCGGTACCACGTCCGGCCATGTTGGTGGCGATTGTGACCGCCCCAGGACGCCCGGCTTGCGCGACAATTTGCGCTTCGCGCTCGTGCTGCTTGGCGTTTAACACCTCGTGCGGAAGCCCTTCCTTTTGCAGCAATCCGTGCAGCAACTCAGAGGTCTCAATGGAAGTTGTGCCCACCAACACGGGCTGTTGGCGCGCGTAGCACTCTTTGATATCAGCCAAAATAGCGACATATTTGGCCGGTTGACGCAAGTACACCACGTCGATGTGATCCTTGCGCACCATGTCGCGATGGGTCGGAATCACCACCACTTCTAAACCATAAATCGTTTGAAATTCAAAGGCTTCAGTATCGGCTGTGCCGGTCATACCCGACAGCTTCGGATACATCCGAAACAAATTCTGGAAAGTGATCGACGCCATTGTTTGGTTGTCGCGCTGGATCGGAACGCCTTCTTTGGCCTCTACGGCCTGGTGCAACCCGTCCGACCAGCGTCGACCGGCTAACGTGCGTCCGGTGAACTCATCAACAATCACCACTTCACCGTCTTTGACGATGTAATCAACGTCGCGCCGATAGATCGCATGCGCGCGCAGTGCCGCGTTTAAATGGTGAACCACATTCAAATTGTGCGCGTCGTAGAGTGACTCATTTTCCTTAAGAATGCCGTCTTCGATCAGCACTTTTTCGGCGTGTTCCATGCCGTCTTCGGTGAGCAGCACCTGTTTGGCTTTTTCGTCGACCGAGTAGTGGCCGTCGCCATCTTCTTTGGTTTGCCGGATCAGCCTTGGCACGACCGTATTAATTTTGACGTAAAGCTGCGGGCTTTCTTCGGTCGGACCGGAGATGATCAACGGCGTGCGCGCCTCGTCGATCAAGATTGAATCGACCTCATCGACGATCGCGAAATTGGGCTTGCGCTGCATGCGTTCTTCACTCGAGAACGCCATGTTGTCGCGGAGATAGTCAAAACCGTATTCGTTGTTGGTGCCGTAAGTGATATCTGCGGCATAGGCGGCTTTTTTAACGGCTGGCGGCAATCCCGGAACCACCACGCCAACCGTGAGCCCGAGCGCGTTGTAAACCGGACTCATCCAGGCAGCGTCGCGACGCGCGAGGTAGTCGTTTACCGTCACCACATGCACGCCCTTGTCGGCAATTGCATTCAGATAGGCCGCTAGCGTTGCGACCAAGGTTTTGCCCTCACCGGTGCGCATTTCGGCGATCTTGCCCTGATGCAAAACCATGCCGCCAATCAATTGCACGTCGTAATGGCGCAAACCCATTGACCTACGAGCGGCTTCGCGCGCGGTCGCAAATGCTTCAGGGAGGAGTTGGTCGAGCGTTTCGCCCTTGCGATGGCGCTCGCGGTATAGCTCGGTGCGTGCTTTAAGGTCGGAATCACTAAGCGTCTTAGCGGCCGGTTCGAGGACGTTGATTTTTTCAACGGCTTTGCGCATCAATTTGACCAAGCGGTCATTGCGCGAACCGAATAGTTTGGTAAATATCTGATTGAACATGAGCCCGACCGGCAAGCAAAAGAAATGAGTCAACGCGCCCGGCGCAAGCAGTGGGTTTCAACCACGCAGCGCAACGGCAAACGTTCGATTGTAGGGGATGAGGCTTGAACCTCGCTAATTCAAGAGCGAGCTGCTTCTCCGCGGCGCTGTGCGCGCACGTAATCCAATGGATTAATCGTGCGTCCCTCGAAGGAAACCTCTAGGTGAACATGGGAGCCGGTTGAACGCCCGGTCGAGCCCATTTCAGCGATCACGCTGCCAGCCTTGACCAAATCGCCATCCTTGACCAGGATTTTCGAATGGTGGCCATAGCGCGTTTGGTAGCCATTGCCGTGATCGATCTCAACAGTATTGCCATAGCCGCTGCGCCAGCCCGCAAAACTCACCATCCCATCGGCTACCGCTAACACCTCAGTACCTTGCGGGCCGTTGAAATCCACGCCCGGATGGTAAGCATTCGCGCCGGTAAACGGGTCAGAACGCATGCCGTAAGTTGATGAAATCCAGCCCTTGCGCACTGGGCGTCCGGCTGGCACAAGGCTTAAATCCATATCACGCTTGCTTAACAGCGTTTCGAGCACCGAAAGCTGGGCGCGCTGCGAGTCAAGGCGCTCGCCAAGCGCGTCGATATGCGCTTCCAGGTTAATTTTCGCGGGGGCTTGATCTTGTGTGCTCGGCTCGCCGCCGCCCATCGCTGGGGCCGTTGAGAAATCGAACTCACCGTCTTCAAGACGGCCAACCTGAGTAAGGCGCTCACCCAAAGCATTGAGCCGTGCGCTTTCAGCCTCGATTTGTCCGAGCCGCAACGCGAGCGCATCAATATGCTGATCGCTGCTTTGTTTTACGGTATCGATATCGCCTTGTTGCGTGCGAATTTCCGCACGTAACGAGTCGAACTTGGATGCAAGCTTACTTTCTTCCGAAAACATCGAAGCGCCAATTGCCGCCCCGCCGCACAGCAGCGTGGCAAACGTAGCAACCGCACACAAAACGAAAATCGTCTTGACGCGTGGCGCCTGCAGGTCAATGCTTAGCGGCGCATGACCTTTCAATCCAACCAAAATCAGTTTCATCAGAGGAAGTCTCCCTCTGGCAGGCCGCAGACGACCTACACACAAAGTTTCGTTTCAATTCCCCAAATGACGGATGAAACCGATCACTTGGGACGAATGGTCTCGACCGCACGTCAAAAAACGCTTTGGTCACAGCAATTTTGTGCGCTACTCAGTGCGCCCATCCGACCGTTTGTCATTGGGGCACAGTGTGTAGACGCCGAACTGGTGGTCGTGGTCACTTCTCAAAATGCGTCAGTGCGCTTGAAAAGCTACCGAGTACAACTCCTCGGACTGGCCGCCCAGTTGATCCAACCGGCGCCGCAAAACCTGATCGTGCGTATTGCCAAACCGATCACAGACCCCTTGGTGAACCCTTCCCCTCCCAACCTTCGCCTCCCCTCCAAAGGGGCGTTGGCTGATCTCAGGGCATTCGCTGAATCGCTCAGCGAGTCTCCTTTAAAAAATCAAATGGTGCGGTTTTTTAAAGCCGCCGACAACGGCTAGCAATAACTGCGCCGTGTTAAGTGTACGTTCATGCGTAAGCGGGCTGCGCAAAGGTAATTGCGACGCTGGCTTTCTCGTCTTCGAACGTTACTTCTTCCCAAGCTGCTCGGTCTGCTAGTAGGGCGCGCGCCAACTGGTTGTTCAAGGCGTGGCCGGATTTATAACCGTAGAACTTGCCAATCAAGCTGTGGCCGAGCAGGTACAAATCGCCAAGTGCGTCGAGCATTTTGTGCTTGACGAATTCGTTCTCGTAGCGCAGACCATCTTCATTGAGCACCCGATAATCGTCGAGCACAACGGCATTATCCATGCTGCCGCCGAGCGCTAAGTTGCGGTCACGCAGCGCTTCGATATCGCGCATGAACCCGAACGTGCGGGCGCGGGCAAGTTCTTTTACAAAGTTGGCGCGCGACAGATCAATCTCAGACTCACACACGCCTTTGTCTTCAAAGAGCGGGTGGTCGAAGTCGATGGCGAAGCGAATTTTCAAGCCATTAAAAGGTTCAAGACGCGCAAATTTATCGCCGTCGCGCACTTCAATCGGTTTTAGCACGCGGATGAATTTCTTCGCAGCTGACTGTTCCTCAATCCCTGCTGATTGAATAAGAAAGACAAACGGCCCGCTCGAGCCATCCATGATCGGCACTTCCGGCGCACTCAGGTCAACATAGGCATTGTCGATACCCAAGCCCGCGAATGCGGCCAGAATATGCTCGACCGTCGACACCCGAACGTCACCTTCGATCAGCGTGGAAGACATCGTGGTGGCGCCTACGCGATCCGCAGTCGCGCGAATATCAACAGGCATAGCCAAATCAACGCGACGGAACACGATGCCCGTATCTACTGCAGCCGGGCGCAAAGTCATCAGCACTTTTTCGCCGGAATGGATCCCGACGCCAGTGGCGCGAATGACATTTTTTAGGGTCCGCTGCTTAATCATGGTCTGCGCGAATACGCCACCGTATGGGACAAAACGAGCCAGATGGTAGCACAGCGGATTGACCCGTCAACCCAGAGTGTGGCGTAAACCACAGCGGGTTGTTGTTTCCACGCAACAAACCATGTCAGTTTTGCGGCGATTAGATGACGTCCTTGGCTGATTCCAGGTTAAGGTTCAAGACGCTCATTGTCAGCCTGGAGATACACACAAGCCGGTCTTGTTGATCGGTGATACGAATCTCCCAAACGTGCGTTGTGCGCCCTAAATGCAGTGCGCGCGCAATGCCATAGACAAATCCCGAGCGTACTGAACGAATGTGGTTGGCGTTGATCTCCAATCCAACAGTGCGCTGCGTCGTGGCATCAACGCACAAATTGGCGGCGTGCGACCCAAGCGTCTCAGCAAGCGCAACGGACGCACCGCCGTGCAACAAACCCATCGGCTGGTAGGTGCGCGAATCTACCGGCATGCGCCCGGTTAGGAAATCTGCGCCTTGTTCGAGCAGCTCAATGCCAAGGCGCTCCATCAGTGTACCGATCGGTGCCGGTCCAAACGCGCTAAGCGCGAGTTGCTGTTTAAAAATGCTCATGTTTCATGTTCATGGGAGGAATTAAGGTTGCAATCAACTGCCACAACGACGATCTTGGAGCGATGCAGCACACCATTACCCTCGACACAAGCGCGCGTCAATTCGTGGTGGATCGCGAAGAGACCATCTTACATGCCGCCCGTTTGCAGAATATTCCGCTGAGCTACAGCTGCTTAAACGGCACCTGCGGCAGCTGCAAAGCGACACTCCTCGAAGGCGAAATTGCCTATCCGTTTAAGGCACCCGAGGGGCTTAGCGAGGAAGAACGCGCGAGTGGCTGCATTTTGCTGTGCCAAGCGGTGGCGCGCAGCGATTTGCGCCTGATTGCCCGTGAAGTGCCCGCTGTAGCTGGCATTCCACTGCGTCAATTGGCGGTTCGCATCGCGAGCAAGGAGCGCCTCACGCAAGATGTGGTGCGCGTTTTCTTGAAGCTTCCCAAATCTGAGCGCTTGCAGTTTCTGCCGGGCCAATATCTCGACATCATTGCAGCCGGTGGCAAGCGCCGCGCCTTCTCAATTGCCAATGCACCGCATGAATCGGAGTCAATCGAGCTGCATTTGCGCTATCTACCAACCGGCGGTTTTGCCCATTGGCTGTTTCATGACATGCCCGATAACGCGCTGCTGCGCGTAGAAGGGCCTCTGGGAACGTTTGTACCGCGCGACGAGAGCACGCGCCCCGCGCTATTTGTCGCAGGTGGCACCGGTTTTGCGCCGATCAAGGGCCTGCTTGCGCACTTTTTGCTCAAGCCGGCAACGCGCACGCTAAAACTCTATTGGGGCGCGCGCAGCGAGACGGATTTGTACTTGCGCTCGGTCCCCGCGAAGTGGGCAGAGCAATTCGCGCATTTCTCATTTGAAGCGATTTTCAGCGAGGGGGATGACGCGCGCGGTTTTGTGCACGAAGCGGTAATTCGCGACCACCCTGATCTAGCAGCCTTTGACGTTTACATGGCCGGACCCCCGTTGATGATCGAGTCCGCGCGCCGCGCTTTTTTGCTCCATGGGCTGCCCGAGGCGCAGCTTTATTACGACTCGTTTGACTATCCGCCCGACCCACGCACCGCCCAGTTGACCACTGCATGAGAGATCTATGTCTAAATTAACGCTGTTATTCGCTGCCACTTTCGCGCTGGCTGGCTGCATGAGCACGCCGCCTGCAAGCAACACAACCGCGGAAATTCCCGCGCAGGCGCCTGCAAAACCAGACCTTTCCTCAGCGCGATTTATGGCGCAAGTCAAAGCCATCGCCGATGACCGGCTCGAGGGTCGCGCGCCGGGAACCAAGGGCGAAACCTTGACCCTCGAATACCTAGAGAGTGAGTTCAGGCGCATCGGCTTACAGCCCGGCAACGGCGCAAGCTTTCGCCAGCCCGTGCCGATGATTGAGCTCACCCCGGATCGCCGAGCTATGGCGCTCAATGTCAGCGGAAAGTCCACGCGCGCGCTTAAATACGGCATTGACTTTGTGGCTGGATCGCGCCTTCAGCAGCGCGAAATTGTGCTCAAAGACGTGGAGATCGTGTTCGCCGGCTATGGCGTGGACGCCGCTGAGCACCAGTGGAATGATTTCGCGGGACTGGACGTCAAAGGCAAGCTGCTAGTGGTGCTGATCAACGATCCGGGTTTTGGCTCAAAAGACTTGAGCTTGTTCAAAGGCGAGACCATGACCTACTACGGCCGCTGGACCTACAAATTTGAACAAGCAGCCAAGCTCGGCGCGGCAGGCGTGTTGATCGTGCACGACACCGACGGCGCGGCTTACGGCTGGGAAGTAGTCCAAAACGGTTGGCTCAAGCCGCTTTACGATGTCGAAACCAGCGGCCCGCCAGCACCGCAAACGCAGATGCAAGGCTGGTTATCCGCCGCGGCCGCCAGCACGCTTTTTGCCGATGCCGGTCTAGATTTCGCCGAGCTTAAAACGGCCGCCGACGTGCGTGGATTCAAAGCCCGTACGCTTGGGCTGACCGCCTCCATCACTATCAACAACACGATTCGCCGGAGCACCAGCGACAATCTCATCGCACTGCTGCCGGGGCGCGAGAAGCCCGATGAATACGTGATTTACATGGCGCACTGGGATCATCTCGGGCGGAATTTTGCCGCAGGACAAGATCAAATCATGAATGGTGCAATTGACAATGCCACCGGCGTGGCCGGCGTGCTGGAGATCGCAACCGCCTTCGTAAATGGTCCCCGCCCAAGTCGCTCGGTGCTGTTTTTCTTGCCCACGCTTGAGGAGTCTGGGCTGCTTGGATCACGCTACTACGCTGAGCACCCCATTGTTGCGCTGAACAAAACCGTCGCGGGCCTCAATATCGACGCGATGTCGCTGATCGGGCCGACCAACGACGTTGTCGTGACCGGCTTCGGCTCGTCGGAAATGGAGGATATTTTGCGCCGCTATGCGCAAGCACAAGCGCGCACGGTCGAAGCCGAACCCACCCCGCAGGACGGCTTTTTCTTTCGCTCGGATCACTTTAGTTTTGCCAAAGTGGGCGTGCCGGTGCTCTACGCCGAAGGCGGTTTTGATCACCGCGAAAAGGGTAAAGAATTCGGTCGTCAAAGCGCGGCGGACTACGTGACGAATCGTTACCACAAGCCATCGGACGAGTTTGACCCCGGCTGGGACTCGCGCGGCGCGCTTGAGGATTTAACCTTGCTATATCAAGTCGGATTTGAGGTTGCAAATAGTCAGCAATGGCCGGCCTGGTATGAAAACTCGGAGTTCAGAATGGTGCGCGAGGCGTCACTTAAGCAATGACCCTGAGTTGAAATCAGCACGCCATGAGACAAAAAAGGCTCCAAGAGGGGAAATCTTGGAGCCTTCAAATTGAGGCTCAGCAGGGGAAACTGAGCCTCAAGTTTTAAGGTTCACCCGAAAGGGGTTCCGGCGCGAACCCTAGAGCCCTTGCGAGCTCGGTAGAAAGACAGGCCAAAATCGCGAAAGTTCGCCACTGGGCAAACTCGAGTATTTTTAGTTCAGGAGCAATTCATCCGCTGGATCCCACTCTCAACGCCAAGCGCCACCTTGCGCTCCCTTGATTGCAGAGGAATCCCCATGAAAAATCTATTTTTAGCCGCGCTTGCGTTAAGTTTGGCAGCCTGCGCCACGTATCAAGACGGATATGGGTATGACTACCAAGATGGCGCCTACTACGGTGAAGAGTCCGATTACAGATACGACGGCGGCTACGGCTACAGCCAAGACTATCCGTCCTACGGCTATGGCTATCAGCCTAGCTACTACCCATCTTATGGCTACGGCAGCCACTACCGATCGCCACTGCGCGTGGGCGTGTATGTTGGCAACCAGCCTTACTACTCCGGCCAAGCTTACGGCTACGGCCGCGGCAACTATGGCTCGGGCTATTACGGTGGGTCAGGCTACGGCTATGGCGGATTTTATTCGCCACGCTATTCCAATCAACAGCGTAACTACTCGCGCTATCGCTCCGGAGATGGCGTTGATCGCTTGCCCTCGGCAATTGGCATTCCGGTCGAACCGGGAACTGGCTCGCTACGCGGACGCACCGGCGGCAACCGCATGGGCAATAGTTACGGCGGAGGCTATTCCTCGCCAACGCAGGGCGCACAGAGCTACGAACAACCCAATATGGGCGGCGGATCGCGCATGGGCATTAGCGAATCACTGAGGCCCGCTCAGCGCGATCAGCCGACAATGGACAGCGGAGCGTTCAGTGCGCCACGTGCGAATCGAGAGTATTCCCAGCCCAATCGCGCTCCTGGCCCGCGATCATCACAAGACGCTGTTCAAGATTTGCAAAATCGCGAAATCGAGTAGGCGTTTGGAACATTCAGGGCTGCAATCTCCTAAGATTGCAGCCGACTGAGCGCTAGGCGAATCTTCTGCAAGCGTCCCTCTAACTCTTGAAGCTTAAGTTCAGCGCGAGACGGGCTTTCGCCTCCGCCGGTGGCTTGGGATTCCATCTCCATTTCGATTCGTCCGAGCTCGACCATTAAATCATGCTGCAGGTAAACGCGGCTTGTGGCGTGTGAAAGTGAGCCCATGGAGATCTCCGGGTAGCGGCTGGCGCTTGGAGTGATTGCAAATCACGTACCAAGCCGCAGGCAACGTGGTTCTTCGGTTTTATAAGCTTTTGCAACGGGCAAGCTGCCGACATTTCGGTCAAAACGTGACGCGATTGGCAGTTTTAGGAAATTGGTGTGTCATTTTGTGACTTAATACACACGTTGTTAACTGGCTGTAGGGTTATCTTCCACTTGCAGCACGGGCTGATGTCCGCCACCTCCCCCCGTTGAAGGTTTCCCCCTAAATCCTCCAGCAGCGCGGACATCAGCCCAACTTCATTGGCTCGATGTATTTCCGAGCCAGGTGTTTTTTAGAATTAGCAGTATAAGAACTGGCATCTCAGGTAGGTCCTGCGACCTCCTTTTTCCACGAAAGCTCCAGCAAGCTAAGCTGCTAGTCGCACCGAAGTGCTAATCGCGCGACGTACGCGCCGATTGGAATAGTCGGCATCCCTGCCACCCCCGTTGCTGCGCTTTCGCACAGAACAGACTTGCCTTTGCACAGGTCGTGCCATCGGCAGCAAAGCGCACTAAACTGACGGCATTTCTGGCAAGACCCGCACAATCATGCAGTTCGCAAAAGAGTTTGATGTCATCGTCATCGGCGGCGGCCATGCCGGCACTGAAGCCGCGCTGGCGGCGTCGCGCATGGGCGCATCCACGCTGCTGCTAACCCACAGCATCGAAACAGTGGGTGCGATGAGCTGCAACCCGGCGATTGGGGGCATCGGCAAGGGGCACCTGGTCAAAGAAATTGACGCACTTGGCGGCATCATGGCGCGCGCAGCCGATGCCGCCGGTATTCATTGGCGCATATTAAATGCCTCCAAAGGCCCGGCCGTGCGGGCAACGCGCGCGCAAGCCGACCGCGAGCTATACCGCGCCTTTATTCGCCACGCGGTTGAAAATGCGCCAAATCTCACGGTGTTTCAGCAGGCCGTTGATGATTTGCGCTTGGTTAACGATCAAGTCACCGCAGTGGTCACGCAAATGGGCGTTGAGTTCCGCGCGCGCTGCGTCGTGCTGACGGCAGGCACTTTCCTTGCTGGAAAAATTCACATTGGCTTACAGAATCATGCAGGCGGACGCGCCGGAGCGCCGCCGTCGACGGCTTTGGCACTGCGCCTTCGCGAGTTGCCTTTGTCGGTGGAACGCCTAAAAACCGGCACGCCGCCGCGTATTGATGGTCGCACGATTGATTATTCGGACCTGTTGGCTCAGCCGGGGGACGATCCGTGCCCGGTGTTTTCTTATCTTGGCTCGCGCGCTGACCACCCGCGCCAGGTGAGCTGCCACATCACCCATACCAATGAACGCAGCCACGACTTGATTCGCGCCAACCTTGATCGCTCGCCGATGTATGCAGGCGTAATTGAGGGCTCGGGGCCGCGCTATTGCCCGTCGATCGAGGACAAAGTGGTGCGCTTCGCCGACAAGCTTTCGCACCAGATTTTTATCGAACCCGAAGGACTCTACACCCACGAAATTTATCCGAACGGCATCTCAACGAGCCTGCCGTTTGACGTGCAGCTGGCGCTGGTGCGCACTATCAAAGGCTTTGAGCAAGCCCACATTACCCGCCCGGGCTACGCGATCGAATACGACTATTTCAACCCGCGAGATCTCAAAGCGACGCTCGAAAGCAAGTGCATAGATAGTTTGTTTTTCGCCGGTCAAATCAACGGCACTACAGGCTATGAAGAAGCCGCAGCGCAGGGCCTGCTCGCGGGCATCAATGCGGCGCTAAAAGCACGCGGCGCTGAAGCGTTCACGCTGGCGCGGCATGAGGCCTACATCGGGGTGATGGTTGATGACCTGACCACCAACGGGACCATCGAGCCGTATCGAATGTTCACCTCGCGCGCTGAGTTTCGGCTGATCCTGCGCGAAGACAACGCCGACTTGCGCTTGACTGAACGCGGCTTCGCGCTTGGCGTGGTGGATGCGCAACGCTATGACGCCTGCTCGCGCAAACGTGATCAGGTTGAGGCCGAAAAAACCCGTTTGGGCGATCTGTGGGCGACGCCTAATAATCCGCTGGGACAAGCGCTAAGCGCAGGCCTCGACATTGAGATCAGCCGCGAAACGCGCGTGCTTGACTTGCTCAAACGCCCAGAGATCGACTACGCGCGCTTGTTGAGCGTAGCTGAACTTCAGCCGGGATTGGACGATCCTTATGCTGCTGAGCAAGTAGAAATCCAAACGAAATACGCCGGCTATGTGGACCGCCAGCTGCTGGAAATCGAACGCGCCAAGCGCCTTGACGATCTGATTATTCCAGCGGATTTTGACTACCAGCGCGTCAGCGGCCTATCGACAGAAGTCGAACAAAAGCTCGCGCGCGGGCGACCTGAAACGGTTGGACAAGCCGCGCGCATCGGCGGCGTCACGCCCGCTGCAATCTCGCTATTGCTGGTGCATCTGAAACGCGCTGGCGTGCGCTTAGTAGCTTAGTTTCGGCTAAACATAAGTTCGGCTGCTCAAACGACTGAAGCGCGTTAAGCTTAAAGGCAGCGAGGCAGCACAAGGCGTTGCAATGAATCTGATTCGATTGGCGATCCATGGCGGCGCCGGGGTAATTGACCGCAAGAGCTTCTCCGCTGAGCGCGAAGCCGCGTACCGCGCGGAGCTTGCGCGAATTGTGGGAGTTGGTCTTGCGCTGCTAAAAAGTGGCGCGAGCGCGCTCGATGCAGTCACCGCGTGCATCTGCGAGTTGGAAGATTGCGAGTACTTCAATGCGGGACGCGGCGCGGTATTGAACGCGCGCGGCGAAGCTGAAATGGACGCATCGATCATGGACGGTCGCGACCGATCAGCGGGCGGGGTAGGCGCGGTGCGCACGCCGCGCAACCCAATCATGTTGGCGCGCGCGGTGATGGCGCAGGGCGACCATGTGCTGTTAGTCGGGCCCAACGCCGATGCATTCGCCGAGCAAGCAGGGGTAGTCCAAGCGCCAGCCGACTATTTTGTGCTGCCGGCGCGTTTAGAACAGCTGGCAATGGCAGTTGCGGCCGGGCGCATCAGCTTAGATCACGACGAGCACTACGCGGTAGCAGAGGGGGCAATTTCCGAAACGTCGGCAGCCAATAAAATGGGCACGGTAGGCGCCGTCGCGCGTGACACCGTCGGCAACTTAAGTGCGGGCACCTCTTCAGGCGGCATGACCAACAAACTGCCCGGCCGGGTGGGCGATACGCCGATCATCGGTGCGGGTACTTGGGCTGACAATTCGTCAGTTGCCGTTTCCGCCACCGGACATGGCGAGTTTTTCTTGCGCTCAAGCCTCGCGCATGATCTGCACGCACGGATCGCTTACGCTAATACGAGCCTGCGCAATGCAGCCGATGCGGTCCTCGCGGAGGTCAAACGCATGGGCGGCGCCGGCGGGCTAATTGCCATTGATCGACACGGCGATATCGCGTTACCGTTTAATTCAAGTGGCATGTATCGCGCATGGGTCGGCAGCGATGAGATTACCCGCGTGGCGATCTACCGAGAGTAAACTTAAGCTTAAAGTTATTGAGGTTCCGCCCATGATTTTCGGTTTCTTTCCGCTCCTTGCGCTGGTCATTATTCTGGCCAACGTGTGTATGTTCGTGCTGAACATTCCGTTTGAGAATGTGCTGTTCGCAAGCCCCATGCCGTCGGGCGCCACGCTGGGAGTTACCGTCGGCGATGGCTTTATTGTGCTGGCGCTGGTGCTTTTGTATTTCGAGGTGTGGAAGGCCGGTCGGCCGCGCGCATCGGTTGTTGACCATGCGCTGTCGATGCTGCTGTTTGTGATTTGTCTGGTCGAGTTTCTATTGCTGCCAAAGGCAAGCAACTCGGTGTTCCTGATTTTAACCGTGATCACGCTGCTAGACGTCGTGGCCGGATTCACCGTCAGCTTGAGTACCGCGCGGCGCGATATTGGCGTGCTTCAGTAAGGATGAGGATAACGCCGAGTCAAATACCCAACTTAAGCCAATAATTCCATCACGCGCCGCTGGGCGCGCGGTGAGAAGACCAACTGGGTGTGGGTTAACGGCAGCTGATCGTGGTGCGCAAGCCACGGCGCCTGGGTTTCACTCAAGCACACCGAGCCATCGTTGGGCCCGTCAAGGCGAGCGAGCAATTTACCGCCGCCCAAACTGCGCGTTCCAGCCAACATGCTGACTTTTATATGCGACGCAGGAGCTTGCGCGCCTCGCAACAGTGCCGCGCCCGCATATCCGACTACCGTGCGTAACGGCGTGCTTTGCAGACGCGCGATCACCGCTGATCCGTTGATGGGCGTGCCTAGACACACCACGCGTCCCGCGCACAGCTCGGGCTTTTGCTGAAGCAAGTCCAGCACCAGCAAGCCACCCAAGGAATGCGCGACAAAATCGCACGGTGCGCCGACACGCTCGTTGACCAGGCGCGCCAGACCGTCTTGATTGCGCGAGTAGCTCGAAAGCGCGCTCGCGTAGTGGTAGCGATAGCTGCGGTGACCCCCGCGAACAAGCGCCGCTTTGAGCGTGCTCATTTGCCACGCGCCCATCCACAAGCCGTGCACCACAACGACTGGCGCAGCGGCGCTATCAATACAGCGGCTCAAAACAGCGTGTAGATAAACGGCGCGACTGCGTGGCCTTGGGTCAGCACGACCAGCCCGCCGAGCACGCCTAAGCTCAAGACAATCGGCAGGAGCCAGAATTTCTTGCGCACTTTCATAAATGCCCAGAGTTCCTTTGCGAGGTCAAGCATGGCCGGATCGTCGATTACCAAGAGAACCCAAGTGTAGCCGAAGGTCAAAAAGCGTCTTGACGAAACCTACATATCTTTCCATCGCGAGACAGAGATATACTCCTCGTCGTTCGATTTTCCCTCGCCACAAGAGACCTCCTATGAGCGCCGTCGCCCACGAAGTTGTACAACTCAAAGATTTCAAAGTTAAAGACATCACGCTGGCCGATTGGGGTCGCAAAGAGATTGAGATCGCCGAGCATGAAATGCCGGGCCTGATGTCGATCCGTAAGAAATATGCGCCTTCCCAGCCGTTGAAGGGCGTACGTATTACCGGTTCGCTGCACATGACCATCCAAACCGCGGTGTTGATTGAAACGCTGGTGGATCTAGGCGCAATCGTGCGCTGGGCGTCGTGCAACATTTTCTCGACCCAGGACCATGCCGCCGCTGCGATCGCGAAAACCGGCGTGCCGGTATTCGCGTGGAAAGGCGAAAGCTTGGAAGAGTATTGGGAATGCACCCTCGAAGCCCTCACCCATCAAGGCATGAAGGGCCCTGAGCTGGTGGTGGACGACGGCGGTGACGTGACCCTGTTCCTGCACAAAGGCTACGAAATGGAACGCGGCGACCTGTGGGTCGATTCGGCTTCCACCAGCCATGAAGAACAGGTCATCAAAAACCTGCTCAAGCGCGTGGGCAAAGAACGTCCGGGCTTCTTCGCCAAGGCGGTCAAAGACTGGCGCGGCGTTTCGGAAGAAACTACGACCGGCGTGCATCGCCTTTACCAGATGAAGCAAGCCGGCACCCTGCTGGTGCCGTCAATTAACGTCAATGATTCGGTCACCAAGAGCAAGTTCGACAACCTGTATGGCTGTCGCGAATCGCTGGCCGATGGTCTCAAGCGCGCGATGGACGTGATGCTGGCTGGCAAAATTGCAGTTGTGGCTGGTTATGGCGACGTCGGCAAAGGCTCCGCCACCAGCTTGCGCGCCTACGGCTGTCGCGTGGTTGTCACGGAAATCGACCCGATCAACGCGCTGCAGGCGGCGATGGAAGGGTTTGAAGTCAACACGCTCGACGATACGCTGGGTCGCGCTGACATCTACGTCACCGCCACCGGCAACAAAGACGTGATCACGCTCGAACAAATGTTCGCGATGAAAGACCAGGCAATCGTCTGCAACATTGGCCATTTCGACAACGAAATTCAGGTCGACCGTTTGAATGAAGCGGTTGGTGTGACGCGCACCAACATCAAGCCGCAAGTGGACAAGTACACCTTCCCCGATGGCCGCTCGATTTACATGTTGGCCGAAGGCCGCTTGGTAAACCTCGGCTGCGCAACCGGCCATCCGAGCTTTGTGATGTCCACCAGCTTCTCCAATCAAACGCTTGCACAGATTGATTTGTGGGCCAACAAAGACACCTACAAAGCCGAGGTTTACACCTTGCCGAAAAAGCTCGACGAAGAAGTAGCGGCGCTTCATTTGGAGAAAATTGGCGTGCGCTTGACCAAGCTCACCGCCGATCAAGCGGCCTACTTGAACATTTCAGCCGACGGCCCGTTCAAGCCGGAAAATTACCGCTATTAAATGAGGTTGGGCAGCGCGGGCAGACCGCGCTGCAAGCTGCAACTTTTTCATCGCCGAGTTCGCTCGGCGTTTTTGTTGGTGACTTATGACGCGACTATCGTTTGAGTTTTTTCCGCCGAAAAATGATGAGCAGCGCGCAACGCTGGAAGGCACGCTGGCCAAGCTAAAGCCACTCGAGCCTGAATATGTCAGCTGCACATTTGGTGCAGGCGGTTCGACGCTCGATTTCACCCTTGATACGGTGCTTAAACTGCAACGCGACCACGGCTTGGACGCCGCACCGCATTTATCGTGCATGGGCGGCGAAGCGGCGAGCATCTCGCAGTTGCTCGATCAGTACGTGGCTGCTGGCATCCGCCGGATCGTGGCGCTGCGTGGCGATATTCCGTCGGGAATGGCGCAGATCGGCGGCAGTTTTCGCTATGCCAACGAGCTAGTAGCGTTTATTCGCGCGAACTACGGCGCGCATTTCCACATTGAAGTGGGCGCGTACCCGGAGATCCATCCGCAAGCAAGCTCGGCACGCGAGGACCTGCTGAACTTCAAGCGCAAAGCCGATGCGGGCGCTGATGGCGCGATCACCCAGTATTTTTTTAACGCCGATGCGTATTTTCGATTTGTTGACGAGGTGCGCGCGCTGGGCGTCGGCATTCCAATCGTGCCAGGCATCATGCCGATCTCGAATTTCTCGCAACTGCGTCGATTCTCGGCTATGTGCGGTGCGGAAATTCCGCGCTGGCTGGAACGGCGCATGAGCGCTCTCGGCGACGACGCCGAATCCATTAAGTCGCTGGGCGCTGAAGTAGTGGCTAACATGTGCCGCAAGCTGATTGATTCAGGCGTTGAAAGCCTGCACTTTTATACGCTGAACCGCCCAAAAGCCACGCTGCGGGTCGTTGAACTGCTGGGACTTTCCGCCCGCTAATGCATTGCCGGTTGCCGCGCGTTTGCAGACGCAGCAACCGGACTTTTACAAACGCTGGAGCGCTATTGCTCAATCACCAGAAAGCTCGATGCGCCGCCTCGAGTGACCAAAATATCGAGCACTTTTTGCTTTTTTAGCGCGTTGACGCGTTGCGTAAATTCCGCGACCGAGCTCACCTTGGAGCCGCCAACCATCGTAATCACATCGCCCGGCTGCACGCCGGCTGCGCGCACCGCGTTACCAGTGACTCGCTGCACCAAAACGCCGCCGACGCCAATTTGCTGCGCCTGTTCGGGCGTGAGATCCACGATTTGCAAGCCAAGGGGCGCAGCGCTTGGCGCCAGGACCGGCGCTGTCGGCGTTCGCGCTACTTGAGCGGTTTTGGGCACGGCGGTTACGGTGGCGGTCAAGACCTGCTCCTGGCCATCGCGAAAAACGGTCACTTTTGCCGCGGTGCCAGGCTTCACTCGGCCCACGAGCGGCGGCAGATCGGCGCTCACGATGACCGCCTTGCCGTTGAAGGCGGTGATGACATCGCGCACGCGGATCCCGGCTTTCTCAGCCGCGCCACCTGGCTCTAAGCGGGTGACGAGCGCGCCGGCAACGCGCTGCATGCCTAAAGTTTCAGCTAGTGCGCGGCTTATTTCTTCAATGCCTACGCCGAGCAGGCCGCGCGACACGCTGCCCGATTCTTTGAGCTGGCCGGCGACGTCTTGCGCCACCTCGATCGGGATCGCGAACGACAGCCCGATGTAGTTGCCGGTGTTGGAGAAAATCTGCGAGTTGATGCCGACCACTTCGCCTTTGAGGTTAAACAGAGGGCCGCCGGAATTACCGCGATTGATCGGCACGTCGGTTTGTAAAAAGGGCACGTAGCGCTGATCGGCCCCGAAGCTGCGACCTTTGGCGGACACAATGCCCGCGGTAACTGAGTGATCAAAGTTAAACGGCGAGCCAATCGCGACCACCCACTCCCCAATTTTCAGCGCTTCCGAAGAGCCCAGCTTGACCACCGGCAAATCGCGCGCATTGACCTTGAGCAAGGCAACGTCCGTATCCGGATCAACGCCCACCACGCGGCCATCAAACTCGCGCCGATCGCTGAGTCGCACGGTCACCGTGCTGGCACCGTCCACCACGTGGTTGTTGGTCAGTACGTAGCCGTCGGACGAAATGATAAAGCCCGAACCCACCGAAATACCGCTGCGCTCCTGCGGCTGCTGTCCGTTAGGCATTTCAAATATGCGCTTGAAGATATCGGGCACCCCTTGATGCAGCTGCTCAAGATCTTCTTGCGACATTTGCGTGTTTTTTGCCTTGGTTTCGGCTTGGATATTGACCACCGCGGCGGCATTGCGCTCGACCAGCTGGGTGAAATCAGGCAAGGCGAGCTGTTGTGCGGATGCGCTGGAAGCGATGAGCAGCGCAAAAAGTATCGACAAGGTACGCATGGATTTTAAAAACTCCCAAAAGTGGAATTACGATAAAACGGCAAAACGAAGCTCTCGATCGCGCCCAGGAAAGGCCCTGAGGGCTCCCAGCGCGCCGAGCAAAAAACCGGCAAATTGCAGCAGTGGGTTAGTCACTCCCGCCGCCGCTAAGCCAATTACTGCGAGCGCTCCGCCAATGGTCAACAGAGCACACACCCGACCGATTGCTCGAATCGCGCGCGCTTCTTGGATCATTAACGTCACTTGGTCGCCAACGCGTGCAGACGAGGTATCGAGATCGACATCAACCGACGTGATCTCTCCAAAAATGCTTGAACAACCACCGCGCATCGGACAATTACTGCACGCGCTTGGTTCCAGTTGCACGCGCGCGCGTGTGCCCATCAGCGCGATCACCACGCCTGTTCGGCGTGCGCAGCCGTCGTTCAGAAGGCGATCTTTTGCCACGTCGGCGGGATCAAATCATCAATAAATGGGTTGTCGCCGCTGATCCAGCGCTGGGGTGCAAACACCCGCTTGGGCGTCGCGCCCAGCCATGCCGCCCACCACGAAAACGTGCTGTTGGCGATGATCATCGTCGGCGCGCTAGACAGCAGCGCAAATTCAGCAAGCGCATTCAAACCGGGATAGGCGTGCGCCACAATGGTGTAACCGTGGCTTGATTTACCCGCGTCAAGCGCAGCGAACTGCACTTGGCACCAGTCGGGATCATCTGAAAACACCGCAAAGTGAACTTGCGGATTCTCGGCTCGGGCCAACGCCATGGCACTTACGTAATAGTTCCAAATCGTTGGCAGATGCATAGCGCTGTGCGCGAGGTAATCGCCACGGCGAATATGCACCGCGCAAGTGGTTGGACTGCTGGCCAGCGCCCGAACGTCTGCTGGCAGTCCGTTTAGCAACGCAGTGGTCGCCAACTCGCGCTGCACACGAGCGTGAGCCGCCTCGAAATAACGATAGCTTTGCAGCAGTCCTTTGACCAACACGCGCGGCGCGCGGACGGCGTGCAGCTTTGGGTCAAACACGATGCCGTGATCGATCACCACACGCTGCCCCCCATCTTTGAGCCGAGTGCGCAGACGCTGCAGCAGCGAGTGGCCACCGTGCGCTTCAATGGTGGCGCTAATCGGGAAAAATCCCATCGCGCAGGTGCCGTGTGCGTAGCCCGAGCCCGCGGGCGGCAGCGAGCAAAAACGCGTGTCGACAACGATCTTTGCAGCGCTGCGTTCGGCACTCGCCAATGCATAGGCGTATTGAAAGAGTTGATTGCCCAAGCCGCCGCTGACGCACACCCGAACTTCTGCTGTCACCCGTGCGAACTCAACTTATCTAAAACGACGCTGAAGCTTAGCGCCGCTCGCTGACAAATTGGCCTTGGGCTGCGCTCACGGGACTACTGAGCTCAGGCGAGCGTCTCAGCAAAACCACCGGCGTTGGCTGGCCGTTCACTAGAATCTGGCTGACGCTGCGCTGCTGCACCAAATACGCGCTGAGCTCGCTGCCAAACAGCTGTGCTGATTGCGCGCCATCGCCCGCCATCGCCGACTGCGTGACGATGGGCTGCACCAACGCCGCTTCAGCTACGCGCCGCGGATCGCGCTTTAGTGTGCTCACCTCAGCGGCGCTCACCAGATCCGCAGAAGGCTGTGGCTGACTGAGCCAAACCCCACCGACCATCGCCGCTCCGACGCTGGCCGCGAGTGCGAAGCCTGCGACCGGCCGCCGCCAGCGCGCTGCGCTCGGAGTGCTCAAAATCGGCGCTTCGCTCAACGCCCTGGGCGTGCTCGGCACTTCATCCAAACGCTGCATGACGCTCGCGGCAAAGTCAGAGCGCAGGTTCGGCTCGGACTGATCGCGCAGCACCGCTTTGATCAGATGCAGCCTCGACCACTTGGCTTTTAGCCCTCGGTCCTGGCTGAGACGGTGGACCAGAAAGCTGGCGCGTTCTCGATCAAGGTCGCCGTCGGCAAAGCGCGATAGCTGGCTGTCAATTTCGTCGGGCATAAATAACAACCGTTAGTCAATCAAAGGCTTGATGCGCTCATCGATAGCTTCTCGAGCGCGGAAAATTCTCGAACGGACCGTGCCGATTGGGCAGCCCATTGCGGTGGCAATTTCTTCGTAACTGAGCCCTTCTGCTTCGCGCAGGGTGATGGCCGTGCGTAACTCTTCGGGGAGCGCTGCGAGTGCGTCCAGGATCGCCCGTTCAATCTCCTCGCGCATCGCCTCGCGTTCGGGCGTCGCGCGATCCTTCAGGGCTGAGTCAAGGTCGTAATGTTCGGCGTCGTCAGTGGCCACATCATCCGTTGGCGGCCGTCTACCAAGGGAGACCAGCTGATTTTTGGCGGTATTGACCGCGATGCGATATAGCCACGTGTAGAACTGAGAATCGCCGCGAAAATTGCCGATGGCGCGATAGGCGCGCACAAAGGTGTCTTGCGCGACGTCCTGGGCTTCATGGAGATCGTGCACAAACCGCATGATCAGGTGCACGACTTTATGCTGATACTTCAGCACCAGCAGATCGAAGGCGCGCTTGTCGCCGCGCTGCACGCGCTCAACGAGTAGCGCGTCCGGATCGACTTTCGCTTCAAGCGAATCAGACAGCTGCATGGGTTTGCACTCTAGTGGGGTCAACGCTAGCAGCAAGGATCACCTCATGTTCAAGCCAAATGAAAGGCCCGATTGGCACCCCGAACTACGCGGTGCGAATCTTGGCACGCGAGGTGGACCGAGTGGTTAATAAAAAGTTTCGCCATTGGCAAAGACGTTGAGATGCGCAATGTCCCAATTTTTCGTGCGGGCACGTAACTCAAGAGCAACACCACAGCCGTGGTACTAATAGAGAACGCATCCATGTTGAACCGTAGCTTTCATATTGCCCAACGCTTGTGCTTCGCGGCTTTGTTGATCTCTGGCGCGGACAATCTCACCGCGCAATCGCCCGACTCCCTGCTCGGGCCACCGGGCGTTCGACCCGAGAGCGTGGTGCGCGAATGGAACGCAGCCGAACGCCGCCGCTTCGACGGCATTCTGGCCAACACCCAGGCGCGGCGCGCGAGCATCCTCAGTAACGCTGAGGCCAACGCGGTCGCCGCCCCGCCACCGACCATCTCGCCTAAGCGTGCGGAAAAACTCCGTCTACAAACGGCTTATGGCGCTGACAAGTTTCCGCCGATGGATCAATGGGTCGAGCTGGTCACGCGTAACCGCGAGATTGAAGTCGCCGCGCAAGGCGGCGCCAAAGCGCTCAATAAATGGAATCCCATTGGCTATCAAATTTCCAATTCCGACAGCACTCCGCGAGGGATGGGGGCAATTGCTGACTTACAGTTCGCCTATGACCCTGTGCAGAACCGCACGGCGCTGTTTCTCGGCGCGCTCGGCGGCGGACTGTGGCAGCAGCGTTTATTCATTGTCCCGATCAATGCCCCAATCAGTGAAAACCTGCCCGGCGCACCGACGGTAGGTGCGTTTCACGTGGGCGGCAGTGCGGGTGCCCAGTTCATCCTGGTTGGAACCGGCATTCCCGGCGGACGCGGCGCGGGCAGCGGGCTGTATCGCAGCAACAACAGCGGCAGCAGCTGGACACGGGTGTTAATGGATGGCGTCCATCCGGGCGTTTTTTACGAAATCAAAGCATCGGTTGCCGATCCAAACAAGGTGTATGCATGCACCGACTACGGCCTGATCTCTAGCCGCAACGGAGGCCAGACGTGGCGTTTACGACCGCGCTTTCTCAACGGCTACTACATCGGCTGCTCCGATTTCGTTGAGGTAGGCGGCAGTAGCGGCGGCGTTTTGTTGATTGCCTACTACACCTCTGAGGGCCAACGCATTTTCTACGCAGCCCCTCCGAGCAATGACACAGTGAACTTTGACTTCTACCCCGCCGACACGACCGGCATTGTTGGCAGCGTCGGGCGCATCTCGCTGTCCAGCGGTAATCCTGCCAGCAGCTACGTTTACGCTTTCGTCGCTGATGCCAATAACAACGCTAACGGCGTGTTTCGCAGCGATGCCTATGGGCTTTCCGGCTGGACGCGGGTTGCGGGTGCGCTCGGTTTCGGCAACACAATGGGCTTCTACGCCAATGTGGTGGGTGCTGCACCGACCGACGACAACGTGGTTGTTGCGGGCCTGGTGAATATGTACATTTCGCGCAACGCTACATCCGCAAGCCC
>Ga0105048_10003219_pt1 | contig 26723 bp, 24 predicted proteins | sample MAT05_FD_78382 | JGI IMG/M metagenome (GOLD analysis project Ga0105048, IMG submission 78382) | Freshwater microbial communities from Lake Fryxell liftoff mats and glacier meltwater in Antarctica - MAT-05 | ecosystem: Environmental > Aquatic > Freshwater > Ice > Liftoff microbial mat | place...
AATTATACGGTGTTTTGCTGAATCCCCGATCAGCGCACGATCACCACCTGCACCCGTCCGGGTCCATGCACGCCCAGGATCAGCTCCATCTCGATGTCCCCGGTGCGGCTCGGACCCGACACGAAGCAGAAATTGGCGTGCTGGCGCACCGTCTCAGCCAGCCCGCGCGCGCGCATCCCCGCCACCCACGACTCGATGCGCGGGACAATCTGCTCGTGGCGCACGACGGCGATATGTACCGGTGCCAGCACCGTCGGGATGCGCCCCTTGCCCGCCCCGGTGGTGAAGATCAGCGTCCCGGTGGTGGCGGCGGCGGCGTCCGCCCCGGTCAAGCCGACCTGGGCGCCTTCCGCCGCGCGCAGTGTCTCGGCGTGAAACTCGTCGTGGGTGTCCGCCTGGAGAATCTCGATCCCGGCGGCACGTACCATATTTTCCAGTCCGCTGACCGGGATGTGCGCGAAGTCCCACGCCAACAGGCTGCGGGTATCGTGACTCGCCAGCAGCGTCATCACGCACTCGCAGGCGGCAGCATCACCGTCCACGAGAAACGGCTCCGCTTTCAGGGTGACCAATTCCGCCATGAAGCGCTCGGTGAGCGCGGTGGGTGACTCGTCGGGCTGGATGGTCACGGGCAGATAACGTGCCGGACGCGGCGGCGCATCCGGGAACGGACGGCGGGCGGCGCGCAGCTTGTCCAGGATGCGGTCGCGCGAAGAGTCGGTCATGAATCGCTTCCCTTATCGGACGCATCGTGATGTGTCCTTGCGGATTGCGTGGACGAATCGCGCGCGCGCCACCATGATCCGAACGATTGCGCCGCGAACGGGGGGAAGTCGCGGTTCTGCGTCCAGCCGTCGAGCGGATAAGGCATAGGCAGGTTGGATGGCAGCGCGCCGTCTCTGGCGTCAGCCGACTCACCCAGCAGCGCCGATGCCGCACGGCTGGCGATCCCGGCGATCTTACCGCCTGCCTGATACAAAAGCGGATTGCTGAAGGCAATGCCATAGCCCGCCATGCTGACCTTCCAGAAGGGGGTTTGCACCGCCTGCAGATCGCGCCGCAATTTCAGGAGCATATCGGGGATGTCGATGTCCACCGGGCACGCCGTCTTGCACGCCCCGCACAGACTCGACGCGAACGGCAGCGGCGCGGCGTTTTCGATGCCCTTCAACAGCGGCGTGATGATCGCCCCGATCGGACCCGGATAGACCCAACCGTAGGTGTGTCCGCCGACATTCTGATAGACCGGACAGGCATTCAGACAGGCGCCGCAGCGAATGCACGCCAGCGCCTCGGTATACTCGCTGGCATAAATGTCGCTGCGACCGTTGTCGAGCAGGATCAGATAGAAGTGTTCGGGTCCGTCCGGTTCGCCAGGGCGCGCCGCCCCGGTGAAGCCGTTGACGTACACGGTCATGCGCTGCCCGGTGGCGCTGCGCGGCAAAAGCTGGATCAGCGTGGCGAAATCCTCCCAGGTCGGGATGATTTTTTCGATGCCGACGACGGCGATATGCACTTTGGGTAAGCTGGTGGAGAGCCGACCGTTACCCTCGTTGGTGGTGATGACGACCGTCCCGGTCTCCGCGATGAGAAAATTGCCACCGCTCATGCCAAAGTCGGCTTCGATGTACTTGTCGCGCAGCACGCCGCGTATGAAGCGGGTCATCTCGCCCGCGTCATTGGTGTAAGGCATGTCGAGCTTGTCCATGAAGAGCGCGCCGATTTGCTCTTTGGTCATGTGCATCACGGGCATAACGATGTGCGACGGGTGCCCCTCGTCGATCTGGACGATGTATTCGCCCAGATCGGTCTCGACCATCTCGATCCCGGCGGCTGCCAGGGCGGGCAGCAGCGCGATCTCCTCGGTCGCCATGCTCTTGCTCTTGACGCCCTTTTTCAGATTATGGCGCGCACAGATGTCCAGCACATGCCGATTCGCCTCGTCGCCGTCGGCAGCCCACAGCACCGTCCCGCCCGCCGCCGTGACGTTGCGTTCGAGCTGTTCGAGCAAATCGGGCAGGTCGTGCAGCGCCCGCAGTTTGGCGCCGCGTCCCTGCTGACGCAGCGCCGGGGCGAGCGGCAGCTCCCCCATGACGGTGCGGCGGCGTCCGTCGGCGTTGCCTGTGCCGCGATCGAGCGCGGTCTGGAGGTCGATGTCGTCCAGGGCGATCACGGCGGACTGGCTGAATTGATTGGCGGTAAGCTCCATGATGAGACTCGTCCAACTCTGTTTCGTTTGGTTTCGATGGATGATAGCGCGCTTTCGATAGGTTTGCATATCGTGATATACGCCAGGTCGTTTCCATCCCGATATTCATTACATAAAGAGGGCTTTAGCCCGCGAGAAAGCCACGCCATTTTAATGGCAGTGGATGAAAGCGTTCCTGGCTTTAGCCGAACGGAAGCCCTATCCGCTTTGTCGAAGAGGGTTACAGTGTCCATAGGTGACAAGCTTCAGCGTCAGACGATCCGTAGGTTGAGCTTCAGCGTCAGACGATCCGTAGAGGATACCGACTTTTCGCTGCTGGCTGCGAGCTTTGGTCAGGTCGGCGGGGTGTGCGTGGCGTAGGGACTGCATAACAAATGCGTCCGTATGGATGGGGTTTGGAATGGGGGGGTTGGCACGCCAAACCCCCCATTCCCCGCTGTGCCTGTCACACCTCGGCGACCACGATCAGAGTCCCGGTGACCAGCGGCGGCGCCTTGCGCCCACTGATCAGCGTCGCCACCAGCTCGTAGGCATACACTCCCAGCGCCAGCGCTGCTGTTTGTGCGGCTGTCAGCCCGACGCGGATCACCCACGCGCCCGCCGACCCGCTCACACTGGCGGCAAAGGCGAGTCCGGCGCTGTCGAGCGTCACGGTCGCGCCCGTGAGATCGAGCGGACTGGCGACGATCCAGGTCGGCGCCGTCCCGTCTGCGATGGCGTAATCCTTGCCCTGGTACAGCGTCAGCTTGCCCGACGCTGCCACCGGCGCGCTCACCCCTACCTCCGCCGACCCGATCCGCCCCAGCTGCGCGCCGGCGCTCCCGGTCGGATAGCCCCCTGGCACCGGATTGAGCAGCGGATCGGCAGCCGAAGCCGCGTCGCTCACGTCGGCGTCCAGATGTTCCACCCCTGCCGCGCCCACCGTCCACAGCGCGGGCAGGTGTTTCTGATCGACCGTCGCGTCGGTCGTCCTGAATACCGCCGTATACAGCCCCTCGCTGCTCACACTGCCCGACGCCAGGGTATAGCTGTACAGTCCGCCGCCGATCTCGGACGCCGCAGCAGCGCTCACCAGCGTGGTCGCGCCGCGTCGCACATCGACACTGACCGTCAATCCCGTCTTGCCTTCGCCGGACTGGGTGTAGAACGCCAGAAAAGTCAGAGCGTTACCGACCTGTTCGAGCATGGATTATAGTCCCCATTTGGCGCGCAGATGCGCTTCGAGTGCTGTGATTGCGGCTGCGTCGAAGTCGGTCGCGCTGGTATACCACAGGATTTCGCTGATGTCGCCATTCCAGAAATTAGTGTTGATCTCGTTGCCGACGTACATATCGACTGGGGCGGTGTTGGGTCCGAGCGTACCCGTCGCCGTTCCAATCAGGGTGCCGCTCCGACGATAAGTTACGCTGCTGGAGTCGTTATAGGACAGATGCAATTGCCACGTCGTTGGAGCGTTTGCCGCCGAAACAGTCAAACCGCGCTGTTGTATACGATGCGTCCCGCTCAATAAACGCATCAAAACAGCAGCGCCCAACGATTGACGGGCGGTAAATGTAAAGCGTTCACCGCCAGACGTGCTGGATTTTGCTACAATCGCCACTAGATTACGCGCGGCGCTGATGCCGCTCATGCCTGTGCGTGCCAGCCCATCATTTGTACCGTCGAAGCGCACGACCGCGCGCCCGTTCTGCACTCCCGTGCGATACGTCGGCTGATTTGCCCCGGTCGCCTGGGTGACATGCCGCCCCGACCCGCTCAGGTCGCTCCATTGAGCGACCGCCTGACCGTCGCTCAACCCACTGATGGTGCTGGCGTCCAGATGCAGCACCAGTCCGGCGATCGATGCCGGGTTGAAGCTGACTTTGCCGCCCGTGCCGATCACGCTGTCGATCACGCCGTGTGCCGCCAATGCGCTGCCGATCAAGCCGATCACCTCCTGGGTAGTTTTCGTTTTCGAGTCGTACTGCGCGATCACGTCGCGCACCTCGGCGAGCGCGTCATCATAGCGCGTGGGCACCTCTACGACCGGGGTCTCGGCGACCGTTTCAACGCGGGGTGTGACGGGCGCCGTCACCACAGCGACGATGGGAGGCTCAACCGGGGTGACCAGGCGCGGCGTCTCCGGCTGCTGGACGATCGGCGTCTCCACCCGCCCCTGCTCATCGTCGTCGGCGCGCTCGACGCGGAACGCTGCCATGCGCGGGAACAGGTTGCCGGGCACGCCAGGCGGCGTGTGCGGCGCGTTCCACCCGATCGGCGGCGCCACGTTACCCGCCATGCGCACGTTCACAGGCGCGCCGTCGTACACGAACGGACGGGCGGCGCCATCGTAGTCCTGCAGGCTGCGCAGTACATAATTCCCTTTCTGCAAAGTCAGCCCGCTCAGATCGACGGCGACCGTATCCGCGTCGAGCGGGTTGTAGACGGCGATATTGCCGATGTGCGCTCCGCCGCCCTCGATCGCCACCACGCGCACGATCGGCGCGTCCGGTTTGCCCAATACAAAGCGGCTGTTGGCGTCGAAGCCCGTCCGCGCCTGCCACTCTGCAAAACTCAGACGTTCCGGCGATGTGAGCGCGTTGCCTGTCTGCCATGAGTTCGGATCGCCGTTGTCTTCCTGCAATACGAACGGGCGCTCGTCCTCGCTGTAGTAGATATTGTTGTCCCACGCCCAATCGGGCGAAGGCAGCGCCACCTCGACAGTATCGCCCACCTTCAGCACGAATGTGTTGTCGCGCACCGTCAGCGTCTCCCATGAGACCAGCTTCCGGGTGCGGGGATGTCGGATGCCCGCGACCGCGCGCTGGCTGATGCGCAAGCCGTGCGTGAGCAGGCTGCCCGTCAGCGATGCCGACTCGTTGCCCGCCGAATAACCGAGCCGCAGTCCACTCTGCAAAAAGACACAAGCGTCGATCGTGATCGCGGACGCGGCATAATACGTGCCGCCGATCAGCAGGTGTCCGCCGATGAACATCGTCGCGCGGAAGGTGACGTTCTTCATGGTGTCGGTTTTTTCGGCATAGACCTTGCCGGCGGTGCCTGCAAAGCCCGCCATGAACACGCACGAGTCGATCAGGCGCGCCTCTGCCCCGTCGTTCTGGCAGTAGAGCGGATGACCGTGCCCGCCTCCATTGCCAGCGCGCGGGTCTCTGGGATCGCTGGACTGCCAGCCGACGTTGTAAATCAGCACATTGTAGATCATGCCGCCCTTGATGCGTCCGCGCCAGAACACGTCGTGTACGTCGTGGATGATCAGGTGGCGCGAGTCGCGCCCCAGGTCTACATCGATGCGCTTCTGTCCGACCGGATTGCTGCCGCCCACCACGTGAATACGTTCCAATGTGGGCGCCGTCACACGGACGTTCGCCACGCCGTCGAATTGATTGGTCTCGTTGATCTCTATGCGATTCATCGTCGTTGTCTCCGAAAGCCGTCCTGTAATGGTTTGCCACGCTCGATCAAATTATCATTTGGGTAGGGTGTACAGGGCAGCGGCGCCACACCACACCGGTCATCCCCTACTGGATACCAGATCACCGTTCCGCCGGGCAGCCTCCCTTGATCCAGCGTAAAAGTCGGCATCGTCCCATGGCGTTCGGCGCGCCATTCCCACGCCTGAAGCGATTCGGAACCGACGGATACCGCCAGTGTCAACGTCAGCCGCACTCGCCGCGCCCACGCCAGCAGCACGATCGGCAGTCCCCACAGCGCGGCGGCGCCAAAATCCGGGTCGGGCGCCGCCCACCACCAAAATGCGATCGCCACCCCAAAAGCGGCGATTATCGTCCAATCTACCCGCCTCCGCTGACGCCGATCGATCGACAAGAGCAGCGAAAACATCAACAGAGTCCCAGGAAGGGCGATCTGCCAGTTGGTACGCATCCGCTCCCACCATCCGTTGACCCACGTCAGTCCCTGCGCCTCGGTATAGGTGACACCCGGCTGCCGCGCCCAATACTGTACCGACTGGGTTTCATTGATGACCTGCGTGAGTGACACGCTCCAATCGACCCAATCCGCCGTCACAGTCGAGAGCGGATACAGCGGCTGTCCGGTCAGGATGAAGCCATGCGCCACCCATACCCCAATCAGCAGCGCGGGCACGATCAGCATCTGTCCCAGGCTGCGCACACTGTAGGGGCTTGACGTGCCAAGCCCAAATATTACCCGCCGCTGTCGCCACACTACTGCCAGCACCAGTGCGCACACCAGCACGATCAGACTGAGCTTGATCACCACGCCCAGCGCGCCGATCGTCAGCATCGCCATCAGATCGCGTCGATCCCCGGTCTCGTAGGTGCGTATGGCGAAAACGATCAATGCCAAACCGACGATCAGCGCCGCCGCGTTGGTCTCCAGCGTGCCCAGTGTGTACAGCCACCATGCCAGCGGAATCAGCGTCAGCGCCGCCACCCGATCGCTGAGGTTTTCCTGCCGACGCAGCCAGCGCCAGCCGCCAAGCGCAGCCATACCGACGACCACGAGCGCTGGTCCGCCCATCGCATAATGGGACGCCCCGCCTGGTAATCCGTCCAGCACAGTCGCCCAGACCACAAAAATCGAATTGAATCCAAACCGTCCATGTACGTTCGCCAATCCAGGGACGACAGCGTATTGGCTGTACCACTGCATCAACTGGTTCACATACAGCCCATCGTCATAATTCTGGCTTGCCCCGGTCGCAAAGCCCGCCAGCACCAGCGCGCTGACCCCTAACAGGACGATCCCGACCCCAGTGATCGCGCCGCGCCGCCGCAGCCAGCCCGCGCCGGCGATCGGGATCAGTGGCAGCAGCAGCCAGGGCGTAATCGGGATGAACAGGTGCGCGGCGCACAGCCAGGTGCACACCAGCGCAAAACCCCACCAGAACGCCGCATCCCACCGTCGGTCGATCCACCAGCCGACGCTCATACATAACGCAACTATCCCGCACCACACCAACGCGATCTCGACCATGCACCCCTCTTTGTCTTCAGCGCACGGATTATAGCTAGTCTGCACAGTTATCCGCACCAAAAGGATTGGTGCCTGTGCCGTAGATCGTGACCGATTTGAAGACCACCAGCCCCTCGCTGCCACTCCCCTCGACATACTTGCTGTCGTTGCGCAGCTGAATCCTGTCCAGCGTCGTGCTGCCCGTCCAGGTGAACAGCTTGTTCGTCCCGTTGCTCTCCGAGCCGCTCAGCCCGGTGTCGAACACGCCGCCGCCGTTCACTACCCCGATCGCCTGCATTGTCCGCGCGCCGAATGGGAAGCTGCCGTTGGTCTTGTCGTAGATCACCTCGATCCGCGTCACCGCCGTATCCGTGAACGACCGCTCGATGTAGACGCCGCGCGTGTTGAATGCGGTGCCCACCGAGTTCATATTGCTGTCGCGCCAGGCGCCGCCGCTGTACACGCCGAGGGTGGACGGGCTGAATGCGCCGCCGTTGTTCACCGCCGCCCAGCCACCATCACTAATCGCAAAGTCGAAGGTGTAGCACCAGACTGCGGTGCAGTTGCACGGTGCGCAGTCCTCGGTCGTGGCGGTGATCGTCGCCAGACCGAGCGCGCGCGTCAGCCCATCGGCGCCCATCGCCGCGATCACCGCCTCCAGGATGTCATACGGTGTCCCGGTCTCCGCGCCCAGCCGCGCGATGATCTCGCTCACTTCTGCCGCGCTGAAGGTCGTCGATCCGGCGTTGTGGGCGCAGTACACCTCGCAGCGCAGATTGTCGTAGACGCCGCTGGTGAAGGCAGCCGCGAGCGCGGTCGAGTCGGCATAGGCGGTCACGATCGCCAGCGCCAGCGCGTTGATGCGCGATGCCGACGCGCTCGGATTGACCAGCCGCAGCGAGTCGGTCAGGCTCAGTGCCACGCTCACCAATCCGCCCGACCGCGCCGCGCCCGCCCGGTCGATCAGCCCCGCCACGAACAGCACGATCCGCTGTGCGATCACACACCCCGCGTTTTCGCCGCCGCCGATGGTGATCTCGACCGACTCGGCGCCGCCGCCGCAGCAGTTCATCACCACCCAGTTCGACCCGCTGTAGACCAGCATCACCAACACCTGCGGATCGGTCAGCGTCAGATCGCCGCTGGGGGAGACGATATTGCCGCGCATATGTCGCAGCACCACCGTCCGCCCGCCCGCCGTCGATCGCAGCAGCAGCACCGTCCCGGCTTCGGCGTTGGTCGCGGTGATCGTGTCCAGGTTGTCGCTGGCAGCGCTGCCCTGCGTGTCGATCTGCATCGCGCTCGTCGTCATGGTGATCGCGCCCGCCGCGATCGTCGCGCTGTCGTATGCCACGAACAGATCCGTGATCGTGCTGTCCAGGCTGCCATTCGGGTTCCAATAGAGCGGATTAGGCATGGCATAACTTCCTTTCTGACAAGTGTCGCTAGACCGTGATACTCTGGATCGTCTCGTAGACCTCGATGGCGATCTCGACCTCGCCCTGACCCGATTCGCACTCGATGCGGATCAGGTGTTCCTGCTGCAACAGCGACTCCGCCGCCAGAAAATCGGTCACATCGATCTCGAACGCGCCCGCGCCGCCGCCCGTCAGCCAGGGACCGCCGAGCGCGGTCGTGCGGTCGGTGCCATTGATGGTGATACGCAGCCCGGCGGGAGTCTGCGTGTCCTGCTGCAAGCCGTAATCGAGCGTGATGAAGTCCTCATCGGTCTCGGTGCCCGTCTGGAGGGCAAACGCGCTCGTCTCGACCGAGATCGGCAGTAACAGCCGCACCCCTGTCTCCGACGCGCTGTCGTAGGCATAGACCGGACGCCAGTAGTACGGACCCGTATACCCCGGATCATTGGTGATGAGGGTGTGGCGATGGGTGGTGTTGTTGACGCTCGCCTGCACGGTCGAGATGAAGGCGCGCGTCCTGATCTTGACCAGACAGCGATTGAGCCGCTGGGTGGCGTCGGTCAGGCGCACGGGTACGATCGCTGGAAAGAGCGGATCGATCACCCGGTCGAACACCCAGGCGACGCGGTTGAGATAGGGTTTGACGCTCACGCCATCTATTTCCAGGTCTTCCAGCGCACCGATCACGATCGCCGCGCTCGACCCGGCGTGACGGTCGATGCTGCTCAGGACGAGATCGCACGCCGCCCCGCCGACGCCGAAGCGTTCCGTGACCTCGGTGATCCAAAAATCGCCGTCTGTGTCCAGGTATTGTGCCCGTGCGCCGTCGCGCTCGACCGCGCCGTTGTAGACCAGCCGAATCCTGTCCCCCGGACGCAGCGTCTGGTCGAGCGCGCGGACAGTGACGCGGTACACATCCTGGCGCACACAGTAACGCGCGAGCCAGGCAGCGGCGATGTCGTAGAGCGCGTTGGCGGCATTTTCCAGGTCGGCGGCGCTGTTGCTCAACGGCGCGATGTCGGCAAAGCGCCCCATCTTTTCGATCACCCCATACTGCGCCACAGCCGCAAAATCCTCCAGGAAGTGCTGATCGATGCCGTTGATGTTGACCACCTGACGGGTGTAGGGCAGGTTGCGGGTGGCGCGCTCGATCGTCAGCCAGGCTTCGCCGATCCCGGCGCCGATCGGGTACAGGCGCGTGCAGACCGCCTCGCTGTCCTGTTCGACACGGATCGACTCGATCAGCCCGACGCTGCCGTCGAGATCGCCCGACAGTGCCGCCGCGTTGACCAGACGCAGCCCGCTCGACGCGCCAAACGCGCCCAGCTCGACCGACCTTGGCGTCGTCCCGGCGCGAACGTGTAAGCCCTGATGTTCCGCCAGACTCAGCAGCGCCCGGAACACGCTCACGCCGTCGAAACGCGCGTCGGTCGTGCCGCCGCCGGAGGCACTGACCGTCCACCCGCCGACCAGACTCACCAGATCGGACGCAATCGCGGTGACGCTTTGCGCGCTGTATTTGCGGCGCAGCTTGGTCGAGACGCGCGTCAAGCCGTCGAGATCGTCGGGCGCGGTCACGGTCGCCAGCAGTTCGCCATCCGCGACCTCGACGCGCAGCTTGCGGATCGTCCCGCGCCCGATCTCGCGCACCGTGCCGCCGCGCTCGACGCAGAGTCGGCAGTTTCTTTCATTTTGTAAGAGACTGATCGCCCGCGAATCGCTGTACGGCACGCTGAACGCGATCGTGCCCACTCCGTCGAGGACGCGCGTCACGCTGGCGTCGCGCAGCGCGATCGCGCCGTCGCCGAGGCGCGCGCCGGTGCTGTCGTGGATGTCCGCCCACAGGCGCATAAGGCAATCCTTTCTGTGCAATAAAAAAGACCGCGCGGCGGCGGTCTTTTCGTTGGCGGTTTTTTATCGAAGCGATTTACGGCGTCTGTGCTGGCTCACCGTCCTGATTTTCAGGTGCATCCGCGTTCTTTGCGGATTTAGCCTTGTCCATTTGGCGACGCCAATACACAGCGCCAATCGCCGCAAGCACAGTCGCAATGAAGGCAAACCCCGCTATATCTCTGCCCAACGCAATCAGTACAATCCCGCCAACCAACGTGATCGCAGCCAGGATGAACACACTGGTCAACGCTGAACTTTGGGTGGCTATGTCCGCATCAGCCAGCTTGTTTTGAATGGCGTGAAGGTGGTTCTGTTCGCGCTCTGCCATTTTGAAGCAGCGATCAGCCGCGCCGGGCAGGATTTCCTCAAACTCCCGGAGGATGTGCGGTGGAGGCAGCGGACCAGAATAGGAGATACTGCGCTCGATAACGCCCACGATGAGATCACGCTCATCCTTAGGCAAATTGTCGAGCGCTCGCTCGAGCGCTGGATCGAACGCAGCCTCCTGATCGGGATCAACCGGATGGTTTGCTTCGGCGGGACTTGTCGTCACTCACGCGCCCTTTGACTTCGTGGGAAAGCTCGACTATACCGAAGCGCAGATAATCACCGACTGCCTGCCAGCTCGCTTGAATGTTGGCTGACTGCATTGCCTGTTGTTCGAGTGTAGACAGCGGTTTGTTCACTTTATCGAATGGATCGATCAGTTTGGCGATCCCTGTGAGCGCTGATGGTCGGTTGAATGAACCGTTCTTCTTGCTTCTGAGCGTTTTTGTGATGTCCATGTCCTGTTTCACTACCTCTGTTTCAATACCCTGCAAGGTATAAAAACCCACGAGTTTTCAAGTTGAGAACTCGTGAATTTTATTATACATAACTCGGATGAATTTCGCGTGAAAATTCAGACAACTCAATCCCGCATTTGCATGAAACATCCTTTCGCGTGTGTGCAATAAAAAAGACCAGCGGATGGGCCGGTCTTTTTGCAGCACGACGAGATGCGAACGTGTTCAGGCGTGTACAGGACCGTAATCATGCCGATGCAAATAGGAAAAGCTCGGCTCGCTCGGATCATCCCCTGGGGACGTTTGTACACTTTCAATGGGCATCTGCTGCATAGTCGCCTCGGTGAAGGTATCAATCATATTGGCAGGCGGCGGCACGTCGAGCTGATGGGTGAGCCAATGCTCGATAGAGTCGATGCGCACCAGCAGCAGGTTCTCGCGCGCTTCGCGCAGGGTTTCGCCTTGCGCGATGCAGCCAGGCAGCTCTGGCGTGATCCCGACGAACATGATCGAGCCGTCGTCATCGGTGGTGAAGTCCTGAAAGATGAACTCGGTATAGGGACGGCGTGCGAGCTTTACCGCGTGGTCTCTAAAATCACTGATCATCTGCCTCGCCTTTTTCCTCTGCTGCCTGCAATGCCTTGAGCCAGTGTACCAATTTTACGGCTTGTGTCACATATGCGATAGCCAGTTTTTTGTGACGCGGCAGTGTCGTGAATAATTGTGGGTAATCAGGATGCGTGATTTTATCATGGGCACTCCCCGCCTTGATGATAAATCCAAATCCTGTGTACAGCTTCTCCAGGTCTCCGCGTTTCCAGTTTGTCCTGGAATCCTGCATTTTGGACAGCAGTTTCTCAGCGCTGCTGGTCATCTCCGCCCGCCTCGTGCTGCTCCACGATCTGAATCAGCTCCAGCGGCGTGTCTGCGACGCGCGCTCCATCGACAGAGACGGCAAATTCATAAATCCCTGGCTGGCGAAATTCCTGCCCGTTGACCTCGACGACGATGCTCGCCTCGGTCGCGCGACCGCGTCCGTCGCGCATCATGGTGAGCGGTCCCGTGAACTGCATCAGTTCGGTGCCGTCAGCGTCGAGCAGAATGATCTCCAGCTTATGCGTTCCCGTCGGCTCGATCGGGCTATCCGCGACGAATTTGAGCGCTAATGCCAGCCGATGATAGCGGACGGGAAATGCTATCGTGTTGATGGCGTTGAAGGTGCCAACGATATTCATTTTACCCGTCGCGTTATCGATATTGGCATAGTCGGCAATGACGAACAATTGCAGTTTCATTGATCCAGTCCTCGTGTGCCCATGCGCTGCACTATACACATTATAGCGTGCCGCCCAAAAACACCTGAATGACCGGACTCTTATCAATACCACGTCTCATCCCACGCGACGCTGACGCTCGCCGTCTCGCCGGCGCCCAGGATCACGCGGATGGTATTGGCGCCAGGTTGCAGCCGCAGCCATGCCGGGTGCGCCGCTGCGAACGCATTAGCGTAGGCGTTGGCGCCATTTTTCCTGACCGCCAGCGCGCGACAATCGATCGTGAGCGCGTCCGACGCCAGCAGACTGGCGCCGTAGACGATCTCGTCTGCGGCAGCCGACGCGACCATCCGCCGCACCGTGACACCCGCCGACCCAATCACGGTGCCGGGGTCGATCGTGATCACAGGCGCAGCGATCGCGTTCCCGCCTGTGGTGATGGTGAAGTCAGTCATTGTGCCGCTGCACGCCGCGACGACCGGACTCGCCGCCGCAGTCGCAAACCAGCGCGGATAGGCGACCTGCCACTCGACCGCGACCTCACACAGGCGCTCGCTGATCGAATCATGTGCGCTCGGCAGGGCAATGCTGGCGACTTTTGCCCATGTCCAACGGCTGGTATTGGTGCCTGTCTGCATCGTCAGCGCCGCGCGACCGTAACGCGCCATCGCCATGACCGCATCGCGCGCCGTCTGCATCGCGGACGCGGACTCCGCCACCAGGACGAAACGGCATCGCACCGTCCCGATCTCGCCGGGGAACGGGTCGGCGCCGTGCAGGTCAACGCCGCCGTCGAGTCCAGGCAGACGTGCGACATGGCGCACGCCGTCGCCAAAGTTGGCGCGCAGAATTTCGCCGCGTTCGGGAACGGTGTCAGGAAAGGTGTAGCTGCCAAAAGACACGATACGACGCATCGCTTATCCTCTCTCGCGCAGGCGGCGGGCGATCGCCTCACCGAACGAGTCTCCGATCGCCTGGGCGCGTGCCGGGCTGGACAACGCTTCGGCGGGCATCTGCACATTGATGATGGTGGAGGCGCGGACAGGCTCGCCGGACGCCGACGCAGCCGCGCGCGGCGCTGCCGAGTCGAACGGACGGGCGGTCGGCAGGGTCAGCGACCCGACATGAGCGACCCGCGCGGCGAGGGCGTCGAGCTCGCGTCCGATCTGGCGCAGGGGTGCGCTGGCGTCGTCGATGGCGCGCAGCACGATTTCGATGGTGTTGGACATGACAGCCTCTTTCAGATGTCGGCTTGGCATACGGATCATGATGTGTCGCTAGGGTGTGCGGCGCGCCGACACCTGACGTTCGGCGTCGTGAAAAGCCAGGTGCAGCACCACGCGATCCGCGTCCTGCTCGTCCAGCGCCGACGGCGTGCAGTTGTACAACCTGCACGCCAGATAGTCGGCATAGGCGTCGGGCAGCCGCGAGGGGTTGCCCGTCCAGAGCGCAATCACGAGGGCGTCAGCGAGCCGCTGAATGCTTTTGGGTCGGTCACGAGCGCTCGACCGAGCAAGTCCATTTCCGCGACAGTCAGCGAGTCGAGGACAGCGCGATCGACCGAGGGCAGCGGCAGGATTAATCCGTCGGCATCGACCCAGTTCCAGCCGATGATGTGATCGATCAGCAGTGACTCGCCCAGGGCGATCTGATCGGCGTCGGACAGCGACTCGGCGCGGCTGCGCACGCGCCGCGCTGCGCCATAGGTCAGCGGACGCACCAGCACATAGGCGCCGTCGCCCTGCACCGACGACGCATCGATATGCACGACGGTGTGACGGTGAGGCATGACAATCCTTTCATTCAGATTTTTCATTCATTTTTCATTCAGATGGTGGTATAGCTGACCACGCCGTGCGGCAGCAGGTCGGCGGTGACGAGGATCGGCGCGGCATTCGAGGCATCGAGTGGCAGATTCAGCCGCGCCAGCACGAATTCGCCCTCATAGGCGTCCGACCCGATCGTCCCGGCGACGGCGATGCGCACCGTGCGCGGCGCGGCGCTGCCCGACGCGAAAAACCAGTCGCGCAGCAGGTCGAGCGCTTCGTTCGCCGTCGTGGTGTAGACCAGATCGAGGCGCAGCGTGGCGTCTTTGCCACAGGCGAGGCGGCGAATCCAGCGTTCGCCAAAGACGCGATAAGACTCGACCGTCTGGGTGAATTCGAGCGCGGCACGGTTGGCGGCGCCGGAAATATCGACCAGGACGCCGGCGGCATTATCGATGGCGATGGCGGCGTCGCAGGCATTGATGGCGCTGGTAGTGGCGGGCATGGGTCTGCCTCCAGAAAAAAGATGAACACGAAAGCACCGGAACAGAGTGTTATGCGTCTCTACGAGAATACGGTCACGGTCAGCGTGAAACGTACACCCGCATAGGCGGTGGCGCCGTACTCGAACGTCACCCGTTCGGCACGCCAGCGGATGGCGTTCGCCCCCGTGACGCCGAAAAACGGGGGATGCCGTTCCGATTCCAGGACGGCTTGCACAGCGTCAGCAGTGTCGATGGCGCGGGCGGCGTCCTCGCCCAGGTGCGAACGCGGACGGGCGTACACGTCGATAGTGAAGGTGATGTCGGTGCTGCGCACCCCGGCGCCGAAGGTCAGACGGTCGGAGGCGGCGCCGGGTGAGGTTTGCGATCCCGTCCACAGCACCTGTATCAGCGGCAGATCGGGGATACCTTCGGTGAGAGCCGCCGCATCCTGGACACGCACGATCCCAGCGGCAGACGCCAGGGCGCGGGCGATGGCGGAGTCGAGCGCGCGCAGGGTAGCAGTCATAACAAACCTTTCAGGCGCGCCAGGATGTCGGCGCGCTCGGCTTCAAACGCCGGACGCAGAAAAGGATGTGCGCGGCGGCGGCGCCCGCCGTATTCGACGAGCGGCGCGTAGGGCAGCGCCGATCCGACTCGCGCAACCACGCTGCGTCCGCGCGCGGCGCTGGAGACGGACGACTCAGCCGTGATCGATCGCTGCAAGCGTCCGCTCACGACCGGGACGCGGCGGCGGGCGTCGATCTGGATACTTTTTGCCGCCGCGTCGAGCGCATCGTGCAGCGGACGTCCGCTCAGACGTGCGGCGATCGCGTCGAGGCGAGTGCGCGCGTCGCCGCTGTCACGCCAGACCACGATCAGACGAAAGAGGCTCATACGCGCGGACGCAAAAAATGTCCGCCGCGCAGGATCGCCTCGACTTCGGCGTCCAGCCCGCGCCGATAGGACAGCATCCCTACGTCCGACCCGGCGATGGCGTCCTGATAGGCGGACGCGCCGCGTTTGTAGAGCCGGGCGGCGCCGATGATACAGGCAGTCTCGATCGTGCCAGGGACGGAGGCGGCATAGCCCCAGCGGGCGGTCACGCGCACCATCGGCGCGCTCACCGAGTCGGCGCGTCCGTCGGCAAAGGCGCGAACCTTGCCACCCGGCACGACCATGATGGCGGTGAAAGGCGTGCGCGTGAAATGGGGCGCCAGCGCCGACCCGCTAAAGGCGCGCCAGTCGGCGGCGTCCCAGGGCGTATAGTCGGCGCCGGGAACGGGTCGCGCCTCGACCAGCGTGACGGCGATGCACTCGTCGATGTCCAGCAGCGCCCGCCCGTCGGACGGAAATTCGCGGACGGTGGCGGTCGGCACGGCGATGAAGCCGTCCGGGCGGCGGCAGGCGCGGTCGATCTGTCCGCTCACCGCCGTGATCAGCCGGGACAGCACGGCGTCGTCGGAATTGGAGACCTCGCTGCCGATGGCGGCACGTAGGCGCTGCACGGTGGTGTAGTCGGACATGATCAGCCGATCGCCTGTGTCCAGCCGGTCGCGGGCTGGCTGCGCGGCACACCCAGGACGATCACGCTCAGGGTGGCGGCGCCATTCGGCGTCACCTCGACGTTGAGATGGGTGAACTCGTTGACGGTCGTCCCCGCCGGGCTGGTCAGTTCGTCGGGGCGCACGTCGATGCACACGATCACATCGTCGTCGGCTGCGACGAGCTGCGTCATGCTCTTGAGCGTGCGCTCGTTGGCGCCCGCCGCGCTGGTGGCGATCTCGATGTCCACGTCGAGCGTGGTGGTCACGGTGATGGCGTGGATCAGGATTGCTATGCGGGTATAGCTGGTCAGCGCGACGTAGCCGCTGTTCTGTTCCGCCGTGACAGCGACATAGGCGGCGCGGTCGATCGGCGCGTACTGTTCCGCGAAATGGGCGTGCATGGGTCTGCCTCCATTTATAAGCATCTGCCTAAAACCATCTGCGCTGCGGATGGACAGGATGAGGATGCAGGGACGCATCGTTATGTGATGTGTCCCGGCACACAGGGCGGACGACTACGCCAGCACCACGAACGGCGACACCTGGGTCTGCGTGTCCGCCAGGGTGATCGGCGCGTTCATCCAGGGCGATCCGTCGTGACGGTGGATCAGACGATAGGCGGTACGGTTGCGGCGGAAATTCGCCTCGGTACTGACATCCAGGGTCGGACTCTGGCGATCACCGAGCAGGTAGTAGCTCATGTCCGCCAGCACCAGATCGCCGCGCGTCCCCAGACGAGGCAGCTTGTCGGTGAAGATCACCGGGTAGCCGAGCAGGGTCGCGGGCAAGCCCGACGCCGCTTCCGCCCAGATGAACTGATTGGCGTCGTCCTTGAGCGTGCGCAGCTGCGTCTTGAGGCTGATCGAGGCGAACCACGCCAGCCGGGTCGAGGGCAGCGCCGCCTCGTCCATCTTTGCCAGGTCGATATAGCTGACCGTGTTGGCGGTGGCGCGGGTGACACTGACGGCGGCGGGCGCGTTGAGGATGCCCAACGGCTGTCCGACTCCGGTGCCGCGAAAAATCTTGTACTCGACTTTCCAGTTGAGCGCTCCCAACATGCCCATGCCGCTGTTCAGGAAGGCGTCGAGCGAGATGCCGCTGTCTGCCAGCAGGCTGTTGTTCGCCTCGGTGTAGACCGTCAGCTCGTGGGCGGTCAGGGTGTGTTCACGGAATTTCGGCTCGCTGGCGTCGCTCTCGGCGCCCTCGTCCTGATAGAAAGCCTGCACCCCGCCGAACTGACGCGGTTCGCCCGCAGGCAGCGCCTGGGTGTAGTCCAGCACGGGCAGCACCGCCGTGCGCGCGGTCATCGGGATGACGGTCACGCGCGGCAGGATAGCGCTGGACTCGATCATGGCAGCCTGCAAGCCGCCGACGAAGGTCGCGGGCAGCAGAAAGCCACCCGACGCGCCCGACGTGCCGCTGAGTGCCTTGCGTCCGCGCACCTGTTCGGTGTTCACGTCCTCGGCGTCACGCGCCAGCCAGGTCAGACGCGGATCGCGCCGCCCGGTGGACTTGGCTTCGACGACGGCACCGACGAATTCCCCAAAATGGCGGAAGCCGTCCGCTGCCGAGTCGTCACGCATGGAATCGCGCTCGACGGCGAGCAGTGATTTTGCCTGGCGCTCGATCTGGGTCAGCAGGTCGGCGTCGCGCTGGATGCGGTCGGCGCGCTCACGCAGATGGGAGGCTTCGGCGCGGGCGTCGTCGCTCACATCGTCGGCGCTGAGGATGACACGGGCAGTCTCCAGCAGGCGCTTGGCTTCGAGCATGTGTCCGGTCGCGGTGGTCATATTCAACGTCACTTCTCCTGAATAGGCTGAGCCAGTAAAACGGCTGGAACGGCTGGGTGTGCTGGTGGCGGGCGCGGCTTTCACGCCCACCGTCGCGGTGGCGGGATTCATGCCCCAGATCACGGGCGAGTATTCCCAAAGGCGCGCCTCGGTGATGATGCGCGCCTGCACGGGTCGATCGCCGCGCATGATCGTCTCGCGGCGGCTGGCGGTCACGTCGAAGCCGACGCTGTATTCGCCGACGGCGCCCGCCGCGATCCGCCGAAATACGCCTTCCCCCTCAGGCGTCTCCAGCAAATATTGTGTGCGCGTCCACAAGCCGCCAGTCGCGTCGGGATGACGCGCCAGCAGCGCCGACGGCAGCTCGTCGCGCCCGACCTCGCGCAGGTCGAGCGTCTTGCCGACGATGCGCATGACCGAATCGACCTGATGGTTGTCCAGGACATGCACGCGCGTGCCGCGTTCGACGATCGAGCGGGTGAAGGCGCCAGACGCGATGATGTCGCAGCCGTCGTCGAGGATGCCAAAGACATTGACGATCGCCTCGACGATGCCCGATCCGGCGTCGATGGCGGTGACCGCGATCGGGTAGGCTTTGTGGACGGATGCGCCGGACGGGTGTTTGAGCGGGGTCAGCGCGTCGTGAATGTCGTCGTGCAGGTCGTGCATGGTTAGTCCTCCTTATATGGGCTGTCGCCGCCCTGGACGTGTTCGATGGTCAGACCGACGGCGGCGAATGCCTGATTCGCCGGGACACCCATCGTCCACAACGTGCGCGCCGCCTCGACCAACGGCGGGATGTCGGCTTGCAGCGCGGGCACCATCGACAGGTCGTAGGCGACGCTGGCACCGTCGGGAGTCGTCAGCAGACGGCGATCGTCGTCCTCGAACATGCGCAATTCCGGCACCAGTACGTCCTGCCAGAACTGCGCCCGCGCCTGGGCATAATTGCTGTAGGTGCTGTGGGCGATGCCATAGCGCGTGCCGATCAAAATCGGTGGCACGCCGAACGCCGACAAAATCCGCGACTCGGCACGGGCGTCCAGCACATCGAATCCCAGCTCGTCGAAGGTCATGCCGATGCGCTCGTAGCCGCCGCCCTGATCGATCACGACGGGTTCGATCCAGCTTTCGTAGCTGCCGTACTTGCTCATGAAACGACGCTTGGCGGTGTCGGCGTCCTCCTCGGTGAGCGGCACGTCGAACCGCAGCATCCCCATCGGCATGGCGCCGCGCTCGAACAGAATCTTGATGAAGGTCGTGACGCTGTTATCGGTGTCGGCGTCCCGCGCGGCGGCTAACAGCGGCGGTAAGCCGTAGCCGAGTCCTTCGAGATCGTCGAGCGGATTGGGATACTTGGTGTGTGCGACATCTTCCGGCAGCAGCGGCACCCCGTCGGCGTCGGCGCGACCCGGCGGCAGATAGTAGTAGCCCGCGATGCCGCCGCTGTCGGGCAGGATGCGGACGCGATCGGGGCGCAGATTGTAGAGCGCTCGCACGCCGTCGTCGCGGCGGTCGGCGTAGACGTAGGCATTGCCTGCCAGCTCAAGATAGGTCTTGCGCTGCTCGTTGAAGGCGCGCCAGGTCTGGTAGCGGTTGGGCTGGCGGACGAGGCGCACCAGCGGATGACCGGGCGACAACGGTTCGGGATTGGACGGATCGCCGCCGATCGCCAGCAGCGGCACCGACGCGATCGCCCGCGCCTTGCAGCGCACCGGGGCGTAGACCAGCACATTGAGTCGGTAGCCCTCCTCGACCGTGCTGGTGTAGCGATCGGACAGCGACCAGCGGGCGCGGTTGCGCAGCCAGTCGGGAAAAGCATAGACAGACGCACCGCGATCAGGCGCAGACGGACGACGCAGCGCGGCAAGCACACGTTCGATCACGGACATGGCGGCTCCTCGACAGGAGAACGGAAGGTGCGAAGTGGATCACGGTTTTCTGGGCGGACGCATGGTTAGGCGTCCCTGCGTATGCTCTACCTCAGACCGACCCCGGACGGCATGAGCAGCAGATCGGTCAGCGCCCAGACGAGCGCGTCGAGGCGATCGGGGGAGGTCGATTCGCTCGGCAGCCAGTCGGTCATCTGTTTTTCCAGTGCCGGAAACACGCCGACATGGTGCGCGCGACCCTGCTCGTACAAGGCTGCGACCGGCTCCGCCCGCAGACGTTTGCCCTGGGCGGCGCGCACGGGCACGACGCGCGCTCCCGGATCGATGGTGTGCAGCGTGTGGGTGACCATATCGCCGCCCTGGTTGATCTCGACGACGATGGCAGCCGCCCGGTACTTGTGATAGAGCGCCAGCGCCGCCCGCGCCCAGGTGTCGGGCGAGCCGCGCAGACTGGCGTCCTCCAGGATGTAGGCGTGCGCGGGCAGCGACGACGAGACGCCAGCCGCGACGATGCCGGACTCGCCACCGAGCGCGCTGGCTGCCGGATCGATGGCGATCACCACCCGGCGCAGCGGCGGCGCCGACAGCGAGCGCGCCCCGTCGATCCACTTGAATTTGAATAAGCCGCCTTCGCGGGCGATCGGCTGCTGCTGGTAGAGCGCGGCAAAGGCATAGGCGCCCATCGAGGCACGCCGACTCGCCAGCGTCTCGATGCTGTAGCGTGCCGCCCACAGCGCTGCGCCGGGCGCGCGACCGAGCGGATCATCGTCTTCAGCCAGGGCAGGCAGGCGAATGACATGCCAGGCGTCGGGTTCGCGCGCCAGCAGCCGCCCGCCGAGATCGTCGGCGTGCCAGCGGGTCATGATCAACGCGACCGCGCCGCCGGGTTCCAGGCGGGTGAGCAGATCGTCGGTGTAGGATTCCCATATCTGCGCGCGCAGATGCGACGACTCGGCTTGCTGGCGATTCTTGACCGGATCGTCGATGACCAACAGATGCGCGCCCTTTCCGGTGACGGCGCCGTCGATGCCGACCGCATCCATGCCGCCGTCGTGATCGGCGATGTCCCAGGACGCGCGGGCGGCGCTGTCGCTGGCGATCTTCACATCTGGAAAGATGCGGGCGTAGGGCGCGCTGCGCACCCAGTTGCGGACGGCGCGGCTGTGTTTTTCGACCAGCGATGCGCCATAACCCGTGAGGATGACGCGCGCGTCGGGGTTGCGTCCCAGGAACCACGCCGGGAACAGCCGCGCCACGACCTGCGACTTGCCATGTCGCGGCGGGATGAAGATCGCCAGCCGTCCGATGCCGTCGCGTCCGCCCGATTCGACGTACTGGGTGATACGGGTGAGCGCCGAGTCGATCAGCGCCAGATGGGGAGCATGGCTGTAGGCGCGCCACAGCGTCCGCTTGAACGCGGTGAAATCGTGCGTTTCGCTCGGATGTTCTGTTTTGCTCATACGCACAGTGTACGTCGGGGTGGGAGTCTGTCAAGCGGTCTGTTCGGATGAGTATCTGATGAGCGGGGAACGCATAACGCGCGTCCGCGCCGACAATCTGCCGGGACACCTGTAGGACGCATACAGGGATGCGTCCGCGCTGACAAAAGGATTGAGTACATGCCCATAGACGCGGTGATCTTCGACATGGACGGCGTGCTGTTAGACAGCGAACGCTACTGGTACGAGGCGCGCATCGACTATGCCGCCGAGCTGGGGCTGGCGTGGACGATGGACGATCAGCGTCTGGCGATGGGACGCAGCACCGTCGAATGGGCGCAGGTGATGCGCGAGCGGCTGCATCTGACGACACCCGTCGAGACGGTGATGGCGGACGTGATCGCCCGCGTGAATGCCAAAATCACGGCGCATTTCCCGGCGCTGCCTGGCGCGATCGAGTCGGTGCATACAGCGGCGGCGGCGTACCCGGTGGCGCTGGCGTCGGGGTCACCGACTCAGGTGATCGACCGGGTGATGGCGATCACCGGGCTGGATCGTGTCTTTCAGCACGTCGTGTATGGCGACGACATGGCGCATGGCAAGCCGTCGCCGGATATTTATTTCGAGACGGCGCGCCGCCTGGGGATCGCGCCGGAGCGCTGTGTCGGCATCGAGGACAGCGCCAACGGCATCCGGGCGCTGCACGCGGCGGGGATGAAGGCGATCGCCGTGCCGAGTCCGGGCTTCACGCTGCCGGACGAGGTGCTGGCGCTGGCGGATGTGCTGCTGGAGTCGCTGGAGGGCTTCAGCCTGGAAATGGTGCGGCGGCTGTAGAGGCGGATCAATCGACCGGGGCGATGACCGAATCGGGCAGCGTGATCGTGAAGCGCGTCCCTGTGCCCAGGCAGGTGCATACCTGGATCGAACCAGCATGTGCCAGCACGGTATCGCGCACCAGCGACAAGCCCAAGCCGATTCCGGCGATCTGGTGGGTATTCGGCGCGCGATAGAATGGCTCGAACAGATGCTCGACCGACTCGGCGGGGATGCCGATGCCGTGATCGCGCACCTCCAGGATCAGCGCACCCTCACGCGCGCGGCAGCCGACCTCGACCGGCGCGGTCTGCGAATATTTCAGCCCATTGCTGATCAGGTTGGTCAGCCACAGCCGCAGCATGTAGCGATCGACCAGGACATGCTCCAGCGTCGGCGCGATCGCCAGATCGACGCGCCGCCCGGCGTACAGCGTCGTCGTCAGCTCGTCGATCACCGCGCGGCACAGCGGCGCCAGCGACACGATCGTCCGGCGAATGTGCGTGCCCTGGGTAGCCAGCAGCGAATCCTGCACATGATGCAGCATCTCGGTCAGCACCGCGACCTGTGCGCCGATATTGCCGAGCTTTTCCGCGCGCTGCCCGTCGTTCATGCGATCGCCGTAGCGCAGCAGCAGCTCATGGCTGCTGCGCATGATCGCCAGCGGCGTGCGAAATTCATGGGCGATGCGGCGCATCAGGTGCGTCTTGGTCTCGTTCAGGCTGCGTTCGTGTTCCAGCGCCAGACGCAGCCGCTCCTGCTCCAGCGCGGCGGCTTCCATATCGAGCTGCTCGGTCACGTTGCGAAAGATGGCGACCCGTCCGATCACCTCACCGCGTGGCGAATACACGGGCGAGAGGTGCATGTCGTAGACCGGACGCGGCGCGTCGGACAGCCCGACATAGCCATGATAGCTGTGAATCCCGCGCAACTGACGCACCAGCGTTCCCCAGCGCGGAAACAGCGCTTCTGCGGGAATCCCGATGATCGCGGCGCCGTTTGCCGCTCTGATCAGGGCGGCGTTGCCATCGACGATGCGGTCATCCTGATCGACCACCACCACGATATCGGACAGCGTGTCCAGCACCCGATCGCGCGCGATCGGGACGAGCTGAAAGAGTCGGCTGCGAAACACGCCGAGCGCGATCACCAGATTGCCGACCCCGAACGCCAGCGGCGCCCAGTCGCGCTGACCGAACAGGCGCAGGTCGAGCACGCCCGCCGTCATGATCACCAGCACTGGAAACATCAGCCCGACGGCGATGTAGATCGTCTGTGTGCGCTGCAGCGACACTTTCCTGTCCAGGCTCGACCCCAGTATCACCATGCACGCCAGATAGAAGCACAACCCGTACAGGCTGATCGCGTAGGTCAGGGTGGTGTAAGGATAAATAAGCGCCGTAAAAGGTGGCGAGGAGGTCACCCGATAGGTCGGATACACGATCCCATGCGCCTCATTGGTCAGCACCAGCGCCAGGAAGATCATCAGCGGCGCGATCAACAGCAGTCGCAGTCCAAGCGGCGGAATCCTGACCGAGCGACTGTAGGCGAGGGTGAACTCCAGCGCCAGCGGTCCGAGCGTGGCGAACGCCACCCACTGCACATCGTCCCAGAAGATTTTGTCCTCTGCCAGCGGCACGGTCAGTTCGAGCATATTGCCCAAGCCCCAGCCGAACTGCATCAGCGCATACAGCGCGAAAAAGATCACGCCCGGACTGCGCCGCCAGCGCAGCGCGTACAGCGCGACCGCCAGTGACAGCAGCGTCGATGCCAGGAACGGGGAGAGCATGGTCAGATTCATGTCCGGGAGTATACCATATGGGTAGTCTTACTTTTTCGGTTGTGCGCATATTGGTAACTGCTCAGGTATCCCTCATCCCCCGACCCCTTCTCCCGTTGTGGGAGAAGGGGAGAAACGCCGTAGCAAGTCCCTCTCCTCTTGTGGGAGAGGGACTTAGGGTGAGGGCTGTGTAATTGCACGTATTGTTCTCAAGGTTTAATGTCAGGTGCAGAGGCGCGTATTGATGCGTCCGCCCGGTGCGCTTTGCGGTATCATCTGCACAGGAGATCGTCCGCCGCACACACTCACGAAAGCGCCCGCCCATGACTAAACCACAGCGACTCGACGTGATGGTCAGCAGCACCAGCCTCGACCTGCCCAGGCACCGCGAACAAGCCCGCGCCGGGATCATGCGCGCCGGGCATCATCCGATCGGTATGGAGACCCTGTCCGCCGCCAATCAGAACGCCGTCGATGTCTCGCTGGCGCTGGTGGAAGAAGCCGAAGTCTATGTCGGCATCTTCGGACAGCGCTACGGCTATCGCCCGGTCGATCCGCGCAACCCTGACGACCTGTCGATCACCGAGATGGAATACCGCCACGCCAAAAGCCTCGGTATGCCGATCCTGATCTACTGCATGCACGCCGAGCATCCCGCTCCCGACACGGCGGGCATGAGCGCCGCAGAAGGGCGCGCCGTCTACGATAATTTTTACGAGAGCGACCCGACCGGACGCGACCTGCTGGACAAGCTCAGGAATGCGCTCGGCGTCGAGTACGTGATCGGCTTCTACAAGTCGCCGGAAGATCTGCGCGGGCTGATCTCGGACTCGCTGCGTGAGAAGAAGCTGATCGATCAGGCTTATGCCTACGCTGAAAAGCGTGCCGCTGCTGCTGCTGCTGCCCCCGCCCCCGCCGCCGCCGCCTCAGCCGCACCCTCCCCCGCCGCCCCGACGATCCCGCTCCCGCCCGACCTGTACGCCAAGCCGTCCTATCCCGGCGCGGGCGCGATCTTCAGCGGGCGGCGCGACGAACTCGACGCGCTGTCCGCCTGGGGGCGCGCCGACTCGCCGCACGCGCTGTGCGTGGTCGAGGCGATCGGCGGCATGGGCAAGAGCGCGCTGGCGTGGCAGTGGGTGCAGGATCGCGCGGTGCCGTTCGACGGGGTGTTCTGGTACAGCTTCTACGAGGGCGGGGCGGACATGACCGATTTCGCCCGGCACGCGCTGGCGTACCTCACCCGCCGCGACCCCGACGCGCTCAAGGGCGGCGCATTCAGCGACCAATTTGCGCAGGTGATCGCCGCCCTCAAAAAGTCGCGCCATCTGCTGGTGCTGGATGGGCTGGAGCGCGTCCTGGTCGCCTACAACCGCTGGGACGCGGCGCAGATGCAGGACGATACCGTCGAGGAAGGCAAGGACGACCGCGCGTGCGCCAACCCGCGCGACGACGACGCCCTGGCACAATTGGCGTCCGCCGCGCCGTCACGCATCCTGATCACCTCGCGGCTGCTGCCGACCGCGCTGACCGACTCAGGCGCGCCGCTGGCGTCGGTGCGGTATCTGCCCCTGCGCGGTCTGTCGCGGGCGGACGCGCGGGCGCTCTGGACGCGCATCGGCGTCAAATGGACGAACGAGGCGCTGCTCGACGGCTTCTTCGAGCAGATCGGGCGGCACGGGCTGCTGCTCAAGGTGAGTGCCGCCGCCATCATGACCGACTTCAAGCGCGCGCGCGGCAATTTCGACGCCTGGCACGCCGACACCGACATCGCCGCCGTCTTTGCCCGCGCCGACGTGAAGGGCAAGCGCCATCACATCCTGGCGGTGGCGTATCAGGGCTTGTCGGCGGAAGGGCGCGAGCTGCTGGCACAGATCGCGGCGTTCGGCGCGGGGGTCGGCTTCGCCGCGCTCAACGTCTTCAATCCGTTTCTGCCGCTCCAGCCGGAGAAGGTTGAAGCACCGCCGCGCTTTATGCGTGCCGAGCAAAAAGCCCAGCACCAGGCTGAGTACGATGCTTACCGCGCCGCCGTCAGCGCCTGGGAGCGGTCGCCAGCCTACAAAGCGGCGGTGCGCCGCTTCGAGGGGCTGCTCGACGACCTGGAAGATCGCGGGCTGCTGTGGTGGGACGCGGCGCACGACCTGTACGACCTGCACCCGGTGGTGCGCGGCTATGCCTACGCCGCGCTCGACCCCGACGCGCGCAAACTGCGCCACACCCGCGCCTACGACCTGTTCGACGAGCAGGAGCGCGCCGCGCCGGGCGGGACGCCGCGCGTGCTGGCGGATCTGGCGCTGCCGCTGGCGATGTACGACGCGCTGATCGGCGCGGGCAGGCTCGACGACGCGGCGGAGCTGTACGCGGTGAGGCTGGGCTATCCGCTTTACTACAGCTTCGCCGCCTACGCCCGCATCTACGCGCTGCTGCTGCCGCTCTTCCCCGATGGGCTCGATCGCCCACCGGCGCTGACCGCTGCGCGCTGGCAGAGGTCAATCGCGGGGCGCATGGCGAGCGCGCTGTCCGGCTTGGATCGTGACGACGAGGCGCTGCGCCTGGAAGGGCTGGTCATCGGCATTTATGTCGAGGCGGCGGACGCGCCGAACCTGGGGGTCGTGCTGAGCAATTACGCCGCTTCGCTGCGGTCGCTCGACCGGCCCGCGCTGGCGCTGCGCACTTACGAGGATGCGCAGGCGCTGGCGGCGG
>Ga0105048_10003220_pt1 | contig 26720 bp, 21 predicted proteins | sample MAT05_FD_78382 | JGI IMG/M metagenome (GOLD analysis project Ga0105048, IMG submission 78382) | Freshwater microbial communities from Lake Fryxell liftoff mats and glacier meltwater in Antarctica - MAT-05 | ecosystem: Environmental > Aquatic > Freshwater > Ice > Liftoff microbial mat | place...
CGGACCGGCGCCGGCGATCCGCGGTCGTCCGCGAGCGTCGTTTCGATCGTGACCTCGTGGTGGCCCGCCACGCTCGTCACCTCGACGACCTGGAGGCGCGCCACCCACGCGATCACGATCGCCTGCTCGATCGTCTGCGGTGCGGACCAGGGGCCCTCGGGCGAGCCGACGGTGAGCGGACCCGACGCGTGCAACCGATAGAGCGGCGCCTTCGCCGCGAGCCAGCCCTCGACCTTCGCTCGGGCGGCCGCGGTGTCGGGGAGCTCGGCGATCATGCGCGCGACCGGGATGGGCTCGTCGATCGAGGCGCTGGGCCCGCAGCCGAGCGCGGGCGGCGCACCGAAGCCGTCGAACGCGAGGATCGCGCGGCTGCCGCACGTCTCCACGGAGTAGTACGCGTGACCGCCGCGCAAGAGGCGCGAGCCGGGCGCGCTCTGCCGCAGCGGCTGCTCGATCCGGTGCGCGACGTACGTGCCTCCCGCGCCGGTGCAGCACTCGTCGGCGACGCCGGTGACGATCGTCGCGGCCACGTTGGGGGCGCGGTGGAAGCGCCATCCGAGGCGGTGATCCGCAGCAAATTCGCCGAGCGCGGCGCCGTCGATCGGGTGGCTGGTCGCGCCGGCGAGACGCGCGCGGGCCTCGTCACTGGCCGGGCGGATGTCGGCGATGTCGGCCAGGATCACGTCGGGGAACGTCGACAGCGAGGTCAGCGCGACCACGAACTGCGCATCCGACGGCGGCGGGAACGGGGCGCGAAACAAGCTGGTCGACCAGTTTGCGCTGAACGTCAGCGGCAGCGGGCCGGCGAGGGCCTCGATGACGGAAAAAGTCGTCCGAAAGTCGTCCTGCGCGATGATCTGCACCACCGCTGACCAGGGCGTGACTGGTACGAACAGGTCCTCCAAAGCGGAGCGCATCGCGATCGGCGCGATCACTTGCGGCGACCACCACGACACGCCCCCGTTCTGATCGGGCGTCGGAAACGCGTTGCCGCCGAAGGCCACCAGTTGATCACCCGGGAGCTCGAGCGATGCCGCCAGCGCCGCATCGAGCTCGACCCGCACCCGCTGGCCGACCATGAAGCTCGCGCCGCGCAAGACAGCGCGGATCTCCAGCTCCGCGCGCAGCCGATCGGCACCCCGCACCACCGGGCCGAGCCGCCCTTCGACGATCGTGTGCGCGGTGCGCAGGCCGAGCCGCGCCAGCGCGACGGTGTCGTCATCCGGCGTGGCGTCACAGACCGGAGGATCGACCTCCATCTTCACCGGGGGCATGGACGGCTGCGGACCGGCGAGCCCGCCGACATCGGCGGAGCACGCCGCCAGTACTGACAGACAGCAGAGGGAGCTGCGCACGGCCCTATGTACCCCGGTCGCGGCGAGTCCGGCGTGGAAGCTGGCGACGCGGCGTAGCACGTCGCACGAACGCGGTCGGTCGAGTGAGTCAGCGCCGCGCGCCCATGCGGATCAAGATCGCCTGCAGCTCGGCCACCGACATATCGGCGTGCTCCACCACGCGCCCGTAGATCTCGGCGGTGCTGATGAAGCGATCGCCGCGCTCCTTCTTCAGCTCGTTCATCACGAACAGCACCGCCCGCTCGCGGCGATCGAGCCCGTCGCGCACGTCAGGAATGCGATCGAGCACGTCCACCGCGTCGAAGCGGAAGAACGAGACCCGCGTCCGGTACTCGAACGTCACCGCGCCGTCGACCACGTGCTCGCTGAACAGCGCGTCGAGCCGCTGCGTCAGCCGGGCCTTCTCCTCGGGCGTGGCGTGCGCGACGTACGAGCTCGAACGGGCCCGACCCTCGAGGCCGGCGCGATCGAAGAGCTGCTGCGATCCGACCTCGAAATAGTCGCGATCGACCAGCCCGTCCGCGCCGTCGATCGCCCGCTCGGTGTCCTCGGGCTGCGGCGTGGTGCTGTATCCCTCGACCTCGCGGAGCGCGGCCTTGTAGCCGCGCATGAGCGGGCTGTCGCCACGCGCGTTCCACATCGCGGCCACGCCCCCCTCGGGCGCGAGCACGCGGCGCAGCTCGACCAGCGTCGGCGGGAGGTCGAACCAGTGGAACGCTTGCGCCGCGACGACCAGCTGGGCCTTGCCGCGCGGGAGCGTGGTGCGCGTCGCCTCGCCGCGCACGTAGCGCGCGCCGCCGCCTTCCTTCTCGGCGCGGGCGAGCATGTCCGGGTTGGGATCGACGCCGGTGACGTCGTAGCCGCGCTCGGCGAACAGGCGCGCGACGATGCCGGTGCCGGTGCCGAGATCGACGACCCGTGAGCCGCGCTCCAGGCCAGCCGTCGCGCAGATCCAGTCGATCGCCTCCGCCGGATAGCTCGGGCGGAATCGCGCATAGTCGTCGACGGTGACGCTGAAGCGCTCACGCGAATCGACGATCTCGTCACTCAGGGGTGGAGCCCCTCGATCGCCAGGACGACCGCGCGCGCCTGCACTTCGAGCGGCTGATGGGCCGTGACGTGCACGAAGCCGACCGAGACCCAGTCGGGCCGATCGGCGAGGCTCAGATACAGCGCCTGATTGCAGAGGAACGTGCCGGCGCTGGTGCTGATCGCCGCCTCGATCCCGTTCTCGGCCCAGGCCGCGTGCGTGCTCTTCACCGGCCAGCGCGCTCGAAGCGCCAGCGGCCCACCCGGGCGAACGAGGGCGTCGACCGGCTTGTTGCCGCCGTTGTCGGGCCGCGAGAAGTCGCGCAGGTTGAGCGCGATGCGCTCGATCGAGATCACCGGACGATCGGTGGCGAGCCCCAGGTGCAGCACCGCGCGGACGTTCTCTTGCGGCAGGTCACGGAGCACCTGCTCGATCCGATCCGTGTCGACCGGGAGCACTCGCGTGACGAGGTAGTCGCCGCGGATCTCGTCCGGAAGGAGCGCGAGGAGGTCCGCGCTCGGGTTGCTCTGCATCCGATCGAACGCCTCGAAGCCAGTGACGATGACCTTCATTTGGAGCTCGCGGTCAGCCAGGCGACGACGTCGGTGATGTAGCGCTGCTCGAGCCGGCGGCTCAGATCGGCGTAGTGCTCGAGGCTCGACGCGCGCGGCTCGGTCTTCATCAGGTGGTCGGTGTGATCATACGCGTGGAGCTTGACCTTGCCCTTGCCCACGCTCTTCTCCAGCGCCTTCAGCAGCGGCTCGGCGTCCTCGCGCCAGCCGACCTCGAAGTCCTTCAGGCCCTGGAACAGCGCGACCGGGACCTTCACCTCGGCGATCACCGGGCCCATGTCGACCTTGGCGAGATCGAGGAAGAACGCCCGCTCGCTGCGCACGCCGCGGAGCCGATCGTGATCGATCGCCGCCGTCGCGGCCGGGTCGCCCGCCATCGCCGAGAGCAGCAGGCGCGCCCGCCGATCGGCCTCCAGCTTGTCGATCGAGGCGAGGCGCATCTCTTCCGCTGCGAGGAGATCGCGGATGTTGCGGTACGGCGTCGCCACCAGGAGCAGCCCGGCGATCGGCGCGCGCGCCGCGGCGTGCAGCGCCACCACACCGCCGGTGCCGTGACCGAGCAAGAAGATGTGCTCGGGATCGACGCCCGGCTTCTTCGCGAGATCTGCGACGACCGCCAGCACGTCCCCGATCGCCAGGCCGAGCGTGCGATCGGAGGCCGCGATCTCGGAGGTCGAGTTGCCGACGCCGCGATCGTCGATGCGCGCCACCGCGAAGCCGCGATCGGCCAGCACGTCGGCGAGCTCGAGGTACCCGTAGTCGACGCCGCCGCCGATGCCGATGCTGTTATGATCGCCCTTGTCCGAGAGCATCAGCACGACCGGCGCCGTGCCCTTGGGCCACACCGCGCGATCGTCGGGGATCGACAGCTCACCGGTGAGGATGCCGCCGGTGACGTTGATGCGCAGGTTCTCGTCCTTGAATCGGCCCCGCGCGCGCTTGTACGAGAGCGGCGGGCTGTACTTCACCTCGGGCGGCTTACCGGCGTCGGGCAGCCGAACCCACCTCCGTCCGCCGATCTCGGACCGCTCGATCGAGCCGTCCTTGCCGATGAAGGCCTTGCCGCCCGGCAGATCGATGGTGGTTCCGTCGGCGGCCAGCGCGACCTTCCAGGCCTCCTTGGAGAGATCCTCGGGCGCGAACGCGTCGAGCACCCCGCCCTGCCCTGCGCCGAGGCGCAGATCGGCGATCGCGATGGCGAGCATCATCTGATCGTCGGCGGGCATCACCGGGACCTTGATGCTCTTCTTCGTGATCACCTTCGCGTCGGGCTCGGACACCACCGTCACCGTGTCGTCGCCGAACTCCAGCTCGTAGCGGCCGTGCAGCGAGCTCAAGCGCTTGTAGCGAACCGGGCTGAGGTCCTTCCGGAACGTCGAGGCGTGCTCGATCGCGACCGGGGAGCCGTCGATGGTGCGCTCGACGCGCGTCACCACCTGCCAGCGCCCCTCTTCGGGCTGCGTGAACGTGCTGTGGGCGCGGCCGATCGGCTTGCCCTCCGCGTCCTCGAGCCGATAGCCGATCGTCGCGCCAGGCTCGAAGGGGAACGCGCCCACGGCCGCTTTCGGCGCGGACGACACGGGGCCGGCGGCCGGCGCCGTCGAGCCGCCGCACGCCGCAAGAAGGACGAGCGCGCCCGGGAAGCCAGGACGTGGCGTCATGTCTGATCGTACCGGTAGAAGCCGCGCCCGGTCTTCTTGCCCAGCCAGCCGGCGGCGACGTAGCGGCGGAGCAGCGGTGCGGGTCGATACTTCGGATCACCGAGGTTGGTGTGCAGCACCTCCATGATCGAGAGGCAGGTATCGAGCCCGATGAAGTCGGCGAGCGCCAGCGGCCCCATCGGCTGGTTGGTCCCCAGCTTCATCGCGGTGTCGATGTCCTCGGGCGTGCCGAGGCCCTCGGCCAGGCCCACGATCGCCTCGTTGATCATCGGCACCAGGATGCGGTTCACGATGAACCCCGGCTGATCGTCCGATCGCACCGTGGTCTTGCCCAGCCGCTCGGCGAGCGTGCGCGTCTGCTGCAAGGTGAGCTCGCTCGTCTTGAGGCCGGGGATGATCTCCACCAGCTTCATCACGGGCACCGGGTTCATGAAGTGCATCCCGATGAAGCGGTCGGCGCGCTTGGTGAACGAGGCCAGCTTGGTGATCGAGATCGAAGACGTGTTCGACGCGAGGATCGCCTCTTCTTTCATCGCTCCGTCGAGCTCGGCGAGGATCTTGGTCTTCAGCTCGATCTGCTCGGTGACCGCCTCGATCACCATGTCGCAGTCGGCAAAGTCAGCGATCGCCGCGGTGCCGCGGATGTTCGACAGCGTCTTGGCGCGATCGTCCGCGGTGAGCTTGCCCTTCTCGACCAGCTTCTCGAGCTGCCGCCCCACGCCTTGGAGGGCGCGATCGACGACCTCCATGTGCAGGTCGCGCAAGATGACCTTGATGCCATTCTGCGCGGCGGTCTGCGCGATCCCGCTCCCCATCTGGCCGGCGCCGACGACGCCGATCGTGCGAATCTCGGCCACGATCAGGCCCGCTCGACGATCAGCGCGACCGCTTCGCCGCCACCGATGCACAAGGAGGCCAGGCCGCGCTTCTTGTTCTCGTGCTCGAGCGCGTAGACCAGCGTGGTGAGGATGCGCGCGCCCGAGGCGCCGATCGGGTGGCCGAGCGCGATCGCGCCGCCGTGGATGTTGACCTTGGCGCGGTCGAGCTCGAGCAGGCGCTCGTTGGCGATCGACACCACCGCGAACGCCTCGTTGATCTCGAAGAGGTCGATGTCCTTCACCGTCAGGTTGGCCTTGGTCAGCGTGCTGGTGATCGCCTTGGCCGGCGCGGTCGTGAACCACTCGGGGGCCTGCGCCGCCGAGCCGTAGTGGGTGATCGTGGCGAGGATCTTCTTGCCGTTCTTCTCGGCCCAGGCGCGCGACGCGACCAGCACCATCGCCGCGCCATCGTTCAGCGTGGAGGCGTTGGCAGCGGTGACGGTGCCGGCCTTGTCGAACGAGGGCTTCAGCGAAGGCATCTTGTCGAGGTTGGGCTTGTTGGGGCCCTCGTCCTCGGCGACGACGGTCTTGCCGGCCTTGCCCTCGATCTCGACCGGGACGATCTCGTCCTTGAAGTGGCCCTTGCTGAGCGCCTCGCGGGCGCGGAGGAAGCTGCTCTTGGCGTACTCGTCCTGCTCCTCGCGGGTGATGGTCATCTCCTTGGCGCAGAGCTCGGCGGCGTTGCCCATATGGAAGTCGTTATAGACATCCCAGAGGCCGTCCTTGATCAGGCCGTCGATCATCTTCTGGTGCCCGAGCTTCACGCCGCTCCGGTACCCCTCGAGGTAGTACGGGACGTTGCTCATCGACTCCATTCCGCCGGCGAGGATGACGTCGGCGTCGCCCGCGCGGATGGCCGAGGCCGCGAGCATCACCGACTTGAGGCCAGAGCCGCAGACCTTGTTCACGGTCGTGCAGGGGGTGGTGTTGGGCAGGCCGGCGAGGATCGCGACCTGGCGGGCGGGGGCCTGGCCGACGTTCGCCGGGAGCACGGTGCCGACGTAGACCTCTTGCACGTCCTTCGCGTCGACCCCGGCGCGCGCGAGCGCGGCCTTGGCGGCGATGCTGCCGAGCTTGGGGGCGGTCAGCGACGACAGGCCGCCCTGGAACGCGCCGATGGGCGTGCGGGCAGCAGAGAGAATGACGACGTCACGAGGGCTCATGGTCGGGAACTAAGCGCCCCGACCAGAGCTGTCAACGCCGGTCCCCTGGAACAGAGGTGTCGTACGGATCTCGCTCGTCCTCGCGACCGTTGGCTGCGTTGGGCCGCCTTCAAATACGCAGAGTATTCGCGCAGCGGCCCGCCTTGCCACCGGCCGCGATCACTTCGCGTTATCCGCACGACACCCCTGCTCCAGGGGACTAGCCGCGCATGGCCTTGATGGGTGAGACACGGGACGCGCGGATCGCGGGGAAAAAGCCCCCAACCAGCCCCATGCCGGCGGCGAAGAACACTGCGGTCATGAGGATCTGCGGCGTCGGCGTGAAGGAGAAGACGATCTCCGAGAAGCTCACGAAGTTCATCATCGAGAACTTCACGAAGACCATCGGAATCGACGCCAACGCCCCGAGGACGCCGCCGGCGATCGCCAGCACCGTCGACTCCATGAGGAACGAGAACAGGATCGCCGGCTTCGAGAAGCCGATCGCCCGCAGCGTCCCGATCTCCCGCGAGCGGTTCGACACCTGCGCGTACATGGTGATCATCGCGCCGATCATCGCGGCGATGGAGAAGAAGAACGAGATCATCATCCCGAGGCCGGTGAGGAACGCCGCGCTCGCCTCCGACTGCTTCTCGAAATAGACCTCCTCGCGCTGGGCCTCGAGGCCGAGCTGCTTGTCCTGCTCGACGACCGCCTCGAACGCGTCGAACTTCGACGGGCTCTCCAGCTTCACCGACACCGACGAGACCATCGACTCGCGGCCAAACGACGTGCGAATGGTGTCCTTGTCCGCCCAGACCTCCGACTCGAACGAGGCCCCCGACGCCTCGAAAACGCCGACCACCTTGAGCGAGCGGGCCTTCTTCACCGGGAAGCTCTCGTCGAGATCGAGGCCCTCGAAGCGTCCGCGAATCGAGACGCCGACGATCACCTCGTCGGTGCCCGGCTTGAACATGCGGCCCGCGATGATCTTCACCATCGGCCGGAACTCGAGCACGTTGTCCGGGACGCCGCGCATCTGCACGTTGGAGATCGATCCGTCGAGCGCCTCGCCCTTCTTGGGCAACGAGCTGACGACGATCACCTCGCCGACGCCGATCGGGATGCCTTGCGCGTTCTTCTGCACGCCCGGCGCCGCGAGGACGAGGCCGACCTGCGTCTCCTGGATGCCGCTGGTCAGCTCGGTGTCGCTGCCCTTGCGCAGTACGATCGCGTTCTCCGGGAAGCCGGACTTGCCGAGCGTCCGCTGGATTCCCTCCGAGAGCATCAGCGCGATCGCCATGACGCACACCACCAGCGCGATGCCGAAGACCGCGGCGGCGGTGGTGCGCTTCCTGACGGTGAGGCTGCGGATGTTGTAGCGAATCGGGATCATCGTCGTTCCTCAGCCCACGCGCCGGAGCGCGGTGACGACATCGAGCTGCGAGGCCCGGTAAGCGGGGAGCGCGGCGGCGAGCAGGCCGAGGATCAGCGCCAGCCCCAGCGCGAGGACGGCCGTCCCCGGCTGCACGGTGAAGTACGGGAACCACGCCCCCATGTTCTCGGTCAGCCAGGCCCCGATGACGCCGTTGACGACCGGGAACGCGATCGCCAGGCCCAGCAGCCCGCCGAGCAGCCCGACCGTGGCCGCCTCACCCATGATCGCAAAGGCGATGTGTCCGGGCATGAAGCCGAGCGCGCGCATCACGCCGTACTCGTTGGTCCGCTCACGCACGCCCATCGCGATGGTGTTGCCGAGGATCAGCATCATGATCCCCATGATCACGATCGAGACCCAGCCGACCGCGGTCAGGATGCCGGAGAGCATGCCCATGAACGACGCGTTCATCGCGGTCTCGCTCATCGAGAGCGTCTGCGTGTCGCGATCGTCGAACTTCTTGTCGATCGCCGCGCTGATCTGCGCAGACTGCGAGGCGTCAGCGATGCGCGCGACGACCCAGCCGATCTGATCCTTTCGTGTCTCGGGCACCGAGTCGTTGAGGTACTGCCAGTGGAAGACGAACGACGATCGATCCACGGATTTACGGGTCGCGGTGTAGATCCCCGAGATGTGGAAGATCCAGTCGCCGGGGAAGATGTCGCCGGTGATGTTGACGGTGTCGCCGATCTTCCAGCCCATCTTGTTGGCCAGCACGTCGCCGACCATCGCGCCCTGGCGATCGTTCAGCCACGCGTCCTTCTGCTCGGGCGGCACGACCACCTCGTCATAGACGTCCAGGTAGGTCTTGGGGTCGACGGCGAACTTGCCGAAGAACTCGTTCTCCGCCTTCATGTACTTGCCGCCGAACCAGTTCATCCAGGTCGCGCTCTGCACGCCCGGCACCTCGCGGATCTCGTCGGCGTAGCGCTTCGGGATGGTCATCACGAAGGTGACCTTGTGGCGCGTCCCGATGCGGTCCTTGGCGCCCGCCTCGACCGCCGCACCCCACGCCCACAGCAGCGTCCGCAGCAGCAAGAACGCCAGGATCGTGACCGCGACGCCGCTGATCGTGGCGAAAGTGCGGAAGCGGTTCCGCAGGATGTTCTTCACCGCGAGATACGTGAGGCTCACTGCAGCTGACCCTTGTTCAGCCGCCGGATGATCGTCGCGCGCTCGGCGGCCGCCGGGTCGTGCGTGACCATCACGATGGTCTTCTTGAACTCCTTGTTGAGCTTCTCGAGCAGCGCGAGGATCTCGTCCGCGCTCTGGCGATCGAGATCGCCGGTCGGCTCGTCCGCGACGATGATCGTCGGGTCGTGCACGATCGCGCGGGCGATGGTCACGCGCTGCTCCTGACCGCCGGAGAGCTGGTTCGGATAGTGATCGCTGCGCCCCTCGAGGCCGACGATGCGGAGCGCGGTGTCGGCCCGCTTCCTCCGCTCGGCGGACGAGAGCTTGGCGAGGAGCAGCGGCAACTCGACGTTCTGGCGCGCGGTGAGCACGGGCATCAGGTTGTACGTCTGGAACACGAACCCGATGTGCCGCGCGCGCCACTTGGCGAGCTCGCCGTCGCTCGCGGTGCCGATGTTGGTGCCGGCCGCCATGAGCGTCCCCGAGCTCGGCTTGTCGAGGCCGGCGATCAGGTTGAGGAGCGTGGTCTTGCCGGAGCCGGAGGGGCCCATCAGCGCCTCGAAGGAGCCCTCGGGCACGTCGAGGGAGAGCTCGTTGAGCACCTTCACCGGCTCTTTTCCGCGCCAGAACGTCTTGGTCACGCGGTCGAGCTGGATGATCGACTTGCCGGTCTGGGTTACGACGCCGTTGGTGGCGATCTCGGGGGCCTGGCTCATTTCAGCTTCTCCTTCACGGACTGTCCATCTTCGAGGGTCGCGCTCGGGTTGTTCACCAGCTTGGTGCCCGCACGCGGTCCCTCTGCCAGCTCGTGTCCGCTTCCGAACGGCGAGCCCAGCTTCACTTGCGTCATCCTGACCTTGTCGTCGTCGAGGATGAACACCACGTCGTTTCCGTTGCGCTTCACCACGGCCGAGCTGGGCACGATCAGCTTCGGGGGCTCCTTCATCGCGTCGGCATCGAGCGCCTTTTCGAGGAAGCTCACGCGCGCCGACATCTCCGGCAGCACGGTCTCCGGCATGTCGACGAACTCCACCTTGACCGTCACCGCGGCCTTCGCGCGGTTCACGCGCGGGATGATCTCTTTGACCGCGCCGCGGTAGCGCTTGCCGGGGAACGCATCGAGCACGATCTCGCCCGGGCCGCCGATCTTCACCATGTGCAGGCGCACCTCGGGGACATCGACCTCGACCATCAGCGACGAGAAGTCGGCGATCTCCATGATCACCGACGGCTGCACCTCGGGGCCGACCAGCTCACCGACCTGGTTGAACTTCGACACGACCTTGCCGCTGATCGGCGCGGTGACGGTCATCTGCTGGAGGATGACGTCGAGGCTCTTCACCTCGGCCTGCGCCGACCTGGTCTCGGCCTCGGCGGCGCGCACGTTCTCCGAGAGCGAGCGCAGGCGGGCCTCGAGATCTTCGGCGGTGGCCTTCGGCGCGACGCCCTTGTCGGCCATCGCCCGCTGGCGCTCGGCCTGGAGCTTGATCTCGCCGACCGCCGCGCGCGACGCCTCCGATCGCGCCTGCGCCGCGAACACCCGCGCTTGCGCCGCGAGGATCGCGCTGCGCTGGTTGCTGTCGTCGATCTTGACCAGCACCTGGCCGGCCTTGACCTCGTCACCCTCGACGGCGAGCAGCTCGACGATGCGCCCCGTGACCCGCGCGCTCACCTTCGAGCTCTTCTGCGGCACGATGTAGCCCGACGCGGTGAGCTGCACCGAAGACTGCGCCGGCGACACCAGCGCGACCTCGGTGGCGGAGACCTCCTGCTTGAAGACCTTCGACTCGAGATAGGGCAGCGCGACGAAGTAGCCGACGCCCGCGACGACGACGCCGACCAGCGCGATCACCACGTATTTTGCAGCGCCGCCCCCTTCGGGGTTGGTCTCGCGCGAGATGCGCAACGAGGCGAGATCGTTGGAGAGCTGATCCGTCATTGGGGTTCCGGCCGGGACCCACATAACCGATCGGATTCGATCTCGAAAGTCGTTTATCCACCGTCAGAAATTCGTGGGGCTCAGCGCGGATTACCGTACGAGCTGCGCGACGTTGCGATGACCGGCGCGCCCGGCCCGACCCACCCTCCCGTCACGACATCCATGGTGCTCAGGAATGCCTCGTAGCCGTCGATCCCATCGCGGTCCTCGAACCCGAAGCTCCACCCATCGAGCGTCACCGGCGGCGTCGCGTAGTCCGCGGGCAGCTCCGGGAGCTTCACCGTTCGCGCGTCGGCGCGCCGGTACACGATCCACGGGCTGAACGCGCCGTTCGTGAACGCGTACGCGAACAGCATGTCGGCGGTGGGCAGCGGCGCCGCGGTCTCGATCGCGAGCGTGCCGTCCGCCGCCTGGCTGCACGCCGTCACCCGCGGTAAGAAATCCGTCGCGAAGTCGATCGAAGAGACCGCGGCGGGGCTGACCAGCGCCCGCTGATTGACGCCCGTCGCGCAGCCGTTGCCCGGCCGCGTCAGGCTGATGTGGCGCGTGTACTGCTCGGCGAAGCCGGGGACGGTGGACGACGTGAATACGAGGCGCCCGTCCGCGGGGACCGTCGCCGTAAAGTCACCGCCCATCGCGCCGATCAAGAACGCCCTGCCGTGGCGAACGGGCTGGAGCACGAAGCTCCCGCCTTCCACGTCGAGCGGCGTGTTCCGCACCGCGACGTCGATCCGATCGAACGCGTCGCTCCACGGCGGCAGCACGTGCGTCCCCGCGGTCGCGCCGTCGACGTCGGCCAGGAACGTGAACGCGAGGATCTGCTCGAAGGCCGGATCGCCCACCGTGATGCCGAGGATCGCCGCTCGACCGTCGGGGCCCAGGCACCGCGACGAGACGCTCACCGTGCCGACCGGCCCCACGAGATCGCAGCCGAACAGCAGCGACTGCCCCGTCGCGCCAGGCCAGTCCGCTGCGGGACGCGTGACGGTGTGTGTGACAGTCGTCGGCGTGACCTCGGGCGGGATCCTCCCCGCTTCCAGCGTTGCGCCCGGCAAGAGATCCATCACGGTGCGCAGCTCTGACCGGCCGGGATACGGGAACGTCACCGAGCCGCCGCTCGGCATCACCGCCGCCGCCTTGCCGAGGCCGTTGGTGCTCACGCGCTTCACGAGCGCGCCGGACGAATCGTGGAAGAGCACGTCGATGCCCGAGGCCGGCTGGCCATCGAGCCACAGCTTCAGCGTGATCTCCTGCGGGGTGATCTGCGCGTCGGCGCGCGCGACGAGGGCGGCGTCGGGCTCGCCGAGCGCACCGGTGGGATCGGAGCAAGCCGCGAGCGAGAGCGCGGCGACCGTTAGAGCGCGCACGCTCAGGTCTCGTCGGGCGGCGGCGTCGGCGCCGGCGCGACGGTCTCGCGCTTTTCTGCGACCTTTTCGCCCGGCGGATGCATCGACACGCTCACGCTCGAGTCGGGCGTCGGCACGAGTCCGATCACGTTGTCGGTCGGCTTGAATCGCAGGCTCGCGTTGACCTCGACCTGCACGCTGGTCAGCACCTTCACGACCTCGCCCGCGAGATCGACGTGCTTCAAGAAATCGCCGACCTCGCCCGCGACGATGCGGAACAGCTCGCGGCGGCCCTTGTCGCCTTGCTTGAGCAGGTACTCGAGCGCCTCGCGCGGCGCGCTGCCCTTGTCCTGCACGGAGCCGACGGTGTTCTCGATCGCGCGGCGGACGAAGTCGCTCACGCGCGGTCGCTTGTCGCGGCGTCCAAGCGGATCGTCGTCGCCGGGCTCCTCGCCTCCGAAGACATCGTCGATCGGTCGCTGGCTCATGATTCCCCCTGAGAAACGGGCCGCGCCCGCAGCGTGATGGTCGGCTGGTTGGACTCGACGCCGAGGCGGTCGATCACGAACAGGCCAATGAGGATCTCGCGCCCCTCGGCGACCGGCGGGTCGAGCGAGATCTGCACCCGGAAGGCACCCGCCGTGGCGTCGAGCGCGACCTCCGGGGTCTGCGCGCGAAACACCTCATCGAGGGGCAGCTCGGAGCGCTCCGCCCCGTCGAGCGACAGGTGCAGCTCGCCGAGACCGAGCTCCCCCGCCGAGTGCGTGAACTGGGCTTCGAGCTCCAGAACGAGCGGTTTCTGCGGTTGCTGGCCGCGATACGCGAGCGACGTGATCACCGGCCCATCGCTGGCGCCCCCGCACCCGGCGAGCAGGCCGGCGAGAGCTATGGCGGCTCGCGTCATGCCGCCCATACTGCTCCAGTTGCGGGCGGGATTCACTGAAAAAGGTCGATGGTGCGGGGGATCTTCGCGTTGGGCGGCACGTCGATCGTGACCGACTTCGACTTGTCGAGCCCCGCGTTCTTCACCACCACGACGTGGCGGCCCGGCACGACCTTCACGAACTCGGCGCGCCCCTCGATCTTGCGCCCGTTGATGGTGATGACGTTCCCGTTCGGCGGGATGACCGCGATCGAGAGGTAGCCGAACACCACCGCGCGCGCGCGCGCGTCGACCTTGCTGGTCTGCCCCGGCGAGACGTCGATCGTCTCCTCGTACGGCGCGTGGTTCTCGCATTCGACGATCACCGTGCGGCTGCCGGCGCGCACCTCGAAGCCGACGACCGGCGTCTCCCCCGCGCTCTGGCCCTCGATCTTCACCGCACAGCCGTCGGGCGAGCTCGTCACGTCGACCCGGCCCGGCGGGACCGCGCCCGGATCCGGATCGAGCGACATCGACACCAGCTGCTCCTGCCCATCGGGCGCGACCACCACCATCTTCTTGGCGATGTAGCCGCCCCTCTTCACCTCGATCGTCACCGGCTTTCCGGCCTTGATGTTGTCGTAGGTGAGCGGCGTGGTCTCCTTGATGCGCTTCCCGTCGATCCAGACCGCCGCGCCCGAAGGCTCGCTCTCGATGCGGAACGCGCCGACCGCGCGCTCGAGCGACAGCGTCACCTCGCGCCGCCCCTCGCCCGGCCGCATGACCAGCGCTTCCTTTCGCGTCCGGTAGCCATCGAGCACCAGCTCCACGTCGAGCACCTTGCCGTACGGCAGCTCGGGCAGCTCGCACGGCGTCACGCAGCCCGCGCCCGCGCCGTCGATGGTGACCAGCGCGCCCGGGGGCTCCGAGACCAGCACCAGCAAGGTCGCCTTGGTGCCGGCGTCGATCGTCACGCTCGGATCGAGGCCGGCTGATCGTTTGATCTCGCGCGCCTTGTCGGCCGCGTCGCTGGCGAGCTCACCGGCCTTTCCGAACACGCCGAAGAGCTGCAGCACGACCGCGATGAAGAGCAGGCTGGTCAGCGCGATCGTCGCGATCCACGTCTTCTTGTGCAGCCGCCAGCTGTGCCGCAGGACATCGGCCATCTCGGTGAGGAGCTGCGCAATCCGCACGCGCTGCGGGACCTTCGGCTCGGGCACCGCCGCCTCGTCGTGCTCGATCGCGATCGAGAGTGCCGGCAGCTTGTCCTGCGTGACCTCGAGCTTCGGGACCTGGCGCGACTTCTCGAGCGCCTTCACCTCTTCGGACACCGCGTAGGTGCGGGTCTCGTCGGGCCTCTTGGCGAGGTCTTCCTTGTCGCGCGAGACGTTGGTGTCGAAGTCCGGGATCTGCTTGCCCTGGATGCGCACCGACGCGCCGCGCGCGATCTCCGCCTTCACCGGGTGATCGGGCGTCTTCTCGACGACCGCCTTGGCCTCCTCGATGACCTTCTTGTGCTCGGGGTCGCCGAACAGATCGTGCACCAAGTCCGCGAGCCGCTGCGGCGACGGCCGCGGCTTCTCGCGCTGCGCGAACTTCATCAGCGCATCGCGCATGTCGTCGGCCGACTGCCAGCGCTTGTCGACCGGCTTCTCGAGCCCGCGCATGGTGATCGACTCGAGATCTTTCGGGTAGTCCTTCGACTTGGTGGCCGGCGACGGGATCGGCTCGTTGACGATCGCCGAGAGGATGCCGCCCGGCCCTTCCTTGTTGAACAGACGATGCCCGGTCGTGATCTCGTAGAGGATGATGCCGACCGAGAAGAGATCGCTGCGCCCGTCGAGCTCCTCGCCGCGCGCTTGCTCGGGCGACATGTAGCTGAGCTTGCCCTTGGTGAAGCCGGCCTCGGTCTGCGTGAGTCGCGCGCGCGCCTTTGCGACGCCGAAGTCGATCAGCTTGACCCCGCCGTCGTAGCCGATCATCACGTTCTGCGGCGTGACGTCGCGGTGCACGATCTGCAGGTGTCGCCCCTTGTTGTCGCGCGCCGAGTGCGCGTGCGCGAGGCCGTTGAGCAGCTCCGCGATCACGTACGCGAGCAAGCCGCGCGGCAGCGGGATCTTCATCGACCGCGCGCGATCGGAGAGCGCGAGCAGCGAGTGCCCGTCCACGTACTCCATCGCGATGTAGTAGTAGCCGTCGACCTTGCCCTGATCGATCACGCCCGCGACGTTGGGGTGGTTGAGGTGCTCGACGATCCGGGCCTCGTCGATGAACATGCGGATGAAGCCCTCCTCGTGCGCGAGGTGCGGGAGGATCCGCTTGAGCGCGCCGATCTTCCCGTCCTTCTGCGACTGCGCGAGGAAGATCTCGGCCATGCCGCCCTGAGCGATCTTCTTGAGGAGGCTCCAGTGGCCGAACTTGACCGGAAAATTGCCCTGGCTGGCCACGGTCTGGTGCGGGTGTATCAGGACGGGCGGCGCTGGACCAGCCGGACCTTCGTTCGGACGAGTCCGGACCCGCGACGCGCGACGCGCATGATCCGGCGACGGCATGCGGCGTGCGAAGGGCCGCTCGCATGAGCATGCCCATCCGTTCCTCCACCTCCTCGCCCACCCTCGAAACATTCGAGCCACCGGTCGAACCGCCGAAGCCCAAAGAGCACGCCGAAACCAGCGCGAATCACCACCAGTCGCACGGTCTCGCGGAGCAAATCGAGCACGTCTCGCACGGGACCCATCTGGTGCTCGAAGGCGCAGAGGACGCCGCGCACTTCTTGCACGGCGCCGTGAAGCTCGGCGAGAGCGTCGACAACGCGCGGAAGGTGATGACCGCCCAGGCCGCTCTCGGCCAACAGCTTGGCGTGATGGCCCGAACGATCGAGATACTCGAGCGCGCGAGCGCCACGATGCCCAGGGCCCTCGACGGGCTCGACGACGTCAAGGCCGCGTACACCGCCGCCCGCAGCGCCTACGAGGCGGACAGCGCGCTCCGAAGCGCGGCGGTCTCGGTGATCGTCGCGGGAAAAGACATGGGCAACATCCCCGCAATCGGGAAGGCCGCGGCGAAGCTGGAGCACGCGATGAACGCCAGCCCGATCGGTCAGAAGATCCTCTCGGGCGCCAAGATCATGACCGACCCCCGTCTGGTGAAGGCGATGGGCGTCCTCAACGCGCTGAGCGTCGCCTACAACGCGTACGGTGCATCGAACGCTCAGACGACCGCGGGAAAGATCCTCAGCAGCGGGCTCGCTGGCGCAGGCGCGGTCCTCCTGTCCGAAACCCGATTGCTCAGCATCGTCGATTTCTTGGCCCCGGCCGAATACAAGCCGAGCGCGTTTCTGCGCGGCACCGCGGACGCCCTTGCCGTCGTTGCGGAGAGCGGAGTGACCGGCGACGTCGAAGGTCTGCTCGGCTGGCAAGCAGCGGCCAAGGCCGGCAAATACACGCCTGCCACGAAGGCGGCCGTGGAGCTCGGCGACGAGTGGGCGCGCCGCGGCATCGCCAAGACCTTGGTTCTCGCGGCCCGCGAGCACCGCGAGATCGTTGGCGACGACTTCAGCTCGATCGACCGGTAGTCGCCCAGCTGCATGTGACGACAAGGCCGACTAACGGATGTCCGCGCCCAGCTCGGCCAGCGTCTCGGCGAACCTCGGGAACGAGACCGACGCGACCTCCGCCCCCTCGATCACGCTCTCCCCCGGCGCCGCCAGCGCCAGCACCGCCGCGGTCATCGCGATGCGGTGATCGAGCCCGCCCTCGATGCGCGCGCAGCGCAGCTGCCCTGCCCCGCCTTCGATCACGAAGCCGTCCGGCGTCTCCTCGAGCACGCCGCCGAACGCGCGGATCAGCTTCACCGTCTCGGTGATGCGATCGCACTCCTTCACCCGCAGCTCCGCGGCGTCCTTGATGATCGTCTGGCCCGGTATGAACGCGGCGATCGCCGCCAGGAGCGGCAGCTCGTCGATCGCGCGCACGGTCAGCGCGCCCTCGATCGTCGCGCCGTGCATCTCGCCGGCGCGGACGGATACCCGCGCGACCGGCTCTTCGCCCACCGGATCGAGCGGCTCGATCCGCACCTCGGCGCCGAACGCGCGCAGAACGTCGAGCACGCCGGTTCGCGTCGGGTTCACGGCGGTCGTCACCGCGACGTCGGGGCTCCCGGTGAGGAGCGCCGCGCCCAGCAGAAACGCCGCCGAAGAGAGATCGGGCGCGATGTCGAAGCGCCGCCCGGCCCACGGCGTCGTGAGCGGTGAGAGCCGGATCGGACCGTCGCCGAACGTGATGGCTGCGCCGAGCGCGCGCAGCATCCGCTCGGTGTGATCGCGCGTCGCGCTCGGCTCGATCACGATCGTCTCGCCCTCGGCCCACAGCCCCGCGAGCAAGATCGCGCTCTTCACCTGCGCGCTGGCGGTCGCCAGCTCGTGCTTGCGACCGACCAGCGTGTTGCCCTTCAGCCAGAGCGGCGGCTGCCACTTGGTGCCCTGCCCCTGGACGAACGCGCCCATCCGCGCGAGCGGCGCGAGGCGAGCCATCGGTCGCGTCGAGAGCGACGCGTCGCCGATCATCGTCACCTCCATCCGCGTGGCGGAGAGGACGCCGGCCATCAGCCGCATCGTCGTCCCGCTGTTGCCGCAGTCGAGCGCGCCGGTCGGGTTCTTGAGCTGCGCGGGGTGCTCGACGCCCATGATCCGCACGCGATCCGGCTCGAGCTTCACGTCGACGCCGAGCTGTCCGAGCACGTGCGCGGTCGAGCGGTTGTCGGCGCCCAGCGCGGCGCACGGGATCACGGACTCACCGCGACCCATCGCCGCGAGGATCAACGCGCGATGCACGATCGACTTGTCGGGGGGCGCGACGGCGCGTCCGGCGAGGCGCTTGTTTCCGCGGATCGTCAGCATCACTGGAGCGCTTGCTTGAACTTCCCGCTCCAGTCCTTCTTGTCCGGCAGCGTGAACTTGAACGGCCGCGAGGCGCCGGGCGCGAGCGGCTTCTGACCGCTGACGTCCTCGAGGAAGCTGCCGATCACCTCCTCGTTCGCGCCGGTCATGTGGATGACCAGCGTGACCGGCGTGACCGGCTTGTCGCCGTTGTTCTTGACGGTGCCGGTGGCGCGCAGGAGGCCCGGGACGACGATGTCCTTGCCGTCCTCGCCGGGCTTGGTGTCGGCGTCGACGATGAGATCCTCGACCGTGACGTGATCCTTGACGTAGGCCTTGCGCTCCTCGTCGGTCATGGTCGCGACGGGCGTAGCGGTGGCGGATGGGCGCAGTGAGGCGGGCGGCTTGCCGGCGCCGTCGTCTCCGCCATCGCGCAGAACCGCGAAGGCGACGGCGGCTGCGACCACCAGCGCCCCGATGCCGAGAATCGCGTTCTTCGAAGCCATCAGGACGCGGATGTAGCAGGTTCGCAGGTACCCTGTCGATTAGTTGGCCTTCACGCTCGGGTGCATCGAGTCGGACGGCTTGCGTCCCGCGACGGACATCGGCTCCGGCGGCATCGCCTGCGGATCGTCGGTCTGGGGCGGCGGCGCCCAGTTCTTCATGATGCGGACGCGCATCTCGTCGGCGCGCGCGGGATTGTCTTGGGCGAGCTTGGTGTTCACCGGGTCGGCGCGGTGGTTGTTCATCACGAAGCCCTCGCCGCTCTTCTTGTCGAAGATGCCGGAGACGACGTGCTTCTCGTTGCCGGCGTGCACGACGTCGAAGCGAGGCTTGCCGCTCTTGTCCTTGATGTTCCCGAGCACCGCCTCGTTCATGTACGTGTAGCTCTTGCAGTCGAGGAACTTCCGGCCCGCCTTGTCGCTCGGCTGGTTGGCGAGGATCTCGCCAAACTTCCCGGGACGATCGTTCATCGGGATCGTGTCGTTGAACCGCACGCTGCCCGGGTGCGTGGTGAAGTTGGTGGCGTAGCGGGAGTACTCGTCGCGGACCTTGGCCACGCCCTCTTTGCCGGGATTGTTGTCGGAGACCTTCTGGAAGTAGTCCTGCACGTCCTTCACGTTGTGCGGATCGATCTTGCGGCCCATGGTCTTCTCCATGTCCTTGAGCTGCTGGGCCTGCGCGATCTTGGCGTCGCCGACCTGACCGTAGGTGATGTCGAAGCGGTCCTTCTTGATCATCGTCTCCGACGTGGGGCTCGACACCATCTCGGACGAGGGCCCGCCTTCCGGATACACCTTCAGATCTTTGGTCTCCGGCGTCTTGAGCATCTCGGCCGTCTTGATCGCGCCGTCGTAGTCGCCGGCCTTCATCTGCTTGTCGGCCACCGAGACGTTCACCTTGGCGATCGCGGGCCGCATCTTGTCGGCGATGCCCGACTGCGCCTTCAGCGGCTCGCTCTTCTCGAACGTATCGGCGCTGACGGCCTTGTCCGAAACCGGCGACGCGGCCGGCGGAGCGGCCTTCGGCGGCGGCGGCGCGGGCGGAGGCGGAGGCGGCGTATAGGTGGTGGCGGCGGGCTTGGCTTGTGCGGCGGGGGTGACCATGCCGAGGTCTATGAGCACGACGCAGGCCAGGCGCCGCGCATACCGGCGAGCGCGGCCGGCCTCTGCTCTGACCGTCAGCGCGCCGTCAGCCGCGGACGCGCTCGACGATCGCCTTGGCGTAGTCGGTGGTCGACGCGGATCCGCCGAGATCCGGCGTGCGAACCTTCCCCTCGGCCAATATGGATCGCACCGCGGTCTCGACCCGACCGGCCTCGGTGCCGTAGCCCATGCGGCGCAGCATCATCGCGCCCGAGAGGATGAGCGAGCTCGGGTTGGCGATGCCCTTCCCGACGATGTCCGGCGCGGTCCCGTGCACCGCCTCGAACATCGCGACGTCCTCGCCGATGTTGCCCGACGGCGCGAGGCCGAGGCCGCCCACGAGGCCAGCGGTGAGATCGGAGAGGATGTCGCCGAACAGGTTGGTGGTGACGATGACGTCGAACGTCTGCGGGCGCGTGACGAGCTGCATCGCCATGTTGTCGATGATGCGATCGTCGAACTGGATCTCCGGATACTCCGGCGCCATCGCCTTGCCCACGTTGAGGAAGAGGCCGGTCGTGAGCTTGAGGATGTTGGCCTTGTGGACCAGCGTCACCTTCTTCCGCCCGTTGGCCCGCGCGTACTCGAACGCGAAGCGGATGACCCGCTCGCTCGCGCCCTTGGTGGTGACGCCGATCGACTGCGCCGCGGTCTTCTTCGCGTCCACGTAGAACTGGATGCCCGAATAGAAGCCTTCGGTGTTCTCGCGCACCACCACCAGATCGACGTTCGGGAACGGCGTCTTCACGCCCTCGAACGACTTCGCCGGCCGCACGTTGGCGTAGAGCTCGAACTCCTGCCGCAGCGCGACGTTCACGCTGGTGTAGCCGCCGCCGATGGGGGTGTGCAGCGGGCCCTTCAGGCAGAAGCGATTCGTGCGGATCGACTCGACGGTCTCGGGCGGGAGCGGCGCGCCGTGCTTGGCGATCGACGCCATGCCGGCGTCGCGCTCGTCCCATTCGAGCTTGGCGCCGGTGGCCTCGAGCACGGCGAGCGCCGCGTCCGAGATCTCGGGGCCGATACCGTCGCCTTTGATGAGCGTGACCATGACCATGGCCCGCCCCGTATCACATCCGGCCGCGCACCTGAACGCCGCCGCCGTCGTCGCTGGCGGTCGGGATCACCTCGATGCTGCTCGGCATCGCGTCGATCCGCGGCTTGTCGAAGAAGTAGAGGAAGGTCCCGGTGATCGCCATGGCGCTGGCGCTCCCGAACAGGACGAACGCGACGTTGCTCAGCTCGTCGCGGCGGCGGATGGCCCGATCGTAGCTGCTCACCTCGTCGGGCAAGAGCGCCTGGCGCGCCCGGCGATCGGCGATGTCCTGCGCCTGCGACTCCTGGCTCAGCGCAAACGCGGTGGTCATCCCGCCGAGCGCGATCACGGTCGCGGAGAGGCCCCACATGCCGTAGGCGATGTAGCGCTGGCGGGTGGTCTCGAGCTCGATCTCGACGGTCGCCTCGCCGCCGCGCTCGATGGCGAGCTCCCGCTGCGCGGGGTAGCGGCCGGTCTGCGAGATCGTCAGCAGGTACTTGCCTGCCGGCACCGAGAGCGGCGCGAGCGGGGCCTCGCCGATCGGGCGGCCCGAGAGCGAGATCTCCGCGCCGTCGGGGGCCTCCACCTTCACCGTGCCGGGGCGCGGCTCGAGCTTCGCATCGACCATCACCAGCCGCCCCTGGATCGCGATCTGCTCATACGTCTCGGGGAAATGGCCCGGCGCCTCCACCGAAACGACGTGTTTTCCAGGCGCGATCGAGAGCACCAGCGGCAGCTCGATCGGCGGCTGATCGTCGACCTTACCCATCGCGCCCGGGACCTGGCTCGACACCATGATCTGGGTCGCGTTGTCCGGAGCGGTGTCGGCGACGCGGCGATCTTTGTCCTCCATGCGCAGCCAGATCGGCTCGAGCGACGAGATGTGCTCGGTGGAGTCGCCGCGGCGCGTGCCGGTCGGCTCGTCGCTCAGGTACTGCCGGTACAGATCGAGCGCGCGCTTGAGCTTCGCCGGATCGCGGTCCTGGAAGAACTGGAGGCGGTTGGCCTGCGCCAGCGAGAACGTGGTCGCCGAGCGCGGGCTGAGCGCATACGATTCGTTGAACGCCGCGATCGCCTGCTTGTACTGGCCCTTCTCGTAGGCGCGTTTTCCGGCGTCGAAGAACGCGCGGGCCTTGGCGAGATCCTCGCCGAACGCGAGCGTGGGCGACGCCAGCGCGAGCAGCGCCGCGATCAGGAGCGCCCTCATCGCAGCGCCTCGGGGTCGATCGACATCACCGGCGGCGAGAACGAGAAGCCGCCACGCGGGACCGGTTCGCCCTTGTAGGTGAGGATCGAGCGGCCGCGCACCACCACCGCGTCGGCCACGCCGTCGCCGTCGATGTCGCGCACGAACAGGCGGCCCGACTCAGGGAGCATGCTGACGGGCTCGCGCATCCCGGAGACGCCCACCGGCCCAACCCCGCCGTAGCCGAAGCCGAACCCGACGCTGTCGACGAGCGGCTGCAGCGGCTCGAACACGTGGTCCTCGAGCTGGAGCGCGCGGAACAGGCCGAACGGAGACAGCACCACGACGTCGTTGTCGCCATCGAGGTCGAGATCGGCGAGCGCCGCGTCCTCCACCAGCACGTCCTGTGAGGTGATCCGGGTCGACAGCTCGCCCTCGCCGAGATCGATCGAATACGCGGTCCCGCTCACGTGCGCGCCCCAGTGGATCGACACGCCCGAGGCGCCGAAGGACGACGTGAGCCCGTTCGTGCCGTGCACCAGCAGCAGATCCGGCTTCTGGTCCTTGTCGATCCGGGTCACCTCCGCGCGCGACACCTCGTCGAGCCCGAACGACGGGACCTCGGCCTGGTTGCACGCGCGCTGGCTCTCGTGGATCGACGGCCGAAAGAGCTGCACGAGCAGGTTGTTGCCGTCGCCGCCGCTCGCCACGTCCTGGCAGCCGAAGCGCAGCGCCACGTCGCCCGGCGCTCCCAGCGGTCCGAGCAGGCGGTCGCGCTCGGGGATCGTGAGCACCGTGGAGTAGCTGCACTGCAGCTTGTCGAGCGATGCGAACCGCACGTCGCACGCATCCGACCGGATCAGCTTCGGGCCCGTCGACGTCTCGGTCCGACCGGCCAGGAACTCCGCGCGGACGAGGTACGCCTCGCTCGGTACGTTCTGGTTCTGCTCGTTGATCGTCGGCAGCGTCACCGCGACGAGATCGAGGCCCCGCGGCGTCATGCCATCGTCGTCTTCGGTGAAGTGGCCGAGGAGCAGGCCGCCGAGCGGCGCGGTCTTGTGCGTCAGGGACAGGTCGAGCGCGGCGCGCAGGCGCTGATCGGTCGAGCCGCCGAACGGGTAGACGTCGAGGCGCGCCAGCTCCGGATCGGGTGACTGCACGAAGCTGGTCACCAGGAGATCGCTGATCGCGTCGAGCCCGCGCGCCGAGACCGTCACCGCGCCGATCGGGGTCGGGATCTCGGCCATGGGGCGCGGGATCGGGAGGCCCTGCAAGCGCCCGAACGACACCGACAGGCGCTCGTTGATGCTGCCCTCGATCTGCTCGAAAAACGCGATATCGGTGACGAAGTCGCCGTCGAAGTCGCCGGTCACCAGCAGGTGAGGCGTCACGGTGGTCTCGACACGGCCGCGGTTGAAGAGGCCGCTCGGAGCGCCGAGGAACACGTCGATGCCCCCAGCGACCGAGCTGGTCGCGGCGATGTCGCCCTGCCCATCGCGGTTGAAGTCGCCGATCACCGCCTCGACCCAGCCGGAGCGTCCGACCGACGCGACCCGGTATGCGATATCGGCGCCGCTGCGATCGCTCACGATCGCGGTGCCCACCGGCCCGAAGACTGGCTCGATGGTGTGGCGCAGGCCGGCGACGACGAAGTCGACGATCTGATCGCCGTTGATGTCGCCCATCGCGAGGACACCGCCGACCATGTCGCGCACGAGGACGTCGGGGGCCACGAAGCGCTCGGGCGTCCCGAAGTGACAGTTCGGCGCGCACTCCGGCCGGTTGGTACCGAGGCCCGCGCCCTGGCCGCGGAGCAAGCCGAGGTGGAGCTTGCCGTCGACCGCGCGGACCTCGACGACGAGATCCAGCGGGCCGGCGCCGTCGGCGTCGACCAGCGCCAGGTGGCCCGCGAGCACATTGCCCTCGCCGAGCTCGATGGACTCGATGTGGCGCACCGAGCCCCGGGCGCCGCGCTGGCGCGGGAGGGTCGTGAACACCAGCAGGGTGCCATGATCGGGGAAGCCGACCACCAGCTCATCGCCGCCGTTGCCGTCGAGATCGGCCTTTGCGATCACGTGCGGACCGATCGGCGCGTCCGTCTCGAGGGTGTCTCTCGGATCGATCCCGCGGGCGCCGAGGGGCGCTTGTACGTCGCCGACCGTCAGGACGGGACGGCCCGCGCCGTCGCCGACGAACGCGATGTAGCCGGGCCCGGGCTCGCCCGGGATCGCGAGCTGCGTGAGGCTGCTGTTCTGCACCGAGGCGCTCGGGAGCGTCACCCGGCCGGTGGGATAGTTCACCGGCTCGAGCGTCTTGTTGCGGCGGCCCAGCAGAGCGACCACGCCATCCTCGGTCGGCGCCACGATGTCGGCGGTGCCGTTGCCGTCGATGTCGCCGACCGCGGGACCGAACCCGAAGCTGCGCGACAGACCGATGAGGCCCACCGGCTCGCGGACGCCCGCGCTGAAGCTGCCTCCTGGTCCGCCGTAGCGCACCGTCACGTCAGCGCCGTCGAAGAGCGCCAGATCGCCGAACGTGTCGCCGTCGAAGTCCTCGAAGATCACGTCGTCGGGCTCGCGATCGAGCGTCTCGGCCGGCTGCGCGGTGAACAGCAACGCGGGCACGCGACACACCTCGTCCCGCCCGCAGACCCAGCCATCGGGGCAAGCGGTGTCTTTCATGTCGGCGGTCTTGGTGCCGCAGCGGTACGCGCAGCCGCGCGGCGCGTCGTCCTTCGGAGCGCAGCTCAGCACCTCGTTGGGGCCGATCTTCCTCGCCGCGTGGTTCGGGTTCGCGAACGTGTCGCAGTCCTCGCCCTGCTCGATCACGCTGTTGCCGCACTCATTGGTGGGGATCGGCTGCAGGTCCGCGCAGGCGAAGGTGGCGCAGCAGGCGAGAACCGCGATCCGTCTCATTCGAAGTCCTCGATGTCGTTCGGGTTGCGCGGGCCCTTCGGCTTCACCGGCGCGGTCCGCTTCTTCTCGAGCGGGACCCTGAGCGTCCCCGCGGCGGTGGGCGTGAGCGGCCGGGTGCGATCGGCGTAGCCGCTCTTCTTGAACGTGATGGCGATCGGATCGGCGGCGATCGGGAGATCGATCTCGCACGGGACGGTGCACAGCTTCGCGTCCATCGGACCGAACGCCTCCGCGCCCGCGGTGCCCTCGAGGCGCCAGTGCACCAGCGTCGGCTCGGGCATCACCGTCGGCGCGGCGACCGGCTCGACGATCGGCGCAGGATCCACCACCGGAGACGGCTTCACCACGGTCACCGGGGGCGGCGCAGGCGGTGACGCGCGGGACCGCAGCCACAGCGCGCCGCCGGCGAGGACCGCGATCGCGAGGCCCGCCGCGACCACCAGACCGCGTCGACCGCGCTGGGCCCGCGGCGGCAGCACGTCGTTCGAGCCCTGATGGCCGGAGAGGGTCTGGAGCAGGCTGGCGTTGGGCTGAATCTTGGCTTCGGGGATAGGGGCAGGCCGCGCATCTGCGCGCGGGGAGGTCTGGGCGTAGCCGTCCGACGGATCGCTGGAATACCGGCCCGGATCGCTCGGCGCCGTCTGCGCGAGCGCGCCCACCATCCGCGGCGCGGAGAGTGAGCTCGACGACGACGACGGCGGGGGGGCCGAGGCGAGCCCGAGGATCACCGCCTGCTGCTCGATCGCCCGCACCGCTTCGATCAGGCTCGTGGGCCGCTGATCGGGCGACTTCGCCATCAGCGCCAGGATCGGCGCGTCGAGCTCGGGCGGCACCGCCGGCGACACGAGCGACGGGAACGAGGCGGTCGCGTTCATGTGCTTGAACAGGATCTCGACGTAGTTTTCGCCGCGAAACGGCAGGTGCCCGGTGAGCATCTGGTAGGTCATCACGCCGAACGAGTACGCGTCGGTGCGCAGATCGACGTTCTCGCCGCGCGCCTGCTCGGGCGACATGTAATAGGGCGTGCCCATCGGCGCGCCGGTTCGCGTCTTGTGCATGGTCACCGCGTCCGGCGACATCAGCTTGGCGATGCCGAAGTCGAGCAGCTTCGCGAACGAGCGGCCGTCCTCGTCGGTCCCGACGAACACGTTGGCGGGCTTGAGATCGCGGTGCGCGATGCCCTTCGCATGCGCCGCATCCAGCGCGCGCGCGAGGCCCTTGAGGATGGGCAGCGCCTCGGACACCGCGAGGAAGCCGCGATCGCGCAGGATCTCGTCGAGCGGGCGCCCGGCCAGGAGCTCCATCACGAAGTAGTGGCGGCCGTCCTTGAGCTGCCCGAACGAGAAGATGTCGATGATGTTGCGGTGCGCGATCTGGTTCACCGCGCGCGCCTCGGACACGAAGCGGGAGGCCATCTCGGGGTCCGCGGCGAAGCGCCGGCCCAGCACCTTGATCGCGACCTCTTTGCCGATCACCGGGTGACGGGCGTGGAAGACCTTCCCGAAGGCGCCTTCGCCGAGCTTGGCTTCGACGACGTACTCGCCGACCTGGACGCCCTTGGCGAGATCGTCGTCCTCATCGGCCATTGGTAGACCCTGCTAACCTTTCTCTGGCCGAAGCCAGCACGAACGGAAGCAGGGCCCCCTTTCAAACCGTGCGTGCGAATTTCCCGCACACGGCTTACCGGTGATCAATTCGAGCCGCCGC